>Ga0207814_100445_pt1 | contig 23036 bp, 11 predicted proteins | sample TtaePargueraPR_7_FD_187755 | JGI IMG/M metagenome (GOLD analysis project Ga0207814, IMG submission 187755) | Aerobic enrichment media microbial communities from Bioluminiscent Bay, La Parguera, Puerto Rico - Tt and P1 (2) (SPAdes) | ecosystem: Environmental > Aquatic > Marine > Unclassified ... | reverse complement strand
AGTGGCGGGCGATGCGGAGAAAGTCCCTCGGCCTGGTCGGCTGTTCAATATCGATACCAATGGGAGCCTCACAGGAGACCGCCAGGGCAATCCACTGGCCGCTGTGGCTCAGGCTGAAATGCAGCTCGGGAGCATCTGTTAGCAGGGGTTTACCGCTGGCGAGCCGGTTGAATGCAAGCTGCTGTGGCACGCAGCCAGTGATTTTCCCCAGTACTCTGCGCAACAGCCCCCGGCTAAGGAGGAACTGGTGTTGGGCATTTTCACTGCGATAGGCAGCCTGGCGCTGCTGTTCCTCCGGGGAGAGCAGGGATGCCAGTTCGCGGGCGTCTTTGCTGTCGGGAAGTATGTCGTCGCTGCGGAGCAGCCAGACTGCGGGAAGAGTCATCGGCACAAGAACTTGAGGGCTTTTCCCAATGCTAAGTGCTGACCGCCCAGGTTGCCAACGCTGTTGCCGTCGCCCGGTCTCAGATTTTTGGCCGGCGGCAGCGCGGGCAGGTAAACTCTGCCGCTTCCGTGGGGCTGTTGGCGGGTGTCGCAACAGCTTTCGGCAATGAACTTATCGCAATCTGGAGTCCCGCAAGGGGAAGACCTTTGGCAAAGAAAAGTAAAACCGCCTACGTATGTAACGAATGCGGTGCCGACTACACCAAATGGGCCGGGCAGTGTAACGCCTGTGGGGCCTGGAACAGTCTGAGCGAGGTACGGCTGGGGCCCGTGCATACCGACAGCCGCGCGGCGAATTTTACCGATGCCCAGGCCGGCTACGCCGGCGCCGCGGGGCAGGGCAAGGTGCAGAAGCTGTCCGAGATCGATCTCAGCGAACTGCCGCGTATCCCCACCAATGCCAGTGAGCTGGACCGGGTGCTCGGTGGCGGTCTGGTGCCCGGGTCGGTGGTGTTGATTGGCGGTCATCCGGGCGCGGGGAAATCGACCGTGCTGTTGCAGACCCTGTGCCACCTGTCCCAGTCGCTGCCGGCCCTGTATGTGACCGGTGAGGAATCCCTGCAGCAGGTCGCGATGCGCGCCAAGCGCCTGGGCCTGCCGGCGGACCACCTGCAGATGCTGTCGGAGACCAATGTGGAGCAGATCTGCCTCACCGCCGGTGAGGTGAAGCCCAGGGTGATGGTGGTCGACTCTATTCAGGTAATGCACATGGCCGAGGTGCAGTCTGCGCCCGGCTCGGTGGCGCAGGTGCGCGAGAGCGCCGCCTACCTGACCCGCTATGCCAAGCAGACCGGCACCGCGCTTATTCTTGTGGGCCACGTCACCAAAGACGGCAGCCTCGCCGGGCCCAAGGTGCTGGAACACATCATCGACTGCTCCATCATGCTCGAGGGCACCCACGACTCCCGCTTCCGCACCCTGCGCGCGCACAAAAACCGCTTTGGGGCCGTGAACGAGCTGGGGGTGTTTGCGATGACCGAGCAGGGCCTCAAGGAAGTCTCCAACCCCTCCGCCATTTTCCTGCAGCGTGCCGATGAGATTGCCGCCGGCTCGGTGGTGACCTCCGTTTGGGAGGGTACGCGACCGCTGCTGGTGGAACTGCAAGCACTGGTGGACGACAGCAGCCTGGGCAATCCGCGCCGGGTCGCCGTGGGCCTGGATCAGAATCGATTGAATATGCTGCTGGCAGTACTGCACCGTCACGGCGGTGTATTGGTGGGCGATCAGGACGTGTTTATCAACGTGGTCGGCGGCGTGAAAGTAGTGGAAACCAGTGCCGACCTGACCCTGCTGATCGCTGTGGTGTCCAGCTTCCGTAACCGTCCGCTGCCCCGTGACATGATGGTGTTCGGGGAAGTGGGCCTGGCTGGAGAAATCCGCCCGGTGCCGTCGGGCCAGGAGCGCTTGCGCGAAGCGGCCAAACACGGTTTTCGCAAGGCCATCGTGCCGGCGAGCAATCGCCTGAAAAGCGATATCGACGGCATGGAAGTGATCGCGGTCAAGACCCTGGCCGAGGCACTCAGCGCCATCGAAATGAGCTGAGCACGGGCGGTCAGTGTTTTCTGGTCAGGCGGCCTGATTGCGGGCGAACTGGTGCATGGCCAGATAGCCCACGCCGATGGCCAGGGGGAGCGCGGCAATCGCCAGAAGGGCGGAGAAGGCCTCGTTGCTGGGGTCCGGGACACAGTAGCCAAACAGGGCAACCCCCACGGCAACGGCAATCCAGGCAATGCCCTTGCGCACGTCTTTCAGTGGGTGCGGCTTGTGACTCGCGCCCATCTGTTCAATCAGCTCCGGCGACAGCTGCACGCCTTTCTCCAGAGCTATGCGCACGGTTTGCTGGACTTCCAGAGATCGTTTGTTGCGGAAGTGCAGTACCATCCACAGCGAAGTGCCGACCAGCAGAAAAAAGCCGAAAGGAACCAGCAGCGCCAGGGTGCCTTCATTCATGTTGTGCTCCAGAGTATGTCATTAACCATTTATCGTTGGTGTCAGTAGGATGCGCCGGCACCATGCTTTGGATGCACTGAGTCAGATACATTTGAAATGGCGATCGGACAGGGTCCGCTAACGTCAGTGGGGAGTCGCTCATCGGGAAAACGCATAAAGACAGGCAAAGGCGAGTCGGAACCCGATTACTGCGCTCGGTAACCACCGCGATCCTGATGCCCTTGCTGGCATCCGGACCGGTCTCGGCGCAGGACAGAATAGCCTCTCTCAACCTGTGTATGGATCAGTTGCTGCTTCAGTGGGTGGCGCCGGAGCGAATTGTTTCTGTGACCTGGCTGTCCGGAGAGGAATATTACCGGCGTGCCCCGCTGCCCGAACACCTGTACCTGAATCGGGCGCAGGCGGAAGAGTTGTTGCCGCTGAAACCCGATCTGGTACTGACCGGCCAGTATGGTGCGCAGCGGGCGTCACAGCGGCTGGAACAGCTGGGTTTTCCCGTGGTTCGGATTCCTGACGCCTACAACCTGGCACAGCTGCAGCAGCAACTGGCGTCCCTGCAGCAGGCCCTGGGAGAAATACCGGGATTGCGGCAGCAACAGCGCGAGCTAAAGGCGCTGCTGGATCAGACTCCCGAGGACGGAACCAGAAATCCGGGAGCGCTGATTCTTTCCGCGAATAACATTACCTACGGCGACGGCATGCTCGAGCACGAGCTGTTGATCCGGGCGGGATTTACCAATCTGGCCGCGCAGCAGGGTATTCAACAACTGGGGCGGGTGAGCCTGGAACAGGTTATCGATGCACAGCCGCAACTGCTGGTTTTTTATGGCGGTGAACAGGATTTTGCCATTGCCCACCTGGCGGAGCGCCACCCGGTGCTGCGTGAATATATCGAGACGGGCAGGGTCTACCGTTTGCCGCAGGAATTGGGTTTTTGCCCGGCACTGGCGGCGGTGGATGTTCTGCAGCAGCTGATGGACAAGAGAAAAGAAATTGTTGGCCAACCGTAATTTAATTCTGGGCCTTATCGCTTGTGCGCTTCCCATGGCAATGTTGGCGGCGCTCTCAAGCGGCCCGGTATCCATTGACCTGTCAGCGGCTATTGCTGGTGGCTGGCACAGTGACAGCAGCGACGCCGTCATTCTCTGGCAACTGCGCCTGCCGCGTGCGGTGCTCGCCATTGTCGTGGGCGCTGCGCTCGGTCTGGGTGGCGCGGCGATGCAGGGCATGCTGCGCAATCCACTCGCGGAGCCTGCGTTACTCGGTGTCAGCAGCGGGGCGGCGCTGGCGGCGATCCTGGTGCTCTACTACGGCGCCGCAGTGAGCGGTTACCTGTTGCCATTGCTGGCCATTGCCGGTGCACTGCTGGCCGTCGGCAGTGTATGGCTGCTAGCCGGGCACGGTGCCAGTGCCAGCCGCCTGGTACTGGCGGGTGTGGCGATCAATGCCTTCCTGTCTGCGCTGATGGCGCTGGCACTGAACTATGCGCCGAGCATGTTTGCCATGCAGGAAATCGTATTCTGGTTGCTCGGCTCGCTGGCCAACCGGGGGTGGGACCAGGTGTTGCTGGCGTTGCCTTTCGTAGTCATTGGCACCGTATTTTTATTCCTTTCACGCAACTACCTGCGCGCGCTCTCTCTCGGCGAGGCCAGTGCGTCCTCGTTGGGATTTTCCGGTCGCCGCTACCCTCTGCTGGTACTGTTTGGCATTGCCTTTGCGGTGGGCGCCTCGGTGGCGGTAGCGGGGACCATCGGCTTTATCGGTCTGGTGGTTCCGCACCTGATGCGGCCACTGGTGGGACAGGACCCGGGGCGACTGTTGTGGAGCAGTGCGCTTGCCGGTGCGCTACTGCTGCTGCTGGCAGATGTGCTGGTGCTCAACACCGTGGGCACCCAGGAGCTGCGCATCGGCGCGGTCACCGCATTTATCGGTGCGCCTTTCTTTTTCTGGTTGATCGTCAGCGGGCGGCGGGAGCTGAATCTGTGAATCGGGCTCAGCCGCTGGCAATACGCTGTGAAAATCTTTCCCTGTCGCGCAATCAGCGGCCGGTTCTGGACGCTATCAGTTGTCATTTCCCCGCGGGTGAACTCGCCGCGGTGATCGGCCCCAATGGCGCCGGCAAGAGCAGCCTCCTCAGTTGTCTCGCCGGTATCCTGCCTCCCGCAGGGGGAAGCCTGTACTTGGGAGACAGCCCCGCGGCCACGGTTTCCGCTGCTAAACGAGCGCGCCTTATGGGATATCTGCCGCAGCAGGAATCCCCGGCCTGGGCCATGGCGGCGGAAGACCTGGTGGCGCTGGGACTGTTGCCCTGGGGGCGCAGTATCGAACGCGCCCAACGTCGCCAGCGGGTGGCGCACGCCCTCGCGGAGGTGGATGCGGCGGCGTTTGCCCGCCGCCCGGTTACCCAGCTTTCCGGCGGTGAGTTGCGCCGCGTGCAGCTGGCGCGACTGCTGGTGGGGCAGGCGCCGGTACTGATCGCCGACGAACCCGGTGCGGCGCTGGATATCCGCCACCAGCTGCAGTTGATGCAGACCTTTCGCCGGCAGGCCGATAGTGGCAAGACGGTCATTCTCGCCGTGCACGATCTGCCGCTGGCAGCGCGTTACTGTGATCGCATTCTGTTGTTACAGGACGGCCGACTGCGCGCTCAGGGTACGCCCGAGCAGGTGCTGACCCCGGCACAGGTCGGCGACGTCTACGGTATCCGCAGCGAATTTCGCTGGCGTGACGGCCGTCCGGAGTTCGTTTCCGGTGACCTGCTGTAGACCGCCGCACAATCCGCTATAATCGCCCGCGCTTCAGGTGCCCAGCAGTCCAGACCGCCACAAGCGATCGACTTGGTTGGGTTAAACGGGAAGTCCGGTGAATGTCTGTTCACAACAACAGGCGAATTCCGGCGCTGCCCCCGCAACGGTGATGCGATTTCTGCATACTGCAGAGAGCGCTAAGCCCGATACCGGCCTCGAGCAAACCACTAACGATAAAGCGGAGGGCTTTGTCTGGGCTTGTTTGCGGTTTGGGTTGTTCCCGTTTCGGCGGTGCCCACCGGTCTCGTTTCTCGCCCTTGTATTCCCCTCCCTCAATCGACCATTTTTCTGATTGGGGCTCACATGCAAAAATTCCTTTTCGCCAGCCTGGCCGGTGCCAGTGCGCTCGCAGCGCAGCCTGCTCTGGCTGAAATCAATAACCTGGAACAGGTCACGGTTACCGCCAGCCGGGTGGAAATCCCCCGCGCCGAGAGCGGAGTATCCGTGTCCGTACTCACCGCCGCCGATATTGAACAACTCGGCTACAGCACACTACTCGACGTGATCAAAACCCTGCCGGGAATTTCCATCAGCAATACCGGTGGCCTCGGCAAGGTCAGCAACGTGTATGTGCGCGGCGAAGCCGGATCCCGCACCCTGGTACTGCTGGACGGCGTAAATATGGCGGACGCGGCCAACACCCAGGTTACCACCCAGTTCCAGCATATTCTGGCCGGTGATGTGGAGCGTATCGAAATCCTGCGCGGCCCCCAGGGCATGATGTACGGCGCCGGTGCCGGCGGGGTGATCAATATCATCACCAAGCGTGGCGACAAACCCCTGCAGCTGGAACTCTCTGCGGAGGCCGGGCGCTACGATACCGGGCGCACACGGCTTGCCGCCCGCGGCCAGCAGGGTGGTTGGAATTACAAGCTCGACCTGAACCAGCTGGAAAGCGACGGCTTCAACGCACGCGAGAGCGACACCAGCGGCGAGCGCGACGGCTACGAAAACCAGACCAGTAGTGCGAGTCTGGGCTACGCCTTTGACGAGAACTTTTCTGTCGAGGCACATGTGCGTCGCACCGACGCCGATACCGAGTACGACAACTGTTATCTGGGCTGGGATCAGGTCAACGACTGCCTTGATACCTATGTGCAGACCAGTTACCAGCTCGGCGCCAATCTACTGGCGGCGGGCACCAACCACCGCATGAGCCTGTCCAACCAGGTGCTGGAGCGGGAAAGCTACTCCGCCGGAGCCTACAGCTTTTCCATGGAAGGCAGCATTGCCGAACTGAACTATATCGGCAGCCGCGCACTGGCCGGTGGTTCCGTTACCTGGGGTGCGGATCTGGATCAGCAGGAATATGTCTCCGGCAACTCACGGCAGGAAGTGGATATTCTCGGTGTCTACGGCGAGTGGCGCGGTGATATCGCGGAAAAGATGTTTTACAGCGTCGGCTATCGTCGCGACAGCCTGGAAGATCAGGACCACAACAGCTGGCGGGTGTCTGCCGCGGTGCCGCAACTCATCGGTGACAACCAGCAATTCAAGTACCGCGCCAGTGCCAGCACCGGCTTCCGCGCCCCAAGCCCCTATGAAATCACCACCAATCTGAACGGTGGTGTCGACCCGGTAGGCCCGGAAACCAGCCGCGGCTATGAGCTGGGGGTGGAATACCACTACGCCGACCTGCTGCAACTGGAGCTAGTGGCCTTTCAGCAGTCAGTGACCGATGCCATCGTGTATGTGAGCGGCATCGGCACCGGCTGGGGCGCCTATGCCCAGGATGACGGTGAGAGCGATTCCGACGGTATTGAACTGTCACTGGCCGGCAGCCTCGGCGAAAATGGTCGCTGGTACGCCAACGGCACCTGGCTCGATAGCACAGACAGCGAAGGGGAGCCGCGCCTCAATGTGGCTCAGGAGGTGTACAACCTGGGCGCCAGCTACACCCTGCTGGCCAATGCCCTGACCCTCTCCGGCAACTGGCGCCACGCCGCCGACCGCGCCAGTCCGGCACCGGTTTTCGGCGATCCCGAAGCACAGCTGGATAGCTACAACCGTCTCGATCTGAACGCGGTCTACGACCTAAGTGAGCGCGTCAGTGTCAGCCTGCGCGGAGAAAACCTGCTGGACGAGGATTACCGGGAGGTGGCTGGTTTTTATACCACAGGCGCGGCGGTCTACGCCGGAGTCCAGTTTACCCTCAACTGATCGCGTGACGAACGTGCGGGCCCCCGGCCCGCACGAACGAACCTCCCTGATTCTTGTTATCCTGTCCCAATCCTCACCTCTCCCATCCCGTAAATGCAGTGAAGTCCGATCATGTCTGAATCCGAGAACAGCAAGCAGCAACGCCACAAAAAACGCATGCAGGCGCGCAAGGAAATCGTCGATTCCGGTATCGCCAAGGCTCTGGAGGAGCGCGGCATCGTTATCGTCTACACCGGCGATGGCAAAGGTAAAACCACCGCCGCAGTTGGCACCGTCACCCGCGCGCTGGGCTACGGCTACAAGGTGGTAGTGGGGCAATTTATCAAGGGTGTGTGGGAGTGCGGAGAGAAAAATTTGCTCTCACAGCTGGACCCGGAAACCTACCCGCTACGGTGGTATGAAATGGGTACCGACTTCACTTGGGAGACCCAGGATTTCGAGGCCGACAAGGCGGCAGCGCTGACACTGTGGGACAAACTCAAGGCCGCGCTGGCGGACGAGAGCGTCTACCTGGTGGTGATGGATGAACTGACCTATGCGCTCAACTACAAGTGGCTGGATAAGGAAGAAGTACTGGCGGCGATACAGAACCGACCCCGCGAGCAGAGTGTGATTGTTACGGGGCGCGGTGCCAAGCAGTACCTACTAGATATTGCGGATACAGTGACGGAAATGAAATCACACAAGCATGCGTTTGAAGATGGGGTTTCTGCCCGGAAGGGGGTGGAGTGGTAATTACTCTCCCCATACTCCTAATTTACTAAGTATGACAAGAAGAATAAGAAGGCTCCCGGAAGAAGCAAAAGACCAAAAAAATATGAACCCAAGGGCTCTATCAAACTTATTTGTGTGCTGATGAATAACCTCCGATTTAGCATTTAGTGAAGCCAGCGGACTTTTCTCCATTTTTTGGCTCCATGATCTTGGTATGGCTAGGGCCTGAGCTACATTCAGAATATCCCATCCGCTAGCGAACTCCAGGCCAAGGTGGTCGCGAGTTTCAGGGTTCTTTCTCAGTCTTCTGACAGTGATCTGCCCAAAAAGAACAAAAAGAATACAAGCTAAAAGTGAGTCGATGAAAGCAATAAGGAAAAATTCGAATTCGCTGATCATCGGATTAGAGTGCCTTCATGATTTTGTCATATGCTTCGCCGGCGTTTTTGTGCACTTGATCATTAACTAACATAGATGCGCTTGCCGCAGTGCCGGCGACTACCAGCCCCCCGACTAAAAGTGCCGCCCAACCAAGGGGCGTGGCAGTCAATAGAAACGTGACGCCAGCCTGGGCAATAAGTGCGCCAGTGATCGCACTTAAAGCAAAGCTGCTTGATTCGATAAAGAGATCGCGCTCCCAGTTTCCACCTGCCTGATAACTAGTGTGCACTTTCCCCGCTCGAGATCCAAAATCCACAACAGCCAGCCCGTTACCCAGTAGTTTGGTGTATTGGCTGAATCTTACCAGTCTATGTGCCTCGATCTCGCTGCTGATTTGCAGTTTGGCTGCATTACGGCTGCTTCGGGCGATATTGATGCCGCGCTCGGCACTCGTAAGCGGTGTGCCGCGACGTGAGCGTATATGGTGTGTAATAGCCTGTAGTTCCGCACGGAATTGCAGCTGCATACGCTGGAAAGCGCGATACGCCAGCTGCTTCAGCTGACCAGAATTGCTCGCCCTGCTCAGTTTGGCATCCCGATAGGCAAGCAGCGCTACCTGGTACTCTTTTACCGACTTGGCAAAGCCGCTGATGCGCTCACCGTAGACGCTGGTTGATGCACCGGTCAACGCGATGTTGTAGTCCTTGAGCTGCTCCATCATCGCCGCGATGGCCAGGGTGTTATCTTCGCCAAAGGTGAGCGATAAATCAGTGATAGGGCGGGCAATCTGCCGCGGGGCGAGTAGTGTCTGAATACGCTTGCCCTGCGAATCAGTGTGACCATTCAGCAGGTAGGGGGTATTGGCTTTGGCGATTCTTGGGTTCGGACAATGGAGTGCGGATAGCTGTTCCAGGTTCAGGTTGCAGGCCTGTTGTATGGCGGGTGAGGAGAGGTCTCGATTGCAGAGAAGTAGAGTGTTCATTTTCAGATCCTTTGAAAATGCCGGTTTGGTCTTTGAATTCTCCAATACTAAAGGAAGCGTATTGTAGGTAAACAATTATTTGAGGTAAGGGCGTACCAAGTCGTTGCAGTGTACGGGAAATAAAAACGCCTCTTTCGAGGCGTTTTATTGCAGCGAGTTACATCGCTATTTGCGAAGCTGGATCTCCGTAGTTCCAGTATCTTACATTTTCCAATTAAACCGCAGTCCCGCAGTGCGCGGCTGGCCCCACACTCCGTAGCCCCAGTCGGTGCCAAGGGTGTTCTGGTAGGTGAAGTACTCCTCGTTGGTCAGGTTTCTGGCAAAGGCTTCCACGCTGTAAACATCGGACGGGGAGTGCCAGCTGACCTTGGCGTTGGCGAGACCGTACGCGGACTGTTTTGAGTAGGGGTCATTTTCGATCTGCAGGAAGTGATCATCCTGCCAGGCGTAGTCGCCCTGGAAAACCAGCTCGCCACTGTCGCCTAGGCTCTGGTAGTAGCGTGCCACCAAGTTGTAGGTGAATCCGGGGGCCGAGGGCAGTTCGTTACCGTCGAGGGTATAGGCATCGCCCGCCACGAAAAACATCTGCTCGGAGTCGAATTCTGTGCTGAGGAAGCCCGCGCCGGCGATTACTTCGAAGTTCTCGGTGATCGGGGCAGTCAGCTCTACTTCTGCGCCGGTGCCGGTGACGTCGCCCGCGTTGGTGATGACGCTGCCGTCGGCGACAGTTAGAAACACCTGGGCTTGGTAGTCTTCGACGGTATAGTGAAAGGCCGCGGCATTGAGCCGGTAAACCTCGGCAAGCGTGGTTTTCAGACCGAGCTCGAAGTTCCCTATGTTTTCCGCACCCACCGGCTTGGTCGCTTCCACCAGCGCATTGTAACTACCGGAGAAACCACCACTTTTAAAGCCGGTAGAGTAGCTGGCATAGGCAAGCGTGTCCGGGGCCGGGCGCCAGTCAACGCCGATGCGGCCTGTTGTGGCGTTATCGCTCATATCATCTTGGACATCGATGGCTTCATAGCTGCCAAATTTCGGGCCATTGATTTCCGTGAAATCCCGTTCTTCCTCGGTATAGCGCAGGCCGCTGACCAGCGTCAGTGTCGCTGTCAGGTCGTACTCCAGCTGTCCGAACAGCGCCCAGGATTCAGTGTCCAGAGTGACGATTTCCCGGTGCCACAGGCCCAGTTCCGCCCAGTCGGCGGTGGTCGGCGCTTCGGTTACCAGGCCGCGATCGTCCTTGTAATAGTAAAAGCCGGTTACCCAGTTGCTGTTCTGGGTGTTGCCATTCAGGCGGATTTCCTGGGTGTACTGCTCGGCGTCCACTCCGTACTGTTCGTCAAAGTAAATCACGGCGGTGCCGTCGCCGTCATCCTGAAGGAATTTATCCAGCTCCTCGTAGGCCGTGATCGATGTCAGCGCGAAGGACTCGAAATCCCAGGTCAGGGTCGCCGAGGTACCGAAGGTATCGATCTCTGTACCCAGCCCATTGGCGGCTCCGGAGGCGACATATTCCGGACCATATTTGCCGTCTGTCGCTTCGATGCCGCTCATGCCGAAGGAGGCGCTGGTGCAGCGGCCGGCCTGAATTGCGCCTATGGAACACTTATCGGAATCTTCTGCTGCTTCTTGCAGATACCCCATATGCGCGAAGCCCACAGACTGCTGATCGGCTCTGCTGCCATGTACGTTCAACAGCAGGGAGGCGTTATCGGCCAGGTCGATTTCCAGTTGGGTGCGATAGCCGAAGCTGTCGGTATCGTTGAGCTTTTCCCCGGTGACAGTGTTGGTCTGCCAGCCGTCATTTTGAGTACTCTTTATCGCGACGCGCCCGCGCATATTGCGACTGATCGGCCCGCTCACAGTGCCTTCGATAATCCGTTCAGAGTAGGTGCCGTAGCTGGCGCTGGCCGAGGCTTCCAGGGTCTCGGTGGGCTTGCGCGATACATAATGCACTAGGCCACCGGTGGTATTGCGGCCGTACAGCGTGCCTTGCGGCCCGCGCAGTACTTCCACCCGCTCCAGATCAAACAGCTGGATGGCAGAGCCGGCGGGATTACCGCGGTAGACGTCGTCTACATAAATCGATACGGGCGATTCCCAGGAGTCGGAGAAATTCACCAGGCTGATGCCGCGCAGGCTGACGGACGGGCTGGAGGCTTCGCCGAAGATGGCGAAGAAGTTCATGTTGGGCACCTGCTGGGTGATGTCCAGGCCTTCTTCAAACCCCATTTTGTCGATGGCGTCGCCGGAGAAGGCACTCACGGCAACGGACACATCCTGCATGGACTGCTCACGCTTCTGGGCAGTGACAGTGACTTCTTCGAGGACGGATTGCTGGGCAAGGGCGGGGGTGCTGAGCGCGGCGGTGAGGGCGATGGCACTGGCCAGCAGGTTCCGCCGGGTAAAGAAGATTGTTGGCTGTGTTGCGTCAGAATAGCAGTGACTGCTGCGGTTTGATGCAGGCATGTTTTTCTCCTTGTGATCGCGCGTATTCCGTAAAGATCCGAGAGGGATTGCACGATTAAAAAGCGGGCGTCATTGCCCGGGATGCACGGCGATGTTGCATCGCCGCGAGAGTGTCAGGGATTAACCCACCGGCTAATCCCTGGAAAAAAGAGCGCCATTTGGGTGGGCTCAGGATTTACCCTACCAAAGATTACAGTTTTATCGCAATTTTGGCCCGTGGGGTTACTTGGTCAAACGCAGCATCAACTTCATCATTTTGTTCGCCAGATTACCGTAGGGCGGCATCAGCAGCTTCAGCGGATCGAGCGGTCCCTGATAGAACACGGGGCGCAATTTGGAAAAGGTGAGGAAGCCCTCATAACCGTGGTAGTGGCCCATACCGCTTTCGCCGACGCCCCCGAATGGAATGTCGTGCTGGCCAACGTGTAACACCGCATTGTTCACACTCACGCCGCCCGACATGACATGGTCGATATAGTAATCGCATAGACTCTTGTCTTTGGTGAACGGATAAATCGCCAGCGGGCGGTCGCCGCTATTGATATAGGCAGCCACCTCCTCGCGGTTCTTGTAGGTCTTGATGGGCAACAGCGGGCCGAAGATTTCCCGCTGCATGATTTCCATATCCTCACTCACATTGATCAGCAGATGCGGCGGGAACTTCTGGATGGTGTCGTCGCGGCTGCCCTGACCGTCGGTAAGGTCGATCGCGGTAGCCCCTTTGTGGACGGCGTCGTCGAGTGTTTTCCACAGGCGGCGGAAGGAGGGTTCATCAATAACGGCGGTGTAGTCCTTGCTTTGAATGTCCGGGTAGCGCTTCTTGAATACTTTTTTCGCTTTTTCGACAAAGGCATCGACCTTGTCTTCCGGCAGCAGCAGGTAATCGACGGTGGTGCAGATCTGGCCGGCGTTGAACAGTTTCCAGAACAGGATGCGCTCGCAGGCGGTGTCGATATCGTAGTCCGGGCCGACAATGGCTGGAGACTTGCCCCCCAGTTCCAGGGTGACGGGGGTCAGGTTGGCAGCGGCGGAGGCCATGACTTTACGGCCGGTCTCGCCGGAGCCGGTGAAGATCAGATGGTCGAATTTGAGTTTGGAAAAGGCCTGTCCCATACCACCGGCACCTTCGAGGAAGACCAGTTTGTCTTCCGCAAAGTAGTCGCCGCTGATGCGCTTGAGCAGTTGTGCGAGATGGTTGGAGTTTTCCGACATCTTCACCATGGCCCGGTTGCCGGCGGCAAAGATGTTGATCAGTGGACCGAAGGAGAGGTTTACCGGGAAGTTCCACGGCACGATCACGCCCACCACGCCCAGCGGTTGCGGGATCACTTTATTGGATGAAGTGGGAAAGGCGGTGATGTCCACATGGCGCCGCTGCGGCTTCATCCACTTCTTGAGTTTCTTGATGGTGTCCTTGACCCCGTCCAGTGCCGGGAAAATTTCCGCAAACAGGGTCTCGTGATGGGAGCGGTTGCCGTAGTCGGCGCTGACCGCCTTCACGATCTCGTCCTGGTGGTCGCGAATCATCTGCGCGAGGGATTTGAGGTCCTTTACCCGCTGCTGGTAATCCGGCGCAGGGTCGGCGAGGTAGGCCTGGCGCTGCTGCGCCAGCAGGTTTTCCAGTACGGCGCTCTGGGCGCTATCGCTGTTCAGGGTCTGGGTATTCATGGTCGCTCCGCGGCATTGGATCTTCGGGGAATCCGGAATCTAATGGTAGTTGTACCCAGAATACGAAATTCCGCCCACCAAGAGTTGACCGATTGCGTCACGAAATTGACAGATCGCGCAATCCGGCGCGCCAGTGGACGGATCAGCCCGGGTGCTGGCGCAACCAGGCCCTGGGGCTTGCGCCCATGATGCGCTTGAATGCGCGGGTGAGGGCGCTCAGCTGGCTATAGCCCACCAGTTCGGCGATCTCCGTCAGCGACAGGCTGCCCTCCAGCAGGTAGGTGCACACCTGCTCTACCCGGGTGCGGTCCAGCAGCTGCTGGAAGCTGGTGCCCTGCTGGCTGAGGCGCAGCTGCAGGGTCCGCGGTGCCATATTCACGCTGTCGGCAACCTTCTCCAGGGTGACGGCGCCGCGAGGTAGCAGGTTGGTGATGGTCCACAGGAGCTGCTCCTGGAAATCATCCAGCTGCTTCTTCTTCAGGAAGTTGTCGATCAGCCCGCGCATGGCCGGGTTGGCGCCTGCCACTGGCCGCTGCAGCAGATGGGTGGGGAAGGCGACCCCATTGAAACCCTGTTGGAAATGCACCGGGCAGTGGAACAGTTCCTGGTAAGGCGCCAGGTCCCTGCTGTTGGGTGGTGGCTCGCCACACAGGTATACGGCGTGCAGCGATACCGGCTCCGCCAGCAGAAACCGGATCATATTGAAGCCACTGGCCACCAGATTGTCGCTGTGCTGGCGGGAGTGGGCGGAGGGGCCTTCGAAATCATAGCGGGAGCACAGGTAGGCGATCTGATCGCGCTCCTCCAGCCAGACCTTCAGCCCCTGGGCCGTCTGCCCAATAGAGGAGGTGACTGTGTCCATGGCATCGCGCAGGGTGGGGCATTGCTGCAAAAGCAGCCCGACGGTACCCAGGGCAGAAATGTTCTGCTGCTGGGCGAGCCTCAGCCCGAAGTGCGGGCAACCACTCAGTTGCGCCCCCAGTTCCAGCAGCTCCACCTTGGTCTCCATGGGGATCATCAGATCCGGGCGGTCCAGATAATCCGCTGGCAGCGAGAGGCGCCGCAGTAGCGCTTCGACATCCACGTCGAAGCTGGCGAGCAGCGTTTTATAACCGGTGAGCGCGCTGGCGCGGACCATGGGGAGCAAGGGGTATCCTCTCGAACATCGGAATTCGAGCCATGATACCCAACCTGCCCCCATTTTTTTAAATAAAGAGCGCGTCAGGGAGCGCGAGAGCCGAGACTCTATCGCTATTTCGCCTGTTGTTGTCGGGCCTCCTCCGCACTCAGTTCCGCCAGCGCCACCAGCAGCGGCGATACTCGGGATTCATTCATTTCCCGGGTAATGTCATCCAGCTGCTGTTGTAGCTGGCTGCGCTCCGGCTGCAGATTGAGCGGCTCGTCTGCGGGCGGCGAGGACTGTAGTGGTGACGGCAGTGGCTCGGCACCCGGTGCCCAGTCCGGCGCGCCGGCGGGCAGTTCCGGACTGGCCGCGGGCCGTACGAAGTCGCCGAACAGCGAGTTGGCGCGGTAGCGACCGGTATCTTCATCCAGCTGCAGTGGGCTGGACTTTTCTCCGCCTGTATCGCTGGTGTCGATACTTAGGTCGTTACTGAATACCCGCGACCAGTCGTTGGGGTAGTATCTGCCATCGACCGCGCCGAACGCCGGGTCGTAGTTGCCACCGCTGCGACCGCCCTGGAGGTTCGTCGAAACGTCCTGGGTCTCATTGGAAATCAGGCGGCCGTGTAACTCCGGCGCCATCCGCTCCCATTCTCGTGGTGGGTAGATGTAGTCTCCGTGCAGTTGCGACAGGGTGATGTTGTCGACGTTGGTGTCGTTTCTAATTTCTATCTCATCGGTATCGGTATTGTCGACGAGATTCTGGTCGGGACCATTACCGCCATCGTCAGTGATGACGGTGGTGTTGTCGATCTGCTGCACAGTGGCATCCAGCGGGTAGTCGATGGTGACCGCGAAGCTGATTGTGGCCTCCTCTCCCGGCGCCAGGGTGCCTGCATCGAATGTGAAGGTATCACCATTCTGCACCCAGCCCGGCGTGGAGTTGGCGGCGTCGAAGCTGGTGTTGGGCGGCAGGGTTTCCGTGATCACCACGCCAGTGGATGGGGCAGTACCGCGGTTTCCGTAAGTCAGTGTATAGACAATGGTGTCCGTAGGTTCGGGTACGGGACCGTCGTAGTCCTTGTCGATAAACAGGTCCACGTAGGTGATCTCGAGGTCCTCTTTGTCGCGGTTGTTTTCCGGCGTCGGGTCCTCACCGTTATTACCGTCGTCCTCGACCACCACCGAATTGGTCTGGGTGGGAATATTGGTGGGTACCGACTCGTTGACCACAGCGCTCAGGGTCAGGGTAACAGTATCGCCGGCCGCCAGGTCACCGATGTTCCAGGTCACGGTGCCGGCCGCGAGATCGATCACCCCGCCGTTGCTGGCAACGAAGGAATTGAACAGGCTGGTATCCGGCAGGGTGTCGGTGACCACCACGCCGGTGCCGTCCTGGTTGCCCTCATTACTGACCACGATGGTCCAATCGACGGGGTCGCCGGGATTGACCGGGTCATCGAAATTCTCGACCTTGTCGATGACGTAATCCGGTGCCGCAACCACGTTGATGACCGTCTCTCTCTGGTCATCGCTGGAATTGTTATCCAGGTTTTGATCGGGGCCGTTGTCACCGTCGTCGGTGATGGTTGCGACATTCGGGAACTCCGTCACTCCGGCAGGCAGTGGGGAGTCGACAATAACCGCAAAAACTACTGTGCCCCTTTCCCCGGGTCCGACTTCACCAATCTCAAAGGTGATTTCATTTCCGTTCAGTACCCAGCCCGGCGTCGAGTTTGTCGGATCGAAGGTGGTATTTTCAGGAATGGTTTCCGTAATGACCGCACCCGTGGCAACCGAAGTGCCCAGATTGCTGTAAGACAACTCGTAGGTGACGACTTCTCCCGGGGCTGTCACTGCGGTGTCCGCATTTTTTTCGATGGCGAGGTCAACGAAGGTAATATCCAGGTCTTCAAGATCGGAATTATTTTCCGGCGTCGGGTCCGGTCCATTGGTGCCATCATCGGTTACTTCCGCGGCATTTGCTTGTGGCGGGAAGGCACCGGGAAGCTGCTCCACGATTACACCGCTCAGTGTGACACTGACGCTTTCTCCCACCGCCAGGTCGCCGATATCCCAGGTCACGGTACCCGCATCCAGGTCGATCACGCCGCCATCGCTGGCGGTAAATTCGGAAAACAATTCGGTGCTGGGAAGGTTATCGGTTATCACCACGCCGGTGCCATCCTGGTTACCTTCATTGGTTACCACGATGGTCCATTCGATGGTGTCGCCGGGGTTGGCCGGATCGTCGAAGTTTTCGATCTTGTCGAGTACATAATCCGGCTGGGCGATGATTTCGGTGGTTTCGTCGTCGGTATTGTTACTGAGATTCTGGTCCGGACCATTGCCGCCGCCGTAATCAATCTCCGTGTTGTTGAGGATCTCGTCGACACCGGCGGGCAGCGGATCGTCGACAATTACCGCGAAGGCTACGCTGCCGTCGCCACCTGACACCACGGTGCCGAGATCCAGGGTAAAGGTGCCGTCGCCCTGATCCACCCAACGCGGATCCGAATTGGCGGCGTCGAAGGTCACGTTGTCGGGCAAAGTCTCCGTGATTACCGTGTCTTCTGCATCAAAGCCGCCAATATTGGCATACTCCAGGGTATAGATGATCGTGCCGCCGGGCGTGGTGGGGTCAAAATCGTCCACTTTGGTGATGGAAAGGTCCACCAGCGTGATGTCGAACTCCTCGTCATCGACGTTGTTCTCCGGGGTGGGGTCAGGGCCGTTGGTACCGTCGTCGGTCACCTCCACCGAGTTGACCTGCGTTGGCAGCAGCACCGGTGGTACGTTTTCGTTGACGGTGGTGGTAAGGGTCAGTGTGACACTTTCTCCGGCCGCGAGATCACCGATATTCCAGGTGACGGTGCCGGCATCGAGATCGACGATGCCGCCATCGCTGGCAATGAACCCAGCATCAAAGAAGTCGCCGGTGGGCAGGGTGTCGGTCACCACCACGCCGGTGCCATCCTGGTTGCCTTCATTGGTGACGACGATATCCCAGCTGATGGTTTCGCCGGGTGCGGCGGGGTCGTCAAAGTTTTCGATCTTGTCGATGACATAATCGGGCCGCCCATCGATTGGGGTGACCTCGTCATCATCGTTGTCTTCGAGATTCTGGTCCGGTCCCTGGGTGCCGTCGTCCTCGATACTGGTGGTATTGCTGGTTTCCTCGACGCCGGTCGGAATGGGGTCGTCGATGATGACCGCAAACTCCACGCTGCCGGTGGCGCCCGCAGCCACGTCGCCGACCTCGAAGCTGAAAGTGCCGTCGCCGTTGTCGATCCAGCCGGCGGTGGAGCTGTCCGCATCGAACGTGGCGTATTCCGGCAGGGACTCGGTAATGACTACACCGGTGGCATCGGCGGTTCCGTTATTGGCGTAATTGAGGGTGTAGACCACGGTATCGCCCGGTTCCGCGGTAATGCCGGCATCGTCCTTGTCGATGGCGAGATCGACATACGTGATGTCGAAGTCCTCGTCATCGCGGTTGTTGTCCGGGGTGGGATCCGGACCATTGGTTCCATCGTCGTCCACCACCACCGAATTGGTCTGGGTGGGAATATCGGTGGGCACCGATTCGTCGACCACGGTGCTGAGCGTCAGGGTGACGGATTCGCCCACGGCCAGGTCGCCGATCTCCCAGGTCACGGTGCCGGCGTCGAGGTCGATCACGCCGCCGTCGCTGGCGGTGAAGCCGGCGGAAAAATAGTCGCCGGTGGGTAGGGTGTCGGTGACCACCACCCCGGTGCCGTCCTGATTACCCTCGTTGGTGACTACGATGGTCCACTCAATGGTGTCACCGGGATTGGCCGGGTCGTCGAAATTCTCGATCTTGTCGATTACATAATCCGGTGCCGCCTCCAGCGGGGTGACATCGGTATCGGTGTTGTCCTCCGGTGTGGGGTCGGGCCCATTGGTCTCGTCGCCGTCGATGGACACGGTGTTGTTGGTCTCCTCGACACCAGAGGGCAGCGGGTCGATCACGGTGACGATCAGCTGCACGGAGCCAGTCTCGCCGGCGGCCAGGTCGCCGATATCAAACGTCAGGGTATCGCCATCAAGCACCCAGCCGGGGTTGTCCGTGGGATCGTAAATAACGTAATCCGGCAGGCTTTCCGTGATCACCACACCGGTGGCGTCGACGGTACCATTGTTGCCGTAATTGATGGTGTAAGTGATGGTGTCGCCGGGTGCTGCCGGGTTGTCGACATCAATGCCGCCGTCATCCTTGTCCACGAACAGGTCTACCGCGCCAATCTCCGCGGTGACCTCGTCACTGTCGTCGTACTCCCGTTCGATATCACTGTCGTCGCCGCCATCGGGAGTGTCGAGGCTGGAGTATTCCGCATCGGCGACATTGGTGGTGGTCTGCCCGACCGCGGCCAGGTCGGTGGTGACACGGGCGTCCACAGTGATGGTGATCACGGTGGACGGGTCAATTTCACTGACTTCCAGCGAGAGCAGGTTATCAGTGGAGTTATCGTCAATGGTGGGGGAGCCACCGCTAGTATCGATCTGGATACCTTCTATTTCGGACAGATAGGGCGGCAGCAAATCCTCAATGGTCACATCATAGGCGTGTCCGCCACTGGCGGGATCCAGCTGTACGGTGATCTGGAAGGTGGCGATGCCGCCGAGGACGAGCGGCGTTTCACTCAGAAGTTCCTTGTCGATATTCAACAGCGGTTCGACTACATCGACCGAGGCGTTGTCGCTGATACTCGCTTCGTCGGTGCCATCGCCATCGGTGTCGTAATCCAGGGTCGCGTCGTTGTTGAGGGTGATCCCGTCGACGTTGTCGGGGATATCCGTAACCCGCAGGCGATAGGTGATGGTGATGGTTTCGGCGGTGGTGTTGTCGGTATCGGTATTGACCAGCGTGCCGAAATCAAAGCCGACGGTATTGTTGTCGGGATCGTTGATGGTGGTGAGATCCTCGGGGTTGAATTGGATGGCATCGGGATCACTGACCGTAACTCCAACCAGGTCGATAAACTCGAAACCCGGGCCGTAAACGTCGGTAATCTGCCCGGCCAGTGACGCCTCGGGCACGGTGATCGTAATCGAGAAGGTGACGATTTCGCCGATGGTGGCTTCGGTGTCGTCGTTGAGGCTGTCGTTCTGCGAGGTCGACACCAGAACTTTATCCACTTGCGGTGCGATTACCGTGATATCCACACTGTCGTCGGTGGTGTAATCATTGAGTGCACCACCTGGGTCCAGCGGATCACCGGTGCGTTCTCCATCGGCATCGCCATCGAGGCTGCTCCAGTCGGTTTCGGCATTGTTGGTGATGGTATCGCCGGCAATGGTGTCGCTCAGTATGCCGTTGATCGTAATGGTGATGGTGGTTCCCGGGATGATGTCCAGTTCCGCCTGGGGGTCAATCGCCAGTTGGTTGGTGACAGGGTCGTAGGTGAAAAAGCTGGTGACATCGGATGTCCCACCGCCCAACTCCAGCGTCGCACTGAAGGTGACGTTGGTCAGTTCCTCGGGCAATTGGTCGATAAACGAAATATCGTAGGCAGTGGTGCTATTGCCATCATCGGGATTGGTCAGGGTGATGGTGTAACTGACGGCATCCCCGTTGTCGCCCTGGGTTATATTCGCGCTCTTGTCGATGAGCAGCTGCGGCTCGATCACGGTGACGGTGGTGGAGGCCTCGGAGGTGCCTTCATTGGTAATAAACTGGGCATTGTTGGTCAGTTCCACGCCGGCCTGATTCGACGCTTCATTGGTAACCCGTACGGTGTATACGAGCGTGATCAGATCGGGTACATCATCCGTACCATTGTTGGCGACGGATGCGGTGCCAAAGTCGAGGGTGGTGGTGCCATCACCATTCACCGTCTCGGTGGGAGCGCCAAAGCCATCGGAGGGAGTGATCAGCAGGTCGTCGCCGATGATGATTTCGTCAAAACTGATGAACTCCATACCCGCCGGCAAAGTATCCAGAATCTGCGCATTGATCACGACCCCTTCCGGTACTTCAAAGCTGACCTGGTAGGTGACTTCCTCGCCAATGACGGCTTCCGTCAGTCCATTGAATTCATCGTCAACGGAGCTGTTCACAATGCTCTTGCCGGCTTCCACGCTGGCGATGGTAAATTGTGCGCTGCCGTCGGACTCATAATCGTCGAGCTCACCGCCGGCACCGTCCTCACCGGTGCGCTCATTTTCGTCATCGCCATTAATACTTTCCCAGTCAACCGTGCCGGTATTGATGACGTCGGTACCGAGAATTGCATCGTTGACCACGTTGGCATTAATGACCAGGGTCAATGTGTCGCCAAGTAGGAGGTCGAAGCTGGCATCCGCTGCCATCTCGATGGTGTTGCCATTCACCACGAACAGACTGGATACGTCCGTGTCGACGCCGTTGACCGTGAGCGTGGCGCTGGCCAGAGACACACTGGTGAGCTCGGGGGGCAGGGTGTCGATAAACGTTGCATCGAAGGCATCGGTATCGGAAAAGGCGGAGTGGGAAATCACGATCGTGTACTGTATCGGGTCGCCGGCGTCGATGATCGGGTCCGAGCTGGTAATGGACTTGTCCACCTGCAGGTCCGGCTCTATCACATTCACCACTTCCGCCGAATCGGTGTCGTTGATCGTGGGGTTGTCGATGTCGTCGGCGGTGGTGTCCCAGATGAAGTCGGCACTGTTGTTCAGTTGGTCGCCGCTCTGATTGACGACATCGTTGGCCACCAGTACTTGATAGGTGATGGTGATGGTCTCGGCGACGGTGTTGTCGCGGTCGACATTGTTCAGGTCGCCGAGATCAAAAATCACCTGCTGGCCATTAATTGTTGGTGCAAGGCCTTCAGGTGTGAGCGGTACGGTCGATGTGAGGTCACTGGACGACGTAGTGACATCGGTGATGCCGAGAAACACCAGACCGTCATCAAGGGTATCTACGATACTCGCCGAGGGGGTAACGCCCTCGGCAATCGTTAACGTCAGTGTATAGGTAATGACCTCGCCGATGACCGCTTCATTGTCGGCATTGTTGTCGCCGTTGATGCTGGTACCGTCGAGCGTTTTGCTCACATCATTTTCACGCAGGGTAACCGTGGCATCGTCCTGCCAGTTGATATTGGTGCTGCCGTCGGTGTAATCGTTACCCTCATCGACACCGCCGTATTCTTCGATGGTGGCCGTATTCTCAATAATCTGTCCGGGCTGTACCTCATTGATGGCAATCAGATCGTAGGTGATGACGATGATGTTGCTACCATCGGTGGTGGGGCCGGTGTCGGGGTCTCGCCCCTCATTGAGGGCGCCCTCATCCGCAGATGGGTCATCCAGCGTAATTCCGCCATTGAACAGGTCGCCGGAGAAGCTGACTGGCGTACCGTCACCGGTATAAACCTGCAGGTTGAGCCCACCCGGGGGAATTTCAAAACCGTCGGGCAGGGTATCGCCGATCACCAGGTTGAAAGCGTCGGAACCGCCGGTATTTTCAAGAGTGATGGCGAAGCGCACAGTATCGCCGGCGTCCACCTCGCTGAGATTGGAGTCGATGGGGTTGTCGTCCAGGTTTTGGCTGGTGATATCCCCGGTCCAGGGCGCTTCGCCGTCACCGGCGCTGCCGGCGGGATCGAAGGTCACCGGCCCGGTGGGCTCGGGATCAAACACCCCGCTGCCATCATCGGTGCCGATCACCCCCTTGGTGATATTCACCTCCGGTGAAACCACCTCGATCTGGATCCCGTCCGGCGGCAGGGTGACGGTTTCATCGGTGCCGCTGATCGTGATCTGCGAGACGTTGGTCAGGAACAGGCCGTCGGTGAATGGCTGATCCAGCACCTCCACGGTAAACAGTATTTGCACCGTTCCGCCAATGGAATCTAGCTGGTTAACTCCATCCAGCGTCCAGGTAATCGAGTTGTTGCCGGCATCGGCACTGGTGGTCACATTGGACCCGTCAAGGTAGTCGTCGGGCCAGTTTTCAAAATCGGTGTCGGGGCCAAACCCCCATTCGCCGACCCCGGGAATCGACGTTCCCTCGCCGGTGTCTGTGAAAGTGGGTGCCATGGCCTCGAACACTGGCAGCGGCAGGTAGTCGGTAATCACCAGACCGTTGTTATCGAGTGTGTCGAGATTGATGTCGATGGCGAAAGTGACCGTGTCGCCGACGGCGACGGTCAGGTCGTCAGGATTGGTGGTGCCGTCTATGGCATAGACACTTTTGGAGGAATCCACCCCCTCGATCTGGATACTTTCGCTACTGCCATTTTCAACGTTACCGCCGTTGGCGGATTCCGCGGTGCCAGTGATGGTGGACTGGTTGTTGATCACGTCGAGAATATTGACCGGTTCTTCCCCGG
>Ga0207814_100443_pt1 | contig 23253 bp, 15 predicted proteins | sample TtaePargueraPR_7_FD_187755 | JGI IMG/M metagenome (GOLD analysis project Ga0207814, IMG submission 187755) | Aerobic enrichment media microbial communities from Bioluminiscent Bay, La Parguera, Puerto Rico - Tt and P1 (2) (SPAdes) | ecosystem: Environmental > Aquatic > Marine > Unclassified ... | reverse complement strand
TGCGCGGCATCAGGTTGCGCTTGAGCAGATCGTGGGAAATCGATGTCGAGATCACCAGCAGCAGCCCCGCAGACGTGGACAGTGCCGCTGCCACGCCACCGGCGGCCACCAGCGCGATCACCCAGGCAGGCAGGTCGGCAATTTCCGGATTGGCCAGCACCATGATGTCGCGATCCACAGACATCTCGTTGCGCTCGTCACCGGAGTAAAACATCTTGCCGTCGGCGTTCTTGTCTTCCCAGCTGATCAGGCCGGTTTCCTGCCAGTTGCTGATCCAGCTGGGCGCTTCGGCGTGGGCGGTGCCCTGGCCGTCGGGGCCGTTGATGGTGTCGATCATGTTCACCCGCGCGAAGGTGGCGATGGCCGGCGCGGTGGTGTACAGCAGGGCAATAAACAGCAGCGCCCAACCCGCAGATTTGCGCGCGTCGCGCACCTTCGGCACGGTGAAGAAGCGCACGATCACGTGCGGCAGACCCGCGGTACCCACCATCAGTGCGGCGGTGATGAAGAAAACATCGATGGTGCTTTTCGTCCCCGATGTGTACTCCGCAAAGCCCAGTTCCGTGGACAGCCCGTCGAGCTTGTCGAGCAGATAGGTTCCGTCTGCGAGGGTGGAGCCAAAGCCCACCTGCGGCAGCACATGACCGGTCATCATGATGGAAATGAAAACCGCCGGCACCATGTAGGCAAAGATCAGTACACAGTACTGGGCCACCTGGGTGTAGGTAATGCCCTTCATACCGCCGAGTACCGCGTAGAAAAACACCACGCCCATGCCGATGACCACGCCGGTGACGATATCCACCTCAAGGAAACGCGAGAAAACCACACCCACGCCGCGCATCTGCCCCGCCACATAGGTGAAGCAGACAAAGATGGCACAGATCACCGCCACGGTGCGCGCCGCCTGGGAATAGTAGCGGTCACCGATAAAGTCGGGCACGGTGAACTTGCCGAACTTGCGCAGGTAAGGCGCGAGGCACAGGGCCAGCAGTACATAACCACCGGTCCAGCCCAGCAGGTACACGGTGCCGTCGTAGCCCATAAAGGAAATCAGGCCGGCCATGGAAATAAATGACGCCGCCGACATCCAGTCCGCCGCCGTTGCCATACCATTGGCCACCGGGTGCACGCCGCCACCGGCCACGTAAAAGTCATTGGTGGAGCCGGCGCGGGCCCATACGGCGATGCCGATGTACAGCAGGAAGGTCGCACCGACGATCAGTAAAGTGAGTGTCTGGACATCCATGGTTCAGTGCTCCCCCTGCAGCGGTTGCGCTTCACCGGTCACACCGGCATCGCCAGCGGTTTCCGCGACATCATCATCTTCGTACACATCGTATTTGTGATCGAGCTGATTCATCTTGTAGACGTAGACAAAGATCAGGACGAGGAACACATAGATGGCGCCCTGCTGCGCAAACCAGAAGCCCAGCTTGAAGCCACCCAGGCGAATCAGGTTAAGCTCATCCACAAATAGAATGCCGCAGCCGAAGGAGACCACGAACCACACCGCCAGCAAGCTGAACATCAGCCTGAGGTTTTCCCGCCAGTAGTCACTGGCCTTCTGTTTACTCTCAAAACTCATCGTCTTCACTCCACAGTTATTGTTAGGCTTTTGGAATTGCGCGTATCTGTGCCGGGAGCAAATGGCTCCCGAAAACATCAGAATACATATTTCACCGAGAACTGCACACGCTGCAGTTCTCCCTCGTCATCGGCCAGCAGGCCACTCAGGTTTTCCACTTCCTTGCGGGCAACAATATATTCGCCACCCAGACTCATTTTCGGCACCGGGGAATACAGCAGATTCAGGTGCAGGCTCTGGTAGGCGGAGGGTGTCATGTCCGACACGGTGGCGGGGTTGTCCGCAGCCGTGGCAGAGAGCACCAGGTTGCTGCGCCATTGCGCGCTCCACATATGCCGCAGCGCCACATAGCCGCCGTGCTGGTCGATCAGATCGATACCGCCGTCTGCCGGGTCGATGATGCCGCCGCGGTAACTGTTCAGGCCCAGGTAGCGTCCCAGGGCATTGCCGTAGCTGTACATAAACCGCAGGTCATCGCGCCCCAGCTGCCACTTGCCGGACAGGCTGATGGCATAGCCCTGTTCCGCTTCATTGCTGCCATCCCCGCGATCGTAGGCCAGCTCGCGGCTCATGGAGGCAATGGAATACGCGAGGTCCCCGATACGGTTGTTGTAGCGCAGCACCAGGTCCGGACGGCTGTTGTCGTCGTAGGGGTTTTCGCTGCCGTTATACAGTGTGGTCGCCGGGTTTTCCGCGGCAAGCTGCAGGTTGCCGCTGCCCAGCCCCTGGGTGTAGCGGATCTGCGGCTGGCGCTCGAAAATCGTGCCCACGGGGCCGACAAAGTCCAGTCCTTCCGGCAGCGCGCCGACGTTGAAAAAGGTGGACCAGGTCTGCCCCGCCAGCAGGGCGCGGTTACCATCAATATTCCAGTCGATGTAGGCGTGGCGCAGCCGCTGTGCATAGGAGTTACTGATGCGCTCATCCCCCTGGCCACCGGCCATGGCATCGATCTCGATATGGGTGTTCACACTGCCCGCGCCCAGCTCGGTGGCGGACTTGAAAAATAGTCGGGTGGATTTGGCGTGGGCGTTGTAGTGGATGTCCCCACTCTGCCCTTCCACTAAACCACTAACCGGGATGGTGGACGCTACCAGGAAGTCCTCACCGATACCGGCGGTGGCGGCGTTGCCGTCCGAATAATCACTGAAAACACTGTCCAGTTTGACGTAACCGCCAATCTGGATATTGGTGCTGCCGAAGGTGGAGGGGCGGGCCGGTTCCGGATTCTCGATATTCGCCGGGCGCGCGGCCAGGGCATCCACCTGCTCTTGCAATTCGGCAATCCGCTGCTGCAGTTGTGCCGCGGTCATTTCTTCTGCTTCCGCCGCCAGTGCCGGAAGCATATTCACCATCGCCGCCAGCGTCACTGCGCCGGCCAGTTTGCTTTTAATTTTTTTCACTGACATCGCCGTTTTCCTTGCCGTCGTTTGTTGGGTTTGGAGTAAGCAGGTCCAAGCAAACAACTTCACGGAACACTCGGGTATTAACCAATGGTCGAAACCGGCGGTGGATTTAGACCAATGTCTACAGGAAAGAATACTAACCCGACACCTCTCTCCACCGCCTTTCGACTTTTGTCTAATACGTGCAGTCACAGGCGCGGTGACAGAATGCCCCCAACGAAAAAACACCCGTACAGATACAGAACGACAGCCACGATGAGAGGGCCGGCCCGTGACCACGAGCAGTGATATTTACCCCGTACCCGCAGCCTACGCCGCCAACACCCTGCTGGACGAAGACCAGTATTTCGCACTCTACAATCGCTCCATCGAAGACAGCGACGACTTCTGGCGCGAGCAGGCCCAGCGTATCGACTGGATAACACCCTTCACCCAAGTCAAGGATGTGTCCTTCGCCAAGGACGACCTGCATATCCGCTGGTTTGCGGACGGGCAGCTGAACGTGGCCGCGAACTGCCTGGACCGCCACCTGGCGCAGCACGGCGACGACACCGCGATACTGTGGGTGGGCGATGAGCCCGGCATCAGCCGCGAGATCAGCTATCGCGAACTGCATCGCGACGTATGTCGCTTCGCCAACGGCCTGAAAAGTCTCGGCGTGCAGAAAGGCGATGTGGTGACCATCTACATGCCGATGATTCCGGAAGCTGCCGTGGCCATGCTGGCCTGTGCGCGTATCGGCGCGGTGCACTCGGTGGTATTTGCCGGCTTCTCCCCGGAGGCGCTGGCCGGGCGCATGGACGACGGCCAGTCCCGCGTCCTGATCACCGCCAACGCCGGCCGCCGCGGTGGCCGCTCGGTGCCACTGAAACAGAATGTGGACAGGGCTGTGGCCCTCTGCGCGGAAACCACCGTGGAAAGCGTGGTGGTGGTTAATTACACGGATGACGCAACGCCCTGGAACGACCGCATCGACCGCGACTACGGGGAGCTGGTCGCCGACCAGAGCGAGGACTGTGCAGTGGAAGTGATGGACGCGGAAGACCCGCTATTCATCCTCTACACCTCGGGCTCCACCGGCAAACCCAAGGGCGTGCTGCACACCAGCGGCGGTTACATCACCTACGCGTCTATTACCCACGAATACGTATTCGACTACCGTCGCGGCGAGCGCTACTGGTGCGCCGCGGATATCGGCTGGATCACCGGCCACAGCTACATCATCTACGGCCCGCTGGCCAACGGTGCCACCACCGTGATGTACGAGGGCGTGCCCCACTACCCGGATGTCACCCGCGTGGCACAGATCATCGACGACCACGACATCAACATCCTCTACATCGCCCCCACCGCCATCCGCGCGCTGATGGCCGAGGGCAACAAACCAGTCGCCGGTGCCAGCCTGAACAGTCTGCGCCTCCTCGGCACCGTGGGCGAGCCCATCAACCCCGAGGCCTGGAAGTGGTACCACCGCACCTTTGGCCGCGGCCAGTGCCCGATCGTGGATACCTGGTGGCAGACCGAGACCGGCGGCGCCATGCTCACCCCGCTGCCCGGTGCCACCGCGCTCAAACCCGGCTCCGCCACCCGTCCGTTCTTCGGCATACAGCCGGCGCTGGTGGACAACGAGGGCAATCTGCTCGAGGGCGCCGCCGAGGGCAACCTGGTGCTGCTGGGCAGCTGGCCGGGGCAGATGCGCACGGTATTCGGCGACCACCAGCGCTTCGCCGACACCTACTTCAGTACCTTCAAGAATATGTATTTCACCGGCGACGGCGCCAAGCGCGATGAGGATGGCTACTACTGGATCACTGGACGCGTGGACGATGTGCTGAACGTCTCCGGCCACCGCATGGGTACCGCCGAACTGGAAAGTGCCCTGGTGGCGCACGAAGCCGTGGCCGAGGCCGCGGTCGTGGGCTACCCCCACGACATCAAAGGACAGGGGATCTACGTCTACGTGACCCTGAACAGCGGTATCGAGCCCAGCGAGGAGATGCACCAGACCCTGCGCAACTGGCTGCGCTCGGAGATCGGCCCCATCGCCACCCCGGACGTGATCCAGTGGGCCCCGGGACTGCCGAAAACCCGCTCCGGCAAGATCATGCGCCGCATCCTGCGCAAGGTGGCGGCGGACGAGTGCGACCAGCTGGGAGACACCTCCACACTGGCCGACCCCGGTGTGGTGGACAACCTGGTCGCCAACCGCGCGGCGGCAACCGTTTGACCGCGACAGTCCATTAACGACGGCAGCAGACCCCGATAAAAAATAACAACAGGAATCGGTGGGGCTTTCCCGGTACACTTTTCGACCGACGACGTTTGACCGATAACGTTTGACCGACAAAACGGCACGGCGAAAAGCCCCGGGGAAATCCCACCGGTTAGGGATGCATAGCGATGAATGATCAGACTGACAGCGGGCACCCCGCCCGCACCTTCATTATTGCGGACGATCACCCCCTGTTCCGCAATGCCCTGCGCCTGTCCATCCAGCAGACGTATCCCGGTGCGGCCATTGTTGAGGCCTGCGATATGCAGAGCCTGCAGCAGTGCGCCGCCGAACACCCGGACTGCGACCTGCTGCTACTGGACCTGCACATGCCCGGCGCCCACGGTTTCAGCGGGCTGATTTTCCTCACTGGCCAGTACCCGCAGCTGCCGGTGATGGTGGTCTCCGCCAATGAAAAACCGGAAATCATGTGCCGCGCCATCGACTACGGCGCCTGTGGTTTCCTGCCCAAATCCGCACCGGTGGAACAGATCGCCGAGGCCCTGCAGCAGAGCCTGGCGGGTGAGCTCTGGCTGCCACCGGCGGTGGCCGCGCGCTATGAGGCCGACAGTAATGTCGGGGGTAGCAGCGGCGATAACAGCGAAGTCGTGGACGTGATTGCCACCCTGACTCCCCAGCAGTTCCGCGTCGCCACCATGCTGGCGGAAGGATTGCTGAACAAGCAGATCGCCTACGAAATGCAGGTCACCGAGGCCACAGTAAAGGCACACCTGACGGCGCTGTTTCGCAAGCTTGCAGTGAATTCCCGCACCCAGGCGGTACTCGCACTGAGCAGCCTGGATGTGGACATGCCGGGACAGTTCGCAGCGCCACATAAACCGGGCGAGAAAAGTCGGCAGATGAGCTGAGGGCGGCGCCGGGCCGCGACCGCTAGGCCCGCGCCAGGCGCCGGATCAGGTTGCGCAATACCGCCGGCTTGACCGGCTTCGGAATATAGAACCACCCCCGCTCCGTCGCCGCATTGCGAATTTCCTCCGAGGTATCCGCGCTCACCAGAATTCCCGGTAGCGCCACCTGCCAGTGGCGACACAGTGCCTCCAGCGCATCGATGCCGGTGGCATCCCGATCCAGGTGGTAATCCACGATCACCAGTGCCGGTGGCTGACGCAACGACCAGCGCGCAAGCGCTTCCTCCAGGGATACCGCCGTCACCACCCGACAGCCCCAGCCACCCAGCAGGCTCTCCATCCCCCGAAGAATCTGCCGCTCGTTGTCGATGCACAGCACCGAAACCGCGGACACGGGTTCCTCGTTATCCGCACTGACAGATTTCGCCGGCGCCTCCCGCGCCTCCCCGAGCGGCACACAGATACTGAACATGGAACCGCGCCCGGGTGTGGATGCCAGCCCCAGCGGGTGACCCAGAAGCTCCGCACTGCGGCGTGCGATGGCCAGACCGAGGCCGAGGCCCTTGTCGGCGCTGCGCTCACTGCTGCCGAGGCGCACAAACTCGTCGAAAATCGCCTCCCGTGCGTCATCGGCTATGCCCGGGCCGGTGTCCCACACCTGAATCTCCAGTTCTGCCTTGCCACCGGCGCCGCGGCGCCGGCGCGCTCCCAGCAGTACACGGCCCCGCGCGGTGTAGTGCAGCGCATTGCTGAGGAAGTTCTGCAGAATCCGCCGCAGCAGGTAGCGGTCGGAGTACACCCAGGCGTCGGTGGGGACATAGTCGAAGGACAGACCGCGCTCGCTGGCGAGGGCGGAAAACTCCGCATTGAGGCCGTCGAGTAGCTGGCGCAGGGGGAAGTGATCGCGCCTGGGGGTCAGGTTGCCCGCATCCAGCCGGCTGATTTCCCGCAGCGCGCCGATCAGCTGTTCGGCGGAGGTGAGTGCGCTGTCGATGTAGTGAATGTCGTCCCCCATTTCCCGCCAGCTGCCGGCGGCAGCCTTGTTCTGCAGGGAGGCGATAAACAGGCGCGCGGCGTTGATCGGCTGCAGCAGGTCATGGCTGGTGTGGGCGAGGAAGCGGGTTTTGGCGGCGTGCAGCTCGCGGATTTTGACTTCCGCCTCGGCGCGGCGGCGATTTTCTTCCTGTAACGCGCGGTTGCTCTCGGACAGCTCGGCCGTGCGCTGTTGCACACGGTCCTCCAGGCTGCGACGGTTTTCCTCCAGCGCGTCCACCACCGCGCGGTACTCACTGATATCGGTAAAAGTGGTCACAAAGCCGCCGCCGGGCATCGGTGTTCCGCGCACCTCGACTATGGCGCCGGACGGCAGTTCGCGCTCGAAACGGTGGGCGCTGCCGTGGCGCAGCAGGTCCAGGCGCCGCTGGATATGGGCTTCCAGCGCCTCTGGATCCTTCGGGTCACCGTAGAGACCGCGCTCGGCGTTGTGGCGGTACAGACTGGCTACCGGGCAGCCGATGTAGAGCAGCCGCTCCGGATAGTCGAACAGCTCCAGGTACTGACGGTTCCAGGCCACCAGCCGGAGATCCGCATCCACCACGCTGATGCCCTGGCTGATGGTCTCAACCGTCGTCTGCAACAGCTCCTGGCTGAAGCGCAGCCGCTCCGAGGTGCTGTCCACCAGCCGCGCAATGTCCTCCAGTTTCAGCGGGCGGTTGCTGTGCAGCAGTCCCATAACCTGGTGCGCTGCCGCGGAGCCGACAATACCCGCCAGGGTGCGCTCCGCCTCACCGATCACGAATCGCGGCGCGGCGTCATCCGGCAACAGCCGCTGTCGGCTGCGCTGCTCGAACTCGTTCCAGATTTCCTCGAGCCGCTCTGGCCCCACAAACGGTTGCAGCAGGCTGTGCAGCTGCCCCATGCGGATACCGGTGGGAACCATATCCGGCACCGGCTCCGCCCCCTGTTCCGGCGTCACGAAGGCGGCCGCCTGGCGGATATCGCCGTCCTGCTGGCGACAGCACAAAGACACTCCTGCGAGCAGAGCCAGGTTGCACAATAAACTCCAGAAAACCCCGTGGCTCAGCGGGTCCAGGCCGGACAGGCCAAACAGCTGTTGCGGTCGCAACCACTCCACGCCAAAGGCACCGCGGCTAAGCAGTGCCGAATCGGGAAAAATCGCCGGCAGCACCAGGCAGTAACACCACAGGCCATAGCCCGCCACCAGACCCGCCCAGACCCCGCGCCGGTGGGCCCGCGGCCAGTAGAGCGCGGCGATCAGTGCCGGCGCCAGTTGTGCCGCCGCCGCGAAGGACAGCAGGCCGATGGAGGCGAGCGCCTCCATGCCGGTGATCGCCCGGTGCATCCCCCAGCTCAGCAACATCAACAACAATATACTCACCCGCCGGATCAGCCGCAGGTGCCGCCCGAGGGACACCGCGGTCAGGCGGGTATAACGGCTGAGATAAAGCCATAACGGAGCGACCAGCTCGTTGGATATCATCACCGCCAGTGTCACCGCCGCCACGATCACCATGCCGGTGGCTGCGGAGAAACCGCCGATGTAGGCGAGCATGGTGAGCGCGCTCTGGCCACTCTGCGCCGGCAGTGTCAGCACCAGGCTGTCGGGCTCACTCAGCCCAGCCGCCACCAGCGGCTGGCCGACCAGCGCGATGGGCAGGACCAGCGCGGAGAACAGCACCAGGTACGCCGGCAGTAGCCAGCGCGCGGTGTGTAGATCGTCCGGGCCGCGGTATTCCACCACGGCCATATGAAACTGGCGCGGCAGGCAGATGATGGCCACCATGGCCAGCAGTGTCTGGGTGACAAAATTGATGTCTGGCACCAGGCTGCGAAAATCCAGCTCCCAGTGCGCACTGGGTATCTCCAGCCCACGGCCATCGCTCAGCAACAGCCACAGTGCCAGTAATGCCACTGCGGCAAACGCAAACAGCTTCACCAGGGACTCCAGCGCGATGGCCGCCACCACCCCGAGGTTGCGCTCGCGCCCCTCGAGGTGCCGGGTGCCGAACAGAATCGCAAACAGCCCCATCAACAGCGCCGTGGCCAGTGCCGTATCCAGATTGACGAAGGTCCCGCTATCGCCGCCGCTGCCGATGGCATCCCAGCCCATGGTCACGGCTCGCAGTTGCAGCGCGATGTACGGCAGACTGCCGACGATCGCCAGCAGCGTCACCAGCGCCGACAGGCCGCGGCTCTTGCCATAGCGTGAGCCGATGAAGTCGGCGATGGAGGTCACCTTCTGTCGCTCGCCCACCTGCATCAGTTTGCGCAGGAAGCCGCCGGCAAACACAAACAGCAGAATCGGGCCGAGATAGATCGGCAGGTAACTCCAGGTATCACTGACCGACTGCCCCACTGCGCCGAAAAAGGTCCATGAGCTGCAGTACACCGCCAGGGTCAGGCCATAAATGATCGGGCGGAAACGCTGCATCCACTGCCGGCGATGGTCTGCCCGCCACGCCACCCAGAAGAGCAACGCAACGTAAAGCAGGGCAAAAAACAGCAACAGGGGCTTGCCGATCATGTTTTCCTCGCGGGTCGGATCCAGAAACCGTGTATACCCGATGGCGAGGAATGAAATCAATTAGCGAAAAGTCGCGCACATCAATATCCGGCAGCGCAAAAAAAGCGGCCGGTTTCCCGGCCGCTTTGTCGCAGAGAGATCAGCCCCGCTGTTGCATAAATCCGTCTTCAGTGAATCCGTGCAACCTCGCAGCTGTTTTCCCTGAGGTCTGCCAGCGCATTCATCACCATTTCGCCGTATTGCGGGTCTGCCCGATTGAACTGCTCCAGCATGCGCAGCTGGATGGCATCGTTCGCCCGGCTCAGGCCACTGGCGATATTGTCTACCAGCTGCTGCTTCTGATCGTCGTTCATCAGGCGAAACAGCGCACCAGCCTGGGAGTGATAATCCTCATCATCCTGGAGATGAGGCTTGACCCAGGCATCCTTTTCCAGCGGCATGGGCGGCTCGGCAATGGACGGCACCGGAGCCGGAGCGCCGTGGTTGATACGATCATTGGGGTAGAAGTTTACTTCGCCCCCCTGATTCGGCACCTTGCCGCTGACCGGGCACATACCGGCGAAGGCGCCGTCGCGCTGGTAATGATGCACCGGACATCTCGGCGCATTCACCGGAATCGTGTTCACGTTGGCGCCCACGCGGTAGCGGTGCGCGTCCTGGTAGGCGAAGAGCCTTCCCTGCAACATTTTGTCCGGAGAGGCGCCGATGCCGGGCACCAGATTGCTCGGCGCAAATGCGGCCTGCTCGGTTTCAGCGAAGTAGTTGTCCACATTGCGATTCAGTTCCAGCACACCGACATCGACGAGCGGCGCCTCCTGGTGGGGCCAGACTTTGGTCAAATCGAACGGGTTGACCGACAGGGTTTTCGCCTGCGCCTCGCTGAGGATCTGCAATTGCACCGTCCACTTCGGGTAATCGCCCGCATCAATGGATTCCACCAGGTCCTGTTGGGCACCAAACGCCGGATACCTGGCGGTATCCTCGCTGCGCACGTTCCTGATGCCCTGCTGGGTTTTCAGGTGCCATTTCACCCAAAAGCGCTCGCCATTGCTGTTCCAGAAGCTCAGGGTGTGGGAACCAAACCCGTGCATATGGCGATAGCTGAGGGGAATACCGCGATCCGACATAAGAATGGTCATCTGGTGCAGGGACTGCGGGTGGTTGGCCCAGTATTCAAAACTCGCCGCCGGGTCTGGCAGGTTGGTACGCGGGTTCTTTTTCTGGGAGTGAATAAAGTCCGGAAACTTCGCCGGGTCGTTGAGGAAGAATACCGGCGTGTTGTTGCCCACCAGGTCGAAGTTGCCTTCATTGGTGTAAAACTTTACCGCAAAGCCACGGGGGTCCCGCGCATAATCACTGGAATCCTGGCCACCACCAACGGTGGAAAAGCGTATAAACACCTCGGTGTCCGTGCCAGCCGTCTGCAGGAAATCGGCGATGGTGTAGTCACTGAGCCCCCTGCTGAGCCGGAAGGTACCGTAGGCGCCGGTACCACGGGCATGTACCACCCGCTCGGGAATGCGCTCACGGTTGAAGTGTGCGAGTTTCTCGAACACCCGGAAGTTGTCGAACGTGAGCGGCCCGCGCTCACCGGCAGAGACACTGTTGTTGTCGTCGGCAATCGGTGCGCCGGCGGAGGTGGTCAGTTTATTGCTACCCATGGCGAATACCTCTTTCCATTGACTCGCCGGTATCAGCTTGGCCTTTCCAGCGCGAGTCCTAGCAAAAGGTGATTCTTCGCCCACCGCCAAAATGACGGTTGATTCAGGTCAACAGCTGTTCATTTTATATACAATTGCGATGACTGGATCGTATCCGAAAACCGGACAGTCATTTGACAGGCGGCGGCTCTGGACTAGGCTCAGTGAGGGAGTTTGGTCCTTAGACAATAATCCAACGTCCAACGAGAGCTGCGCCATGATCATTGCTACCGATATGCCCGAAGTCTCCAGCTGCGCCGCCGTCGAGTGCGCCTACAACACCGATTCCTCCTGCCATGCCCGCGCCATCACCATCGGTGACGGCGAAGATCCGGACTGCGATACCTTCTTCAGCAACAACAAGCACACCAAACGCGAGCGCGTTGCCGGGGTGGGCGCCTGCAAGGTCACCGGGTGCAACCACAACGTGGACTTTGAATGCAGCGCGGACCAGATCGAGCTGGGCTACAGTGGCGACTCGGTCAACTGCCTGACTTACGCGCACTGATACCACTGACAGACAAACAAAAAGGGCGGGGAGCCGCACAGCTCCCCGCCCTTTTTTTGTCATTTTTGAGCTGTCGCTGGAGGGCGTCAGTGCGCCACCCGGGAGCCTTTGAGACCGTAGTAGGCGATATAGGCGTAACACACCACCGGTACCAGGAAGGAGAGCTGCAGACCGATGGTGTCTGCCGCCACGCCCTGGATCAACGGCACTATGGCACCGCCCACAATGGCCAGGCACAGGACACCGGACGCCTGGCCGGCCTGTTTGCCAAGACCCTGCAGCGCCAGGCTGAAGATGGTCGGGAACATAATGGAGTTAAACAGGCCCACCAGCAGGATGGCCCACATGGCCGCGGCACCGGAGCCCAGAATGGCGGCGAACACCAGCAGGATGGCCGCAACAGAGTTGAACGCCAGTACCAGGCCCGGGGACACCGTGCGCATGACCGCTGCACCAATAAAGCGGCCCACCATGGCCCCGCCCCAGTAATAGGCGATGTAATGCGCCGCCTTGGCCTCTTCCATGGCCGCCACACTGTCGAGGCCGAGGAAGTTCACCAGGAAGCTGCCGATGGACACCTCGGCACCCACGTACACAAAGATCCCCACGGCACCCAGGACCAGGTGGCGGTGTGACCACACCGATTGGCCCTCTTCCGCCACCGCCTTGTCTTCGTGCATTTCAATCTGCGGCAGCTTCAGCAGGCTGAAGATGACCGCCAGCGCCGCCAGCACACCCGCCAGCATCAGGTAGGGGACTTTCACCGCGTTGGCTTCCGCATCGGCACTCAGTGCCTCGGCGCCCACGGTCGCCGCAGAAAGAATCAGTACACCACCGAAGAAGGGGGCCAGGGTAGTACCCAGGGAGTTGAATGCCTGGGTCATGGTCAGCCGGCTGGAGGCCGTGGCCGGGCTACCCAGGGCGGTTACATAGGGGTTGGCGGATACCTGCAACAGGGTGATCCCCGAGGCCAGCACAAACAGCGCCCCCAGGAATACGGGATAGGAGTGGCTCTCCGCCGCCGGGTAGAACAGCACACAGCCCAGCGCCGCCACCGTCAGACCACCCACGATGCCCTTCTGGTAACCGATACGCTTCACCAGCGCTCCCGCCGGCAGCGATACCGTGGCGTAGGCCCCGAAGAAACAGAACTGGATCAGCATCGCCTGGGTGTAACTCAGGTTGAATACTGCTTTCAGGTGCGGGATCAGAATATCGTTGAGGCAGGTCAGGAAGCCCCACATAAAAAACAGCACCGTGAGTGCTGTCAGCGCAAAGCGGAAATTTCCCCCTTCACTACTGGTCGTAGAATCCATCGAAATATTGGTCACTGGAGCCTGGGTCCCGGCCATAAATTCACCTCTTATGATAGTTATTGTGCCTGCATCACCATTGCCTGAATGCCTGGTCACTGGAGCCTTGTTCGGCTGAGACTTGCGGAGTGGGTCTCCGGCAATTCCCATCAGCTCTGTCTGTTGAGACGCACCAGACAGCACTATCCAATCCCTACCCGGATCACCATGACGAAAGGTAGAAATACAGTGCCGCAGCAGACTACCACGCAGGCCAAACACCGGCTGTTGCCACTTTGCGCAGCGGCGTCCCACTTTTATGGGCAGTGGGAAGTGGGATCGGAGAGGCGAAAAACGGCCGCGGGTTGCGCCGGCGGCCGTTCGGTTTGCCGCCGGCAGCAGCCCGCGGCAAGGTTGGTGGGCAATTACTCGTCCAGTGGCGGGTAGGCGTTTTCTACCAGCACCTGGAAGGCTTCCGAGAACCAGCGGCCCGCGTGCGGCGCATTGTCCAGGGCACCGGTGCCGACGGCGTTGTCGTAGCGGTTCGGGGCGTTCGGGTCACACATGGGGTCGTGCTGCTTGTTGGGGTCGTTCGGGTCCGGGGTGAAGTTGGGGTCACTCACACCATCGGATTCGCCCTGGGGCTTCACCCACACATAGGCGTCGATCCCCGGTGCCGGATTGGCCTCGGGACGGAAACCCACACCCCCGGCCTGGTTACACCAGTTGCCGCGGTGCACCCGGCGGTCGATACGGCTCTCATTCACATAGGTGTTGAGGTCGGTACTGGAGGACGGGCCGGTGGGACGATCCGCACCGCCCCAGCCGTTACGGCCGGTGTCGATCAGCATGCCGAGGGTCTGCGGGGCGCCGCGGGCAATCATCGCATCGCGCCAGTCCTGGGCGAAGGTGAGCTCTTCCAGGTAGTCATTCCACTCGTAGAATTCCGCCGAGCGCACCGGCTGGCCGCCCACGTTGAGGGTCGGATCCGGCAGATAGGGCTCTTCCACCGGGGTGTAGTTGGCGGAGTTGGTGACGAAGCCGGCGATGCTGTTCCAGCTCGCGTCGGTGCTCTCCACCACGTCGCCGATCAGGGTCACCGCAGGACCGAAGTTACTGCTCCAGCCGAGCCAGCCGGAGTGGGCGATATCCACGTAGGAGTAGACATTGTCCAGCTGCGACAGCTTGTTCAGCGCATAGCGGATACCGTCGCGGTAACCGCCGGGGCCGTTGGCTTCCTGGCAGTCCGGGAGGCTGATATTGGTGATCAGGTTCGGCAGCGAGTCCACCTCGATGATGGTGACGATATTCAGGTCCGCGTAGGCCGGGTCGGCCAGGGTCGCCACCAGCGGGTCTATGTACTCGGTCTGGTAGCGCTCGAAGCCGTTCTCGGCGATCAGAAGTTCACCGTTGGAGGCGAGCGCCGCACAGTCGCGGTTCGGCAGGTTATACACCACCACCATAAACAGGTCGGCGCCCTGGGCCAGCGCTTCGTCCAGATGTCCCCTGAGGCCGCGGCCATCGGTAAGCGCACCGATGCGGTCCATCCACACCGCGGAACTCACATCGGCAATGGCGGCACCACCGGGTTCGTTCATGGCGTTTTCCGCCCAGTCCGGGTTCACATACCAATTGCTGGAGGCAGCAAACGGATTGTCGTGTCGCTCACCACCGGAGCTGCTACCGCCAGAACTGCTGCTGGACGAAGAAGAACTGCCACCGGATGAACCGCTGGAAGAAGACGAGCTGCCACCGGAAGAGCTCGACGAGGACGAGCTGGAGGAAGAACTCGAGGAAGAGGACGAGGAAGATGAGCTGGAAGATGAGCTGGAGGATGAGCTGGAGCTGCTGGAAGAGCTACCGCCCGAGGAGCTGCCACCGCCATCGCCATTTACCTCAATGGCCGCCGGGGACTGGCCACCAGGGAAGGCGATAAAGCCGACGCTCACCTGGCCACCTGCGGGAATGATGTCATTGTACCCGGCAGACACCACTGCATAGGTGTTGCCAGTGCGGGACTCGACGACGCCGTTCCAGATATTGTTGATATCCACCGGGAGGTCGAAGGTAAGGGTCCAGTTGCTCAGAGGGGTATTGCCGTCGTTGACCACAATGATTTCGCCCTGGAAGCCACCGCCCCAGTCATTGACAATGTTCATGGTCGCCTCGGCGGCGAGTGCCCGCGCCCCGCAGAGCAGGGAAATCAGGGCACAGGCGTACACCAACAGCAACTTTTCAGTTCTCTGTTTCATGATCGCTATCCAATTATTTTTGTGAAAGGTTGTGTGAGCACCGGCGCCCCACTTTCGGCGCACCGGTACTCTAACGCCGACGGATTACTCGGAGGACGAGTTGCTCCACAGGCGGTTCAGCAGGTTGGTCTTGCGCTGGTCGAAGTCGAGCCATTCGCCCCAGCCGGTGGTGTTGCTCACCGGATCGTAGGCGTGGCCGTACCAGCCGCCGGTATCACCGGACTCGGGGTTGATGGACCAGTAACAACCCTGGATATTTTCCTCGACCATGTAATCGACGAAAATGTCCTGCCACTGCTGATCAATGCCCGGGGTGATGTGATCCCAGCGCGCCTGATCCCGCAAAGTCGCCTTGGCCGGCCAGTCCATGTTGCCGCCGAACTCGCCCACAACCACCGCGTAACCCTGGTCACGCAGGTAGCCGAAGTGCTCTTCCCAGCCCTGGCGCAGGTGCTCGGCATCGAGCACGATGTTGCAGCCGGCATCACCAGCGGCATCGCCTTCCAGCCCTTCGCACTCGGGCTGTGCCGCCACGTCCATATAGCTGGCCTGCACGAACACGGACGGGCCGTAAGTGTGTGGTGACCACACCAGACGGTCGCGCGGTACATCGGGCGGGTTGGCACCGGCTTCGAACAGGTTTTCGCCCCAGTTCGGGTTGGTGGACGCATCACCATGGGGAACCTGGGTAATGGTTTCCGGGGTACCGTCCTGGTTGTTGGCGGTGGCGGAAATACCCTGCACAAACAGCAGCGTATCCTGGTTGACCTCGTTGATGGCGACGTAGGCGTCTTCTACCAGGCCTTTCCACTCTTCCCAGGTGTAGTCCCAGGGCTCGTTGAAAATATCGATACCGATGATGTTGTCGACACCCAGCTGCTGTTCCAGGCTGGCCAGCTCGCGCAGGTTGTCGAGCCAGATATCGCGGTTGTACTCCTGAATCCGGGTCACACCATCCGGGTTATTGGTGGCGGCACAGGAGCTGTCTTCCCGCGGGAAGTCGTACATGTCGCGGTCCCGATCCACATAGGGCGGACGCGCATCCAGGCGGCCGGCTCGCCAGCCCACGTAGTTGGAACAGGAGTGGATATCCAGCATCACTTCGATGTTGTTGGCGTCCGCAGCGAGGATGAATTCCTCCATGGCCTGGCGGGCGTTCGGCACCAGCACCGACTCATGGTTTTTCAGAACATCGCCGCTGCCCTGCGGATCATTCGGGTCGAGCGTTTGCGGCGCAACCGGGAAGCGCACCACGTTCACGCCCATGGCGGTGATCTCGCTCATGGTCTGCTGAATGGTGCGGCCGGTACCGGAGTTGTTGTTGGCCCAGAAGGTGTTACCCACGTACAGTTCCATGGGCGCGCCGCTGGGATTGCCCGCGTCGTCAGACGGCTCGTGACGACCTTCCAGACCGAACCAGGAACCGCAGTTCATCGGAATGACGTCACCGTTTTTGGTGATATTGCCCGAGTCATCCACGCGGAAACGACCGCCGCCGGAGGAACTGCTGCCGGAGCTGCCACCGGAAGAGCTGGAGGAACTGCCGCTACCGCTGGAACCCCCGGACGAGGAGCTTGAGGACGAGCTCGAGGAACCGGAGCCGCCGGACGAGCTGGATGATGAGCTCGAAGAACTGGATGAACTGGAAGAACTGCTCGAGGAGCTGGACGAGCCGCCGGAAGACGAACCGCCACCGGAGGAGCCATCAACGGTCACTTGTGCCGGTGCCTGGCCACCCGGGTAAGCGATAAAACCCACGCTCACTTGTGTACCCGGCGCAATCGAATTGTTGTAGGCTGCCGCGCCCACCACATACTGGCTGGCACTCTGGGATTCGATCACCCCGTTCCACAGGTTGTTGATGTCCACATCCATGTTGAAGGATACGGACCAGTCGGTAAGGGGCTCGCTGCCGTCATTGATAACGACGATTTCCCCCTGAAAACCACTGCCCCAGTCATTGACGATCCGCATCTCCGCTTCCGCGGCCATCAGTGCAGCGGACGAAGTCCCCAGCCACACCAACAGGCCCGCCCTGGCAAGCGCGCGGTACATCGTCCGCCGTTGCATTGTGTTTGTTTGCATCACTTCTCTCCAGTCGCTATGAGTTATTTCAGTTGTTGTGCGGTATGGGTCCGAATCGCTACTGTGCGTACAGTGACGGGTTTGCTCGTTCCTTTCCCATACCAGGCTCCCTGCCCTACCCCATTCCTGCGCAACAGGCACCGTCCGCCCGTACGGCTGCGCTGATAAATCCATCCTGTGTGAGTAATGCGTTATCCATCGGAGGCGAGTACATAGACCCGTTTCTCTCGCCGCCCGTCCTGCAAGAATTCCATTTGCAGTTCGCCGCGATCCGACAGGTAGACCATATCCACAACCTCGCCGACATCCCCGTCGATGACCCGGAAACCGCTCCCATCGGGCAGGCTGACCGCCAGGCTCTGGCGATCCTGCCCGTTGAGCAGGCCATCGCTGTTGCTGTCCTGGGTGATCACCTGATAGAGAAGTCGCACCGTGGTTGCGCCATACCCCACGTTGTTGTGGTACAGCGGCCAGTAATGCGCGACGATTTGCGAGGTATCCGCAAACAGCCTGCGTGGAAGAATTCCCTCGCGAATGAAAAACTCCATATTGCGAATGGGGCCGTCCGCACCGGTACCGCCGCGCAACTCGCGCAGTTCGATCGATACCCCCAGCAGATCAACCGCGCTTACCGACAGCGGTTCAGGCCACAGCCCTGCCGCAGTGTTCGGCTTCGCTTTCGACACACCGGCAGTCACCGGCGGTGGTGAAGCCAGACCTTGAGTGGAAGGCGTTCCAGAATCGGGCCCGTCGGCGCTCGTTAGTGAATCTCTGGGCGTTTGCGCCCTCCACTGTTCGAACCCCAGCCCTCTGAAAATGATCACAGCCGCCAGAAAAATGATCAGAAGTGAGAGTCCGGCCACCCAGTCTCCCCCGAGGCGCGCGCGAATTTCCCGGTGCTGGGTCAACAGATTCATGGGGATACCACCAGCTTCGCGTTCCGCGCCACCCGATCAAATACCACGGACTCCGAAGCTTGCGTAAAATCGCGGACAACCAGCGCATACTGTCGGGCCGACAGGCTGTCGGATTTCAGGTATGCAAACCGGTCAGTATCCAGAAACACCGGCGCCCGCGCCGCGCCCTCTGAGCCGGCAACCAACAAATGCTCTCCGTCGATATTTGTCCGGAATATCTGCAGGCTGCCGCGGTACTCCTTGCGGTGCTCGGTTTCGTCATACTGGAACTGAAAATCAACCAGCGCCGAATACAGGATGGACTCGCCATCGGGAGACCAACTGGGGATGTCCTGTACCTGCTGCCCGTCCAGGGATAGCGTCATCACCCCAAGGTCATCCAGACCGACAATCTGAAGTTCGCGCTCGCCGGAAAAATCCGGATGAAAAACATAGGCGAGATAATTACCCTGATGGGACCAAGACAGCGCTACCGCACTTCCACATTTGGCACAGTAGTTCTTGCGCGTGTCGTCGACACTTTTGGGAAAACGGTCGAAGCGCACCAGAACACGATGCCCGGTGTTTTTCTCCATAGCCTCAGCAGCACGGTCGACCATCACAATCCGTCCTTGCGTCCGGTTGCGCTCGGCGACAGCAATAGACTCACCGTCGGGCGACCAGGAAAAATCCAGAACCTCCTGCGACTGATAAACGACGTGCTCCTTTCTGGTAGCCATATTCACCACCACCAGAGAACGACGCTCGCGGACAAATGCCAGCTGCTCCGCGTCCGGGCTGAACTTCGGCATCATTTCATCTTCTTCCGTGTCGGTTATTGCCTGAACTTTTCCGCTTTCCCTCACAAAGATATCAAAGGATTCGTCACTGCGTGACAGATCAATCCCTACGCCCTCTTCGCGATTCGAAGCGAAGACCACCAGGCCGGTTCGCGATACGTCGGGATCGATATCTCGCCAGCGGAGATGGTCGGTAATTTTTTTGACCCCATGCGTTGATACGCCAGCCTCCAGCGCGGAAAGGTCGGCAGGAATCGACACAGAATAAATATTCGAAACCGGCCCCATCACCTTTCCACTGAACAGGATCTCCTGCCCATGACAGGGAAATACGACGGTGACAAGCAGACAAAAAATAGGAAGAAAAACCCGGGCGAACCGGCCCCCGCACCGAAAACCTGACGCAAACAAAAAACGTAATCCCATGGATCGAATTACCCACCAGCCTGAAAAATTGCACCCGGAATCTCGCCGCTCGCGACATCCGCTCTGTTGCAACGTGCCTGAAATTCAAAACAACCCCACAAAAAGAGGACTTACGAGCCAAATTTTCGGAAATGCGAAAGAGAAAAATGGAGCGGGAGGAAAATTGTGAAACAGGTACGACGTAGCAGACGAGTACGTCACAGCGAAAATGCGGGCACTAAAAATCCGATTTAGTAACAGGCAGGCCTGAAAAACCCCGCAGCTTACAATCGGCTTTTAGATTGAAGGGGCTCGAAAACGAGGAGAGAGTGCAAACGAGAAATATAAGGGCGACGTGCAAGAGGGTAGCGATGGGTGGGACCGACCCGGTACGTGGGTACCGGGTCGCAGCATAACGGCGGAAACGATCAGCTGACCTTTTCCCCGTGTGCCTGTTTGTCGGCGTGATAGGAAGAGCGCACCATCGGACCACAGGCGGCGTGGGTAAATCCGATCTGTTCCGCATAGCGGCGGTACTCTTCAAACTCGTCCGGATGCACATAGCGCTGCACCGGCAAGTGCTCTTTACTCGGCTGCAGGTACTGGCCGATGGTGAGCATGTCGATATCGTGGGCGCGCATGTCGTCCATGACTTCAAAGATTTCCTCGCGGGTCTCACCCAGGCCGACCATCAGGCCAGATTTGGTGAGCACGTCCGGACGGCGCTTCTTGTATTCCTGCAACAGTTTCAGGGACCACTTGTAGTTGGCGCCCGGGCGCGACTCCCGGTACAGGCGCGGCACCGTTTCCAGGTTGTGGTTGAACACATCCGGCGCCTCGGCTTCAAGAATGTCCAGGGCCACGTCCATACGTCCGCGGAAGTCCGGCGTGAGGATTTCCACCTGCAGGTTGGGCGACAGCTCGCGGGAGCGCTTGATGCACTCGGCAAAGTGCTCGGCACCGCCGTCGCGCAGGTCGTCGCGGTCGACCGAGGTGATCACCACATAGCGCAGGCTCATGGCGGCAATGGCTTCGGCCAGATGCCGGGGCTCGTCCGGATCCAGCGGATTGGGCTTGCCATGACCCACATCGCAGAAGGGGCAGCGACGGGTGCAGATCTCGCCCATGATCATAAAAGTCGCGGTACCACCGCTGAAGCATTCACCCAGGTTGGGGCAGCTGGCTTCCTCGCACACGGTGGCGAGTTTCTGGGAGCGCAGGATGCTCTTGATACGCTCCACTTCCTTGGACGCTTTTACCGACGGCACCTTGACGCGAATCCAGTCCGGCTTGCGCAGAGTCTGATCGCTGGCGATCACTTTGACCGGGATACGCTCGACCTTGTCGCCATCGCGCAGCTTTTCTCCCTGCTGCAGGCGGCGGGTGCGTTTTACCGGCACGATGTCCGGTTTCGCCGTTTCCGACGGGTCCACGGCGGTCGCTTTCACTTCGGGCTGGTCGGCGTCAAATCGTTCAGACATTACTCGTTCCTGTTTCGGCGCTCTGCGCGTTGGCGGCTACCGCAAATAGCGTTTCGTCTACCGGCTGCCAGCTGGCTTCCGGAATATGCAGTTTCTGCTGCAGGGCGCTGACAAATTTCCCGGCCACCTCGGTCCACATCGGCGTGGGCTGGATGATCTCGGCCATCTGTACCATCTGCATCCCGGCGTAACCACAGGGATTGATGCGCAGGAAAGGCGCCAGGTCCATATCGATATTGATCGCGATACCGTGGAAGCTACAGCCCCGGCGCACGCGCAGACCGATGGAGGCGATCTTGTTGCCGGCACGCGGTCCATCGGTCAGGTACACACCGGGCGCATCCGGCCGGGGCGCGGCGCTGATCCCGTATTCCGCCAGCATGGCTACGGTGGCCTCTTCCAGGGCCGTGACCAGGTCACGGACACCGGTCTTGCTGCGACGCAGGTCGAGCAGCGGGTATACCACCAGCTGGCCAGGGCCGTGGTAGGTCACCTGGCCGCCGCGGTCCACCTGCACCACGGGGATATCGCCGGTATTGAGCAGGTGCTCGGCCTTGCCGGCCTGGCCCTGGGTGAATACGGGCGGGTGCTCCACGCACCAGATCTGGTCCACGGCGTCGTTGCCGCGGGTATCGGTGTAGTGGGCCATGCTACGCCATACGCTTTCGTAGTCGCGCCGGCCCAGATTGCAGATAACGGTCTCTGGCGCCGACATCACAGCACCATATGCACGCCCGGATGGGCTTTGAGCTCTTCAAACAGTGCCTTCAACTGGGGCTCGCCGGTGGCGAGGATAAAGAAGGTCACCGAGGTGAATTTGCCGTTGCGGCTCGGCTTGTGCCGGAGTTGGCTCTCGTCGAGTTCCGGCGCATGGCGGCGCATGACCTCCAGCACGAACTCGTGGACCTGATCATCGGTGTCTCGCACCACTTTGACCATATAGTCTTCACACGGAAACTCGATTTTTGGGGGCTGCTGTTCTGAATCCTGGGTCATACCACACTCACAGGGCCGCAGGTCAGGGATGGGGCGCGGGGACAATTCCCAGCGGGGATTGCGGCCGGGCGGCGATTATACAGTGCTGGCCGATAAGTGGACAGGGAGGAAAGATTGCAGACGAAACTGCCCTGGGGAGGGGCGTTTGAGGCCCGGCGCATTGTGTCGCCGGGCCAATCTGGACGGTCTTACTCGAAAAAGCCCATCACAAAGCGCTTGATGGAGTCCCACAGGCGCTTGAAGAAGCCGGCTTCTTCCACATCTTCGGCCACCACTGCCGGTACATCCGCGACGGTTTCCCCGTCCAGGGTCACGACAACCTTGCCCACCTGCTGGCCCTTGGCCAGGGGGGCCTTGAGTTCGCCGTCGATGATCAGGTCGGCCTTGATGCTCTCTTCTCCGCCGCGGGGGATAGTGACGAATACGTCGTTTTTCACCGCGACACCCACGGAGTCGGTTTTACCGCCCCATACGCGCTCGGTCTGCAGGACGTCGTTGCTGCCGTAGACCTTGTGGGTCTGGTAGTAACGGAAGCCATAGGCGAGCAGTTTCTGGGTCTCGGCGGCGCGCTTTTCATCGCTGTCGGTACCCGCCACCACAGAGATCAGGCGCATGCCGCGTTTGACCGCGGAGGCCACCAGGCAGTAGCCCGCTTCTTCGGTGTGGCCGGTCTTGATGCCGTCTACCGCGGGGTCGCGCCACAACAGGCGGTTGCGGTTGGGCTGGTTGATACCGTTGAAACGGAAGTACTTCTCCGAATACAGCGCGTAGTGGTCCGGGTGGTCCTGGATCAGTGCACGGGCGAGTTTGCCGAGATCGCGGGCGGTGGTGACGTGGCCATCGGCGGGCCAGCCGGTGGCATTGACGAAATGGGTGTCCTGCATGCCAAGCAACTGGGCCTGCTGGTTCATCACTTCGGCAAACACTTCTTCACTGCCGGAGACATATTCCGCCAGGGCGATACTGGCATCGTTGCCGGACTGCACGATAACACCCCGCAGCAGGTCGATCACCGGTACCTTGTCACCCACTTTGACAAACATCTTGGAGCCGCCCTTGCGCCAGGCCTTCTCCGAGATGTTCACCATGTCCTGCTCTTTGATGGCGCCTTTCTCCAGTTCTTCGGAGACGATGTAGCTGGTCATCATCTTGGTCAGACTGG
>Ga0207814_100442_pt1 | contig 23285 bp, 23 predicted proteins | sample TtaePargueraPR_7_FD_187755 | JGI IMG/M metagenome (GOLD analysis project Ga0207814, IMG submission 187755) | Aerobic enrichment media microbial communities from Bioluminiscent Bay, La Parguera, Puerto Rico - Tt and P1 (2) (SPAdes) | ecosystem: Environmental > Aquatic > Marine > Unclassified ... | reverse complement strand
CTGCTACATCCTGGATGGGGACAATGTGCGCCACGGGCTGAACCGGGATCTGGGCTTTACCGAGGCGGCGCGGGTGGAGAACATCCGCCGGGTGGCCGAAGTGGCCAGGCTGATGGCCGATGCCGGGCTGATCGTGCTGGTCTCGTTCATCTCGCCCTTCGAGAAGGAACGCCGCCTGGCCCGGGAGATCGCCGGGGACATCGCCTTTACCGAAGTCTATGTCGACACCCCCCTGGAGGTGGCCGAAAGCCGCGACCCAAAGGGCCTGTACGCCAAGGCCCGCCGCGGCGAAATCACCAACTTCACCGGCATCGATTCCCCCTTCGAAACACCCCAAAACCCCGAAATAACCCTCAACGGCGCAACACAATCACCCGAAATACTCGCCGACAAATTGTATGGGTTCCTGAAGTTCTAGTGAGAAGGGCGCCATCCGGCGCCCTTCTTCATTTGGTGCTTTGGGTGGCCCGACGTTGTGGCCCCGTCACTTAACTGCGTCCGAATTCGTCCTCGATGCGGATGATGTCGTCTTCGCCTAGATAGGATCCGGTTTGAACTTCGATAAGTTCGAGCTCGATCTTGCCAGGATTGGCAAGGCGATGCACGCAGCCCAGTGGAAGATAGATAGATTCGTTCTCCGACAGGGTCTTGACGGTGCCATCAATGGTCACCTCCGCGGTGCCGCGGACGACGATCCAGTGTTCCGCCCGGTGGTGATGCTTCTGCAGGCTGAGTTTCTTGCCCGGTTTGACGAAGAGGCGTTTGACTTGAAACCGGTCTCCGTTAAGTACCGACGAATAGCCGCCCCAAGGGCGGTAGGCCGTGCGGTGAATTTCCGTCAGTCCTGAAGTCGTCTGGTTGGCCTTCAACTGCTTGACCATCTCACCGACTTTTTGGGCTGCAGACAGGCGCCCCACATAAATCGCGTCATTGGTAGCTATCACCGTCACGTCTTCCACCCCGCTCACAGCGACATGGGCGTGGTCGCTGATGACCAGGGAATTGCTGACACCTTCAAGCGTGACGGGGCCTTTAGACACATTGCCCGCCGGGTCGCGTGGGGCGTTCTTCCAGACTGCATCCCAACTACCCAGATCCGACCAGCCAAAGTCCACGGCGACCACCGCTGCCTTTGCGGTCTTCTCGAAGATGGCGTAGTCCACCGAAATGTTGGGGGCCATGGCAAACGCCGCCTCGTCCAGACGGAGGAAGTCGAGGTCCTTCTGCGCCTGCTGCGTGGCGTTGCGGGCCGCGACCAGGGTTTCAGGTGACAGGGATTCACATTCGGCGAGGAAGGTCGAGGCGCCAATCACAAACATGCCCGAGTTCCAATAATAGCCGCCTTCGGCCAACATTTCTTCCGCGCGTTGAAGGTTGGGTTTTTCGACGAAGCGCTCCACCGGGCGCGCTCCTTCCCCAACCTTGGCATCGCACTTGATATAGCCAAAACCGGTTTCAGCAGAGCCCGGCTGGATGCCGAAGGTCACAAGCTGTCCGGCGTGAGCGGCCGCCACGGCTTCATCCAAAGCGTGCCAATAGCCAGATGTCGTGTCGACATCATGGTCTGACGGCAACACATGCAGGACTACTGAATGACCGAAAAGGTTCTGGGCCTGAACGGCGGCGGCAGCGATAGCAACTGCAGTGTTCCGAGCCACAGGCTCCAGCATGATGCTGGCAAGGGGACAACCCATCTCCGCGGCCTGCTCGGCCACGATGAAACGGTATTCGGTATTGGTTACGACAATGGGTGCGGCATACCGGGCGCTGTCACTTACCCGTGTCAATGTCCTCTGGAAAAGGCTTGTTGGTCCAGTCAGGGGCAGAAATTGTTTTGGACGCGCGGCGCGGGACATCGGCCACAGTCGGGTGCCCTGGCCGCCAGCCAGAACCACCGGCACTACCACAATGTTACTCACGTTTAATATGCCCCCAGGGATTTGTGCCGTATGCAAGATTGTACAATTCTCGCGCGGCGGCCAATAATCACACTAGCATGTCTGATCGTTGACACTATGTATCAATTGCACGGTGGTTAACTCGTGGCCGGTTCATAATAATAGCGTTTAGGCTCGCCGCAATCGTGCACTGTGACGATCTGCCATGCGTGTGCTGCTTGACGCTCAGGCCGAACGCAGGGCGTGGGAGTTAGGCGCTACATCCACATCGTCAACGGCGGCAAGGGCCTTCATCATCAGTCCCCGGAAGATTGGCTCACGCTCGTCAAGATGGGCCGAAATGGCTGGAAGGCCGTTGATGGAACAAACAAGCGATGCTGACAGGGCTGACTCGATCTCACCCCGCATGAGCGAGAGTGCTCGTGCCCCTGGTCCAACAAGCAGGATGTGAGAGGGATCAAACATGGCCATCATCCGACTGAGGCCGAAGCCGATGGCGCGGCCTGCCAGGTTGAAACCGTGTGTGGCCGCCCTGTCACCGGCTTCTGCACGTTTGATAAGCGAATCAAATTGTTGGGATGGCACCGCTGGAGCGGGAGCGGCGGTATCTGGAACAGAAAAGCTGGTGCGTAAGATGCCATAGTCGGCAGCATAGGCTTCAATGCAACCTCGCATGCCACATCGGCAGAGCGCTCCGTTTGGAACGTGATTCATATGTCCGAATTCAGTAGCGCCACCCATGTCTCGACCGGTAGTGCTGCCGCGTTGGCTGAGGCCCATCGCTACAGTGGATCCGACAAAAACCGTGGCGACACTAGCATCGCTTAGTCGAGGGTCCAGCCATCGCGTTCCCTCTGCCAAGAGGCGGCCACGCTTGTAGAGTGCCACGGGCAGCTCGGTCATTTCAGCGAGTTCGTCGGCAAAGCTGGTTCCGGCCAGATTGGCGATTGGCGACCATTTCAAGCCGCCGCCGTTGCGATCCAGAATCCCCTGCACGCTGATCGCGATGCGCCGAAAGGTTTGTGCGGCCTTCGGAGTCCTTGTGCGCAGGCTCTCAAGATGCTCGGCAAAGAATGCCGAAGGTCTGGTTTGAGCAAAGGTTTGAGGGGTAACCGGAGTTTCAATTCGATCGACGAGCACTCCCGAATAGTCGACAAGAGAAGTGCGCAGTCGATTTACATCAACCTCAAACAGGACAACATATGCTGCCGCCCGGTGGAAGCCGACCAGAGTTGCTGGACGCCCTCGCAAGCGACCGTCCGCACGATCGGGGCTAGTCAGTTCCTCTACCACACGCTGAGCTAGAAGGTCCTGCATGATGGCAGTAACGCTGGCGTGGCTCAGGCCAGTGATGCCGGCAAGAGCCGTGCGTGACTGAGGGCCGCCGGAGCGCAGAGCGCTCAGGATCAAACCCCGATTCTGTCTTCGGACGCTATCACTATCGCTGACGTTACGCGTCAAACGGACCTCTCCCCGTCCCATGGCTCAAAACAGCATTGCCGAAGCGATATCGCAATCGGTGATTGTCTTTGAGTGTGGAAAAGGACGTTGACACGGCGCGCGACAACATGCGAGAGGTTTTTTCGAGCAGTGAAAATAATGCTCAGGGCGCAGGGAGGCGGCGCCTGGTTGGGGTATAACCGCCGACTTGCATTGCGGGCAGCGTGCTGCCCATGGGAGGACAGATATGAACAAGTTTGCAGCAGTCCTGCTTGCATCCACCGTGCTTTGCGGCGCGGCGATTGCCCAGGATCAGATCGTCGTGGGTGTGTCCTGGAACAACTTCCAGGAAGAGCGCTGGAAAACTGACGAGGCCGCCATGAAGGCTGTGCTCGACGCGGCTGGCGCGCAGTATATTTCTGCCGACGCGCAGTCTTCGGCGTCCAAGCAGCTCACGGATATTGAAAGCCTGATCAGCCAGGGTGCTGATGCCATCATCGTCTTGGCGCAGGATAGCGAAGCCGTCGGCCCTGCCGTGGCCGCTGCGGTTGCCGAAGGTATTCCAGTCATTGGCTACGACCGTCTCATCGAGAACCCTGATGCCTTCTACCTGACCTTCGACAACAAAGAAGTCGGGCGGCTCCAGGCTGCCGGTGTCGCTGCTGTCCAGCCGGAAGGGAATTACGTTTTTATCAAGGGCAATTCGGCCGATCCGAACGCCGACTTCCTGTTCGAAGGTCAGATGGAAGTGCTGCAGGCTGGTATTGATGCTGGCACCATCAAGAATGTCGGCGAAGCGTATACCGACAACTGGAACCCGGAAGTCGCCCAGGCGAACATGGAGCAGTTCCTGACCGCCAACAACAACGATGTTGACGCTGTCGTCGCCTCGAACGACGGTACTGCCGGTGGTGCCATTGCGGCTCTGGCGGCCCAGGGGCTCGCCGGTTCGGTCCCGGTGTCTGGCCAAGATGGCGACCATGCTGCCTTGAACCGTATCGCACTTGGCACCCAGACCGTTTCGGTCTGGAAGGATGCTCGCGAGCTGGGCAAGAAGGCCGCTGAAGTTGCTCTCGAGCTGGCGAATGGCACTGCGCTCGATGCCGTTACCGGTGTCGTTCCGTTCGCCGGTGGCCCGAAGGGTGTGACCATGAACGCCTTCTTCATCGCTCCCGTGGCGATCACCAAAGACAACCTCGACGTCGTCATTGATGCGGGCTGGGTGTCCAAGGATGTGGTCTGCCAGGGGGTGGCCGCCGGTTCAGTTGCGGCGTGTGACTGATCACGACTTGATATAGGTTGAGTGGGAAGTGCCGCGGCGTCTATCGCTGCGGCAACTCCACAACCTGAGTGCGCCCCGGCACACGGGGCGCACCGTTCTCATGGGGGAAATTTATGGCCGAGCCGCGCGCCATGACCAGCACCACGCATCCCAGCCAGATGGTGCAAAATCCGTTTCAACGGTTTCTAATCGCCACGGAAATCGACACGCGTCTGCTGGGCATGATCGGCGCGCTGGCAATTATTTGGGTCGGGTTCAACTTCTTCTCCGGTGGTCTGTTTCTGACGCCGCGAAATCTTTGGAACTTGTCAGTCCAGACCGCATCGGTTGCCGTCATGGTGACGGGTATGGTGCTGGTCATCGTGACCCGCAATATCGATTTGTCCGTGGGGTCCATTCTGGGTGTGGTCGGGATGGTCATGGGGGTCATGCAGACCCAGATTCTCCCGGTGCAACTTGGACTGGGCCTTGGCCATCCGCTGATTTGGGTGCTGTCATTGGCCACGGGGTTGGCGGTCGGCGTAGGTATCGGCGCTTTGCAGGGGACAATCATCGCCTATCTGCGTGTGCCCGCATTCATCGTGACGCTCGGCGGTTATCTGGTGTGGCGCGGTGCCGCCTGGTGGGTTACGGCCGGACGTACGGTCGCGCCGATGGACTCCACGTTCCAACTGATGGGTGGTGGCCCCACCGGGGCCATTGGCAGCTTCTGGAGCTGGGTGGTTGCTGTGGTCGCGTGTGCCGCCATCGTGGTGGGTATCTACTTCGGACGGCGGCAGCGGCAGAGGTTCAACTTCCCGTTGCGACCCGTCTGGGCAGAAGTATCGCTCGCAGTCATTGGTTGCGGTGCAACTATCGCGGCTGTCTGGGTCGCCAATGCCTATCCCTGGCCGGTCCGCATCGCCGAAAATTTCGCGGAAGCCAACGGCATTACTGTGCCGGAGGGGGGGCTGTTCATTTCGCACGGCATCGCCATTCCGGTGCTGATCGCCGTGGGCGTCGGCGTGGTCATGACTTTCCTGGCCACTCGGACCCGCTTCGGCCGCTATGTTTACGCTATGGGCGGCAACCCGGAAGCGGCCGAACTGGCGGGCATCAACACCCGCTGGGTGACCGTCAAGATTTTCATGCTGATGGGAGCGCTCTGCGCGATAGCGGCGGCTATTTCGACCGCACGTCTCAACGCAGCCACTAATGCCCTCGGCACGCTGGATGAACTCTACGTCATTGCCGCGGCGGTCATCGGTGGCACATCGCTGGCCGGTGGTGTCGGAACCATTGCAGGAGCTCTTCTGGGCGCGGTGGTGATGCAGTCGCTGCAATCCGGCATGGTGCTGATGGGGATCGACAGCCCGCTCCAGTCCATCGTGGTTGGTATCGTTCTGGTCTTCGCGGTGTGGCTAGACACGCTCTACCGCCGGAACAAGCATTAGGAGTCGCGTTATGCTGAATACCGGCACGCCACTGGTCGAAATGACCGATATTTCAATCTCTTTCGGCGGCATCCGGGCTGTCGACCATGCCTCGATTGATTTGCACGCCGGCGAAGTGGTCGGCCTGCTTGGGCACAATGGCGCGGGCAAGTCGACCCTGATCAAGATCCTTTCTGGCGCCTACAAGCGTGACGCGGGCGATATCCGCATCAACGGTGAGGCTGCCACGATCAACAATCCACGCGATGCCAAGGCCTATGGTATCGAGACGATTTATCAGCAGCTTGCTGTTGCTGATAATGTCGATGCCGCCGCCAATCTGTTTCTCGGCCGCGAAATGGTGACGTCTCTCGGCACACTTGACGATGCCGCGATGGAGTCCAAGGCGCGTGAGGTGATGGGGCGGCTTAATCCGAACTTCCGCCGCTTCAAGGAGCCAGTTAAGGCGCTTTCGGGTGGACAGCGTCAGTCAGTAGCTATTGCCAGGGCCATACTTTTTAACGCCCGCATCTTGATTATGGACGAGCCGACGGCAGCGCTCGGCCCGCAGGAGACTGCGCAGGTCGGTGAACTCATCAAGCAGCTCAAATCCGAAGGCATTGGCATCTTTCTGATCAGCCACGACATTCACGATGTCTTCGATCTCGCTGATCGTGTTGTGGTGATGAAGAATGGGCAGGTTGTGGGCCAGGCCAAGACTTCGGATGTCACCAAGGACGAAGTTCTGGGCATGATCATAATGGGCAAGGTTCCACCCGGCGCCGAGCCGGGTCCGGGAGCCATTCAGGGCTAGAGCGCGTTAAGCCGTTGCCGGGTTTGAACCGGCGATGGCTTTTCGGACCCAATGGTTAAAGCTAAGGCAAAGGCAACTGGTAACCACGGCACGCGGCGCGATGCTCCGCGCAACGCGCGCCATCCAGTCCTGCTCCGGCAAAAGGTGGTGGAGCGGCTCATGCCGCGGCATGCGCCTTTCTACCTAAGCCTTGTGTGTGGAGCGGCGGCGCTCGCGACAGCCATCTGGCTGCTGCCGGATTATGCCGTCAGCCTGGGCAGCAATGTCTTGTTTGTTGTCTTCCTGGGTCTGACCTATATCAAACTGCCGCACCTGACATCGGACTACTTGCGGGAGCACGCGCAGGAGGAGGACACACCGGGCGCAGGCATCTTCCTGATTGTCTTCATCGTCGTCATGGCTTCAATCGTGTCGCTGTTCCTCGCATTGAGCGGTGGACAGGACCCTGATCCCTGGCAGGTCGTAGCCAGCGTCATATCCGTTCTTCTCGGCTGGTTCACGGTCCAGACTCTCGGGGCCCTTCACTATGCCTATGAATATTATCAGGCGCCGGCCACCGGGGAAGACGGAGAGGTCGAAGGCGGGCTGGAATTTCAGGGCGATAGCGACCCAGATGGGGCGGACTTCATGTATTTCTCCTATACCGTGGGCACATCAGTGGCTACCTCGGACACCAAGACTACCAGCAGCAATATGCGCCGCTTGGTCGTCTATCATCTGGTCTTCTCGCATCTTTACAACACGCTTATCCTCGCCTCTGCGGTCAATGTCATGTTGAGCCTTGGAAGCGGGAGCAGCTGACGGTTGCGGCGCGCCTCAGGTGCGTGCCATCTTCCAGCCACGGAATCTGGAGGATGCTTGCAATGAAAACCCGCGCCGCCGTCGCCTTTGCTGCCGGAAAGCCCCTTGAAGTTGTCGAGGTCGATCTGGAAGGTCCAAAGGCAGGTGAAGTTCTCATTGAGATCAAGGCCACCGGATTGTGCCATACGGACGACTTCACTCTTAGTGGTGCCGATCCCGAAGGGCTTTTCCCGTCGATTCTGGGCCATGAAGGCGCTGGTGTAGTGGTCGATGTGGGGGCAGGCGTCACTTCGGTCAAGAAGGGCGACCATGTCATTCCGCTCTACACCCCTGAATGCCGTGAGTGCTATTCCTGCCGGTCGGGAAAGACCAATCTGTGTACCGCCATCCGCGCGACGCAGGGGCAGGGACTGATGCCCGATGGAACGTCCCGCTTCTCGTACGAAGGCAAGCCTATTTTTCACTACATGGGCTGCTCGACCTTTTCGAACTACACGGTCATGCCCGAAATTGCCGTGGCCAAAATCGATCCGGCCGCCGCCTTTGAAAAGGTTTGCTATGTCGGTTGCGGCGTGACCACCGGCATCGGGGCGGTGATCAACACGGCCAAGGTCGAGATCGGCTCTACTGCTGTCGTCTTCGGACTGGGGGGCATCGGCCTCAACGTCATCCAGGGTCTGCGGTTGGCAGGTGCCGACATGATCATTGGCGTGGATATCAACAACGGCAAGAAGGAATGGGGCGAACGCTTTGGGATGACTCATTTCGTCAATCCCACCGAAATCGGCGAGGACGTGGTTCCTTACATCGTGAACCTAACCAAGCGGCGAGGGGACCTTATCGGCGGCGCCGACTACACGTTCGATTGCACCGGCAACACCAAGGTTATGCGTCAGGCGCTCGAGTGTGCTCACCGCGGTTGGGGTAAATCGGTCATCATCGGCGTGGCCGGGGCAGGGCAGGAGATTTCCACGCGCCCGTTCCAGCTTGTAACAGGTCGGACCTGGATGGGTACCGCGTTCGGTGGCGCCAAGGGCCGCACGGACGTACCGAAAATCGTCGACTGGTATCTCGACGGCAAGATCGAGATCGATCCCATGATTACCCACACTCTTCGGCTCGAAGACATCAACAAGGGCTTCGACATGATGCATTCGGGCGAGAGCATTCGCAGCGTGGTGGTTTACTGACCTTCACGCGTTGGATAGGGTGAACGAGCGGCATGGCGCCGCGACCCCCAAAAAATGTTTGCGAGGCAACAGCATGACCTATGCTGGTGAATGCCTGTTCGTGCTGACCGGTGCCCCCGGTGCGGGCAAGACCACGCTGCTCAAAGCGGCGGCGGCCCATGGCATTCGCGTTGGCCGAGAGGCCGCAAGAGCGGTTATCCAGGTTCAGTCGGCCGTTGACGGTCCGGCTCTGCAATGGCGCGACGCAGCACGCTTTGCCGAGTTGATGCTGGACCGTGACATCCAGACCCATGAGACGCTCAGGGCATCCAAGGGGCCAGCGCTTTGTGACAGGGGTATCCCCGACCTCGTAGCTTATGGCCGCATCATGAAGCTGAGCGAGACGGATCATTTCACCCGTGCCGCCTGGCTCTATCGCTACAATCGCAAGGCTTTCTTCGCCCCGCCCTGGCGCGAAATCTACGCCGATGACGAGGAGCGAACGGAAGGTTGGGAACACGCACAACGCATCTATGGTCCCTTGCGTGACGCCTACGAAGAGACGGGCTACGAGGTTGTCGAACTGCCATTGGCTCCGGTAGCCGAGCGGTTGCGCTTTATCCTGGATATCGTGGCCCATGCCTGACCCCCAGATTTTCGTCGATGCCGACGCCTGCCCGGTCAAGGAGGAGGCACGCAGAGTCGCCGAACGGCTAGGCTTGGTGGTCACCTTCGTCAGCAATGGCGGCATCCGGCCATCGCGCGATCCGATGGTGCGCGTGGTGGTGGTTCCGGCAGGGGCAGATGCGGCCGATGACTGGATCGCGGAGAACGCTGCGGCCAATGACATTGTGCTGACGGCCGACATTCCCCTCGCCAGCCGAGCCATCGACAAGGGGTGTCACGTGCTCGGCTTCACCGGCAAGCCATTCACCACGGCTTCGATTGGAATGGCGCTCGCAATGCGCGACCTCAAGCAGCACCTACGCGAGACCGGGGAAATTGCTGGGTACAATGCCGGCTTTCGCGCCGCCGACCGGTCTGCGTTCCTCAGTGCGCTCGATACTCTTGGGCGGAAAGCCAAAACTTTGGCGGGTAAGTAATCCTTAAGCTTTTGCGAGGGGATCGTTAACCATAATTGGCAAAAGTGAGTCCACTTGATTTGGACGGGTGGGCTCTGATTTGCGGTTCTTTTCTGCGTTGTTGCTGTCGGGCCTGCTCGCACTCACCATGGCTGGTTGCGCCAAGCCAGTCAGCCATACTTCTCTGACTGCCGGTGCTGCCGCATCTCGTGACGATGTGGTTACGGGAGGAGTGGCCCGCAGCGCCTCCGCCAGAATGAACCAAGCCATGCCGAACAAGATTCTTGGCGCCAGCCAGTTGGCCGGGCGGACGCTGGAGGTGGCATCAACATCCGAGATTGTGCTGCGCCCCGGCGAAGTCATTCTTACATTTGATGACGGCCCTCGAGCCGGCAAGACGTCTAAAATACTGGACGCGCTGGATCGATATGGGGTGAAGGGTACCTTCCTGATGCTTGGGTCGGCGGCAGCGGCCAATCCGGCCCTGGCACGAGAGGTGGCTCTGCGGGGGCACACCGTTGGCAGCCACACCTACGATCACACCAACCTGGCCAACCTTTCGCGTCAAGCCGCACTCGACGAAATCGCGCGGGGCGAGGCCGCCGTGGCCGAGGCCCTCGGAGGCGCGGACATGCTCTCCCCCTTCTTCCGGTTTCCTTATCTGGCGCAAACGGGATTTTTGCGCACCAGCCTCCTTCACGGGGACATGGTCGTTCTCGACGTCGACATCGACAGCAAGGACTACTACAAGGAAAGCGCACAGTCCGTGGCCAATCGGACGCTCGATCGGCTGGAAGCGCGTGGAAGCGGCATTATCCTGTTCCACGACATCCATCAGCGGACTGTGGATCTGTTGCCTGACTTCCTCGCTGAACTTGAGGCGCGCGGCTACTCAGTCGTCCGTCTTGTGCCAAAAGCGCATGGTATCTTCGGTCGCAGCATCATCACCGCAGATGTGACAGGTCTATAGGGTCGTTTAGGCGAACAGAAGATCGGTCACAAACCGGTTGCGGAACTTGCTTGCAGAGTCGAGGCGGTCAGCCAAATCACAGAAATCCGTCAGTCTCGGGAACAGCGCCTGAACCTCATCCGATGGCATGGTGAACACCTTCGCCCAATGTGGGCGGGCGCGGAGGGGCCGGAGCGTTGCTTCAATCGCCCCAATGGCCGACAGGGCTGGCTCCCAATCAGGCTTCCAGGTGAAATGAAAGCCGATAGTGTCCTGCTGGTAGGCCGAGCTTAGCCACAGATTATCGGCGGCGACCGAGCGGATTTCGGATATGAACAGGGCAGGGGCGAAGGTGTCCTGCACCGCGTGCAAGGCTTCGATTGCTGTGGGCGCGTCTTTGCGAGCAACGAAAAATTCCGATTGAAGCTCTGCGCCAGCGGATGCTGTACTGCCGATCGCAAAGTGGAATAGCCGCTCGTGCCAGGGGCCTACCACGCCCATTTGTCTGGTGCACGACGTACCATCCATTCCGGGAATAGGGTGGCATGGGATTGTGGCCGGTGTAGCACCAAAGATCTCTTCCGCAGGTTCTCCCGCTTGGGCCCGCGCTTTCACCCAGATTTGGTCAGTTGTTTCGCCTTGCCAGCGCGTGAACAGGCTCACGCTGTAGGCGCGCGACATGAGTTCATCGAGCCGGTTCGTGACTGTTGCCATGGGCAGGTTGAGATAGACATTTTGCCGGATGTCAAAGCTGGGAACGATGTCCAAGGTCAGTTCCACGATCACGCCCAGGCTGCCCAAACTCACGACTGCACCCTCGAAGGCGGCATCGCCGCGCTTCAGGCTGATCAACTCGCCATCGGTGGTGATCAGCTTGAGGGCCGAAACGGCGGCGGAAAGGTTCTTGTTTCCGTCGCCCGACCCATGCGTGGCGGTCACCACCGCACCTGCCACGGTGATACTGGGCAATGAGGCGACATTGGCCAGCGCAAACCCTGCGCGGTGGAGCTGCGGGGCGATATCGGCATAGGTGGCGCCGCCGTCAATCGTTACGCTTTGAGCCTCGGCGTCGATGCTGATGTTGCGCTTGAGCTTGGAAAGCGAGATCAATGTGCCGTTCGTGTCGGCGATACGATTGAAGGAGTGTCCGGAGCCGAGGACGCGAACCTTGTGGGACGAGCGTACCGCCGCTTGAGCCTGTTCAACTGTCGCCGGATGCAGCACGGAGGAGGCGCCAAAGGCGATATTGCCGGCCCAATTGGTCGGAGCTGTAGAGAGTGAATCGAAATTTCCAATCTGGACTGATTTCATTGATTTTTTTGGTGTCCATGGAATCGAAGTTTCCCAATTTGGGCAATCGGATTGTCACTCATAGTCCGACAAAATAAAAGGGCCGCCAGTCCCCTCCGGTTTTACGGAGAGTCCTTGGGTTTGTGCACTGAGACCAATCTTTGGATCGCCGGTGAGTAGAGTTTTCCGGCTTTCTTCACGATGACGGGCTGGTGGCGCCACCGGGATTCTGCAACGCGATCGGGACGTTGTATGCGATCGCCGAGTGAGGACGAACCTCGTTGTAGTACTTGCGCCAGGCGTCGGTCCCCGTCGGCTTGGAACCTTCGGCGCTACCACCTAGGGTGCGGTTAGTTGTCCATATTGGCGTGCGGTCAGGCTGTTTGCGGCCCCCGCATCAGGATCCGACAAACGGCATGATTGGTGCCGTGTATGGACGGCCCCGTTGTATCGCGCCCTGCACCGGCCGCGGCTTCAGCTTTCTCCTCTGAGCGGAACCAGCGCCACGCGCGAACTATTCCGCGCCATCATAGGTACACATAATCAGCCTATAATGGCGCGTAAAATGCCGCTGTCGTCACTTAAAGGCCACTTTTGGCATATTGACATAATCGGCCGTAATCGGCATATTCTAACATCTAAATTAAGCTAAAAGGTCATATATGGCAGATACCGTGGATTATGCCATTGCGAGCAGCGGGCAAATCGTAGCCGACCTTGGGGACCGGCTGCGGCGGCTGAGACTAGCGTCCAATGTCACGCAGGCAGACCTGGCTAACAAGGCGGGTGTAGGGACACGCACCTTGGTCCGACTCGAAGCGGGAGAAGGCGGAACCATTGATAGCTTGGTTCGAGTCATTTCCGCCCTGGGCCTGGGATCGCACCTGGAGGCGTTGCTTCCTGATCCCCAAATCCGACCTATGGAACGCGTGCAGCAGCGCGGCAGGGAGCGACTCCGCGCTAGCACGAAAGACAGTCCGGCGCCCAAAAGGCCGTTCCGGTGGGGTGAACAATGACGGACGCTGCTGTCAAGCTCTGGGGCACACAGGTCGGCGCCGTCTCTTGGGACGATTCCAGGCAATATGGCGTGTTCCAGTTCGCTCCGGAAATGGTGGAATCTGGCATCGAAATCGCTCCCTTGACCATGCCGTCGAGGACACTGCCTTACTCGTTTCCTGCCCTCCCGCGAGATACCTTCAAGGGATTACCCGGTCTGCTCGCGGACTCGTTGCCGGACAAGTACGGTAACAAGCTAATCGATACCTGGCTTGCCCGTCAGGGCCGCGCCCCCAACTCCTTCAATCCGGTTGAGCGCCTTTGCTACATCGGCACGCGCGGGGTTGGGGCACTGGAGTTCGAACCGGCGACGAACGCGGCCACCCGGCGGGCAGGCAAGGTCAACATCGGCGAATTGGTCGATGTTGCGAACCAGATCCTCGATGAGAGGGGCCGCCTCAAGGGCAAGCTGTCCGGCATCGCCGACGATGAGCACGCCATGGAGGACATCCTCAGGGTCGGCACCTCCGCCGGCGGGGCGCGGGCGAAGGCCGTACTGTCTTGGAACGAAAGGACAGGTGAATTCCGCTCGGGCCAGGTCAACACCGAAGCGGACTTTGAACACTGGCTGCTCAAGTTTGATGGCGTCGACAAGAATTCCGACAAGGAGCTCGTCGATCCACAAGGGTTCGGCAGGATAGAGTTCGCCTATCACCTGATGGCCACGGCATGCGGTATCGAGATGAGCCGTTGTCGGCTGCACTTGGAGAATGGCCGAGCGCACTTCATGACCCGTCGTTTCGATCGGCCTAATGGAGGCGGCAAGCTGCATATGCAATCCCTGACCGCGATGATGCACTACGATTTCAATGTTGCCGGCGCCCATTCATACGAGCAGGCCATACAGGTCCTTCGGCGCCTCGATGCGGAAAACCACGACATTGAACAGCAGGTGCTGCGTGCGCTCTTTAACGTGGTTGGCCGCAATCAGGACGATCACCCCAAAAATATCGCGTATCTCATGGATCGAGACGGCCAGTGGCGGCTGTCTCCCGCATTCGACGTGGCCTATGCCTACAACCCTAGTGGGGAATGGACCAACCGGCACCAGATGAGCCTCAATGGCAAACGTGACGGCTTTGACCGCACCGACCTGATCACTTTTGGTAGAACCGCCGGCCTGAAGGCCGCACGTGTTGAGAGCTTGCTCGATGCGGTTGTCGACGCCGTGGAACGTTGGCCCGATTTCGCGGCGGAGGCAGGGGTGTTGGACGAACACGTCGATGACGTCCAAAATGGCCTCAGGCATCACGCCGTTCGTTGAGCGAGGGCTGCCGTCAGTCCTCCAATCGTTGACCGGCAGGGACGCGGACGCTTCGCAATACCCGTTGGTGAGCAGCCATGATTACCTACACGGCTGAACTGTCTCAAACGGACAGTCCCATCCCCACCCCGTTGAGGAAGGGCGTCGGCATGAGCGGGCCGGCAGCTGTCAGATGCGGCTGAGACAACACGAATGTCTTCTGTGGTTGGCCCCCGCATTGCAAGAGGTAATTCGGTGTTCTGGCGCATTGGTCGAGTGCAGTCTTCTGTCCGGCCTGTTGATGCAGTCAGTAGAGACTGCTGGCCCTGATGGGGTCGGCGAACAGGGTCCCAATCTGAAATCTAGGCTATGATGCCTCAGACATTCGACGGGTTGTCCCTGTTTCCGGCCTGACCGGTTTCGCCATCACATCGCGTCGCTCTCACAACTTCATGGAGCCGTTTAATTGGCTCGAACTGGATCTTGCTTCAGGACTCTCTGATTTTACGCTGCAAGGCCTGGGGTACGGCGAGCTTGGTAGACCTCGCCGCGGGCCCTGATAGCAAACCCACTTTGGCACTCAGATGCCGGGAGCGGGAGCCATCCACCTCATCTGAAATGGGGCGCCTAGCTGCCGTCCCAAGTGTGACGGCCCCCTCTCCGATGTCGCTTTCCCGAGCGAGTTTGTTCCGCCCAACTTCGGAAGCACGATCATTCATCGCTAAGGATGACAGGCCCGGACTTCTGGACCTTCATGACAAGATGGAAGAGCTCCCCCCAACAATGGAAACTCTATGGAGAGCGTCTCATCACATCGATTCTATAGCTATGCCACTCCGACATGGTGCTGCGGTCAACATGGCTTTCTAGGCGGTTGCCGATACGAGCCATGCGGACTTGCCCATACCAGATGTGCCCAACCAAGCTTGGGCGGTGGAAGGACCGATTCCGTTCCAACTGGATGGGCTTTGTCTTAAGTCTATGAAGCTACTAATTTATTTCTTCAGTGATCTCTCGAATTTGGAGAATCCGTATCACTCTCTACAGCTACAGGAGCGGTGCTCATGAGTCTTCATCGTCCTCGACGTCAGTCAGATAGACTGAAATTTCGATGTCGATGCCATGGAATGCTATGGCCGCGGCGGCATGTGCGGGCAGGCGGGCTGACATGGATTCGCCCTCACTGGGATAGTCGAATGCAATATCGAGCACTGCCTTGCCGATGCGTCGGTCCTCGAGCATGGTGGCGATGGCGACGCCCGAGCGCTCCGCCAGGTCCAGAATTGCCCGGATCGGGTTGGCGACTGGCACGTCGATCTGGGCGTAATGGCTGTTCTCTACGTCCTCGGGTTCGTAGCGTATAGAGAGCTGTTTGAGCGCAATATCCAATTCCTTCTGGGGCACCGTGACGCCGGACAACCTCAGGGCCATCGCAAATGGCTCAAACTGGCTCACTTGATCTTACCTGCAGTGGCGGCAAACAGCGCTATGGCTGCCGCGTTGGAAACATTGAGCGACTTGATGGGGCCGGGCATGTCGAGCCGGACCATCTCATCGCAGAGCTCTCTTGTACGCTGCCGCAGCCCCTTGCCTTCTGCGCCCAGGACCACGGCCAGCGGGATCGAATCTGTGCGCGGACGCAGCTGCTCCTCAGCTTCCGAATCAAAACCCAGCACTAACATGCCGCGTTCCTTGAGATTTTCGAGCGTGTCGCCGAGATTGCGCACCTCGATCATGGGCACGAGATCGAGCGCGCCCGAGGCGGCTTTTGCCATCACGCCGGTCTCTCGTGGCGAGTGGCGGGCGGTGGTGATGACGGCATCGGCGCCGAAGGCGCAGGCGGTGCGCAGGATAGCGCCGACATTGTGTGGGTCGGTCAATTGGTCAAGCACGACCACGAGGCTGAGTTTGGTAATGTCGTTGAGTCCAAAGCGGCTGACCGGGTCAACTTCCAGCGCCACACCTTGATGAACGGCTTCGCCGCCCAAAAGGCGATCGAGTTCCTTGGGGGTGGTCTCGGTTACCGGCACCTTGCCGATCTCCCCAGTTTCCTTGAGCCGGTTCAGGGCATTAGGGGTGGCCAATAGGGCCTTCTTGATGCGGCCCGGATTGTCGAGCGCGGCGCGGACCGTGTGCAGGCCATAGAGATAGACTGGCCCGGTGTCGGGATCGTATTTGGGCTTGGGCGGAAATTTGTTGCGGCTCATGACTGGAGCGGTAGCGGTTTTACCGCGCTCCGGCAAGCAGTCCCGCCGCAGAACCAGACCGCTGAAACGTGTGTAGCGATACCAGGCCCGGCCACTTGGCAAATGCCGTGCTGGGAAAGTTGTCAGGTTCATGGGGGTGGTGGAGGGGACTGGATTCGAACCAGTGTAGCCTGAGGCGTCAGATTTACAGTCTGATGGATTTAACCACTCTCCCACCCCTCCACATCATTCGGGCAGGAGACGAAGCGCACTTGCGTCTCGTCGGGCCGGTTTATGGTGGGCTGTCGCAAAGGTGTCAACACCCAAGCGCGTAACTAACGCAAGAATTTGGTCCGTCAGGCTAATTGTGGAAAGTGCCGCGCCGGCGCCCTTGCCAGCGGCCCCCGGTTCGCGCTAATCGGTGCCAGTGGTTTCGCCTCAGGGCGGGTATAGCTCAATGGTAGAGCAGCAGCCTTCCAAGCTGAATACGCGGGTTCGATTCCCGCTACCCGCTCCATTTCCTTCTCTTCCCGCCTTGACGGTCGCCGCCGCAGTGCTCGCCATTGCGGTATTCGCTTCCGAACTGGCGGGTCGTCGGTACTTGAGACTGGCAAAGTTCGCAACAGCTTGAACCCAATCTGTCCTATAAGGCGTTTTCAGAGGTATTGACCACCGCCTGAAGGAGCCAAGGACATGCTGCTCTACGACGAATCCCTTTTCCGCCAGAGCGCTTTGGTTGGCGACACCTGGATCGATGTCGATCCGTCCGCTGGTATTGCCGTTACCAATCCGGCTACCGGGGACATTGTTGGCGGCGTGCCAAAGCTCGGAGCGGCCGAGACGCGCCAGGCGATACTGTCTGCACAAGCGGCGCAGAAGGACTGGGCGGCGCGCACCGCCAAGGAGCGGTCAAATATCCTCAGGCGCTGGTTCGATCTGATAATGGAAAACCAGACTGATCTGGGGCGTATCCTTACTCTGGAACAGGGCAAGCCGCTCAAGGAGGCAGAGGGCGAAATCGCCTATGGTGCCAGTTTCATAGAGTGGTTCGCGGAAGAGGCCCGCCGCGTCTATGGCGACCTTATTCCTGGCCACCGGACGGATGCGCGCATTATGGTGATGAAGCAGCCCATCGGGGTTGTCGCGGCCATCACGCCCTGGAATTTTCCCAACGCCATGATCACCCGCAAGGCGGGGCCAGCGCTTGCCGCTGGGTGTGCCATGGTGCTGAAACCGGCCAGCCAGACGCCGTTCTCAGCCATAGCTCTGGCGGTTTTGGCCGAACGCGCAGGCCTGCCAGCAGGTCTGTTCAGCGTCGTTACTGGTTCCGCGCGTGAGATCGGTGCCGAGATGACCGCCAACCCCATCGTCCGCAAGCTGACCTTCACCGGTTCCACCGAGGTGGGGGCCGAACTCTACAAGCAGAGTGCGCCCACCATCAAAAAGCTCGGGCTTGAGCTTGGTGGCAATGCACCCTTCATAGTGTTCGATGACGCCGATCTCGATGCGGCGGTTGAAGGCGCCCTAATTGCGAAGTTCCGCAATAATGGCCAAACCTGTGTCTGCGCCAACCGCATCTATGTGCAGGACGGTGTCTATGACGACTTTGCCGAAAAGCTCGCCAAAGCCATTGGCACGCTCAAGACCGGCAATGGTTTTGACGAGGGCGTCATGCTCGGGCCGCTGATTGACCAGGCAGCGCTCGACAAGGTTCAGGAACATGTGGCTGATGCGCTTGGCAAAGGCGCCAAGGTCTTGCGGGGCGGCAAGCAGCACCAACTGGGCGGTACTTTCTACGAGCCGACCGTGATTGCCGATGTCACGCCCGCTATGGCGGTCGCCAAAGAGGAAACCTTCGGCCCGGTGGCGCCGCTCTTCCGTTTCAGGGACGAGGCCGATGTAATTGCACAGGCCAATGATACCGAATTCGGCCTCGCCTCCTATTTCTACGCTCGGGATCTGTCGCGTGTCTGGCGCGTTGCCGAAGCGCTTGAATACGGCATGGTGGGGGTCAATACCGGTCTCGTCTCGACAGCTGAGGCGCCCTTTGGGGGCGTCAAGTCCTCGGGCCTGGGGCGGGAGGGTTCGCGCTATGGGATCGAGGAATTCTTGGAAATGAAATATGTTTGCCTTGGCGGGATCGCTTGAGGCGATTGAGGCTGTCCGAAGCGCGGGGCGGAGACCGGCCGCCATCGGGGCCGGTGCTCTTCCGCCATTTTTCACCGGGTTTGCACCTGAAGGTCAATCAGTTCCGACAAGTGCGAAGCGACCTAAACTGCCCCTTGCATCCTGCGCGCTTTGCCATTAGACACGGCCTCGCCTGAAGGGGTTTAGCTCAGTTGGTAGAGCATCGGTCTCCAAAACCGAGGGTCGTGGGTTCGAGTCCCCCAGCCCCTGCCAGGCCTTCCAGACATTGCCAATTGCGTGTGCATGCTGCGCCTGCGCGACTTCGCCCGCTTGCGGGCCGCTGGCGCATTCACTCACAAGAAGAGCCAGTCCCCGGCAGGGTTTGGGAGTGCATGGGATCCGGGGACTGACGTTGGAGGTCGCAGGAGGCAAATCCTGCAGACTGAAAAACGCTCTTCCGACGTGAAAGTTGCGTCGGTTCCCACTTATTTCAGTGTCGGATTTCGAGCTACGCAGTCCGAGGAACGGATGTGGCAATGCGTGCGCTACTCGGCTGCTGCAGGCAACCTGTCACTATGCCGGGCCCTGAGCTTGTTGAGCTGGTGGGCCGCATGAGTCAGGAGCGCGGTTCGCACCTGCTCATGAGGAACCTTGCCGCAGTCCGCCTTGACGGGCAGGGTGAGCCCGTATTCGGTCACATTGCCATGAAATCGCTCGCGAATCCGCACGCGCACGGCACCGGTAGTTCGGCCGGCAATGGTCGCGTGTGGGCCAAAGTGTAGCAATTGGCAGGCGAGGACCTCGAACGACATTGCTCCCTCCACGAGCTTTGCCACATTCTGAGCATAATCTATCCAACGCCAAGCGATGCGGGCGTGCAAGGGGGATTCAGCGGCTTTTTGCACATATGCTTTACATGTGATCGGAAATCTGGGTCGCTATCACATAGCGATTCCCTGCTTATGCCTGTTGCATTCCCCCAGCAAAGCTTCTAGATAGCCCGCTCTAGCCGTGCGGGATTCCTGCGCGGCCTTTGGTTTTGCACCAAGATACGAAGTAGAAACGCCCATGGCCCGCACGAACCCAGTCCAGTTTCTCCAGCAGGTTCGCTCGGAAGTCAGCAAGGTCACCTGGCCGGGCCGGAGTGAGATCGTGATTTCCACGATCATGGTTCTGGTGCTCGTCATTTTGGCCAGCCTGTTCTTTCTTGCGGCCGATCAGGTCATTTCCTGGCTCGTATCGTTGATGCTGTCGATCCGCTGATCCGGATCAGTTAGAAAAGTTATTGGGAGCGGCGACCCTTTATGGCCAAGCGCTGGTACATCGTTCAGGCGTATTCGAACTTCGAGCGCAAGGTGGCGGAAGACATTCGCCTCAAGGTTGCGCAGAAGAAGCTCGAGCACCTGTTTGAAGACGTGATTGTGCCCACTGAGAAGGTGGTGGAGATCCGTCGCGGCCGTAAGGTCGATACGGAACGCAAGTTCTTTCCGGGCTATGTGCTGGTCAAGATGGACATGACCGACGAGGCGTTCCACCTGATCAAGAACACGCCCAAGGTCACCGGTTTCCTCGGCTCGGACAACAAGCCGATGCCGATTTCGGAGAGCGAGGCCATGTCCATCCTGCAGCAGGTGCAGGAAGGTGTGGATCATCCCAAGCCCTCCGTCAGCTTCGAAGTGGGCGAGAACGTGCGCGTGTCGGACGGTCCTTTCGCAAGCTTCAATGGTGTCGTCGAAGAGGTGGACGAGGAACGTTCCCGTCTCAAGGTCGAGGTCTCTATTTTCGGTCGCCCCACGCCTGTGGAGCTCGAATACGGTCAGGTCGAGAAGGTCTGATCGGTCTGCCGGGGAAACTCGGCAAAAACCGTGGAAGGGGATGGCGCTCAGCCCGCGTCAGGAAACCGCACCACGGCTTCAACTGCCCCTCGGGGCAACAGAGAAGGATGAAAAATGGCTAAGAAGATTACGGGCTATATCAAGCTCCAGGTGCCGGCTGGCTCTGCCACCCCGTCGCCCCCGATCGGTCCTGCGCTGGGTCAGCGCGGTCTGAACATCATGGAATTCTGCAAGGCCTTCAATGCGGCCACGCAGGAGCTCGAAAAGGGCTCGCCGATTCCGACAGTCATTACCGCTTATGCCGACAAGAGCTTCACCTTCGAGATGAAGCAGCCGCCGGTGACCTACTTCATCAAGAAGGCGATGAACCTCAAGTCTGGCTCCAAGCTGCCGGGCAAGGAAAGCGCCGGCACCATCACGCAGGCTCAGCTGCGCGATATCGCCGAGAAGAAGATGAAGGATCTCAATGCGGACGACGTCGAATCCGCAATGAGCATGATCGCCGGTTCCGCCCGGTCGATGGGCATCCAGGTCGAGGGCTAAGAACAAATGGCAAAGATCGCAAAGAAGGTCGCCGCTGCCCGTGAAGGCATCGACCGCAACAAGCTCTATTCGCTTGAAGACGCCGTCAAGCTGGTGAAGTCGAAGGCTTCGGCCAAGTTCGACGAAACCATCGAGATCGCCATGAACCTGGGCGTTGATCCTCGTCACGCCGACCAGATGGTCCGTGGCGTCGTCAACCTGCCCAACGGCACCGGCAAGACTGTCCGCGTCGCCGTGTTCGCCCGTGGCGCCAAGGCCGACGAGGCCACTGCTGCTGGTGCTGACATTGTCGGTGCCGAAGACCTGCTGGAAACCATCCAGTCGGGCAAGATCGAGTTCGATCGCTGCATTGCCACCCCGGATATGATGCCGCTCGTTGGCCGTCTCGGTAAGATTCTCGGCCCGCGCAACCTGATGCCGAACCCCAAGGTCGGCACCGTGACCATGGACGTCAAGGGCGCTGTTGGTGCTGCCAAGGGCGGCGCCGTGGAATACCGTGTCGAAAAGGCCGGTATCATTCACGCTGGCGTTGGCAAGGTGTCGTTCTCCGAAGAGGCGCTGCTGCAGAACATCAAGGCGTTCACCGACGCCGTCGTGAAGTCCAAGCCGGCTGGTGCCAAGGGTACCTATGTCAAGAAGGTCGCTGTCTCCTCGACCATGGGCCCGGGCGTCCATGTCGAGCCGGGTACGGCTCTCTAATTCAAGAATTCCGGGCGGTTCGCTGCCCGGTTTCGCCGCCCTCGCAAGGGCTGCGTAAAGTCCTGTCCGAGACTGCCGGTCGGCCTAGTGCCGTTAATTCCTTCCGGAGCCAGCAATAGACGGGGTGAGACCCAATTCCGGGCCCAACGGCCCAAGGGTTGCGGTTCGAACCTAAGCCAGTTGCCCCTTGCGGGCACTCGGTTGGCAGGCACTAACCGTTGTTCCCCGATCCTGAAAGGGCAGGGGGCAGCAATTGGCAATGGCTCTTTGGCATTCGCCTGAGAGTCAATTTGTGGAGACTAGCATTGGAAAGAGCGGAAAAGCGTGAAGTCGTCGCCTCGCTCCAGGAAGCCCTTGCGGGCGCTGGATCGATCGTCGTCGCGCACAATACCGGCCTGACCGTTGCCGCTTTCACTGATCTGCGCGTGCAGGTCAAGAAGGCTGGCGGCAAGGTCAAGGTCGCCAAGAACCGCCTTGCCAAGCTCGCTCTTAAGGAAACCGATGTCGCGGACATCTCGGACCTGTTCACCGGTCCGACCGTCATCGCCTATGCGGAAGATCCTGTCGCTGCACCCAAGATCGCAGCGGCCTTCGCCGAGAAGAACCAGAAGTTCGTCATTCTCGGTGGTGCCATGGGTCAGACCGCGCTGGACTCCAATGGGGTCAAGGCGCTGGCAACGATGCCCTCGCTGGACGAACTGCGCGCCAAGCTTGCCGGCCTGGTCAAGCAGCCCGCCCAGAACATCGCTTCCATTCTCGTGCAGCCGGGTGCGGGCATTGCTCGCGTTCTGGCCGCTCACGCGGAAAAGGGCGAAGCGGCTTAAGGCCGTTCCAAACTACCTCAACATTCGAACCCGAACCCAAACTGAAAAGAGTATGAAATGGCTGCTGATCTCGCCAAACTCGTAGACGACCTTTCGGCCCTGACCGTCCTGGAAGCTTCCGAGCTGTCCAAGATGCTCGAAGAAAAGTGGGGCGTTTCCGCCGCTGCTCCGGTTGCTGTGGCTGCCGCTGCTGGTGGTGCTGCTCCGGCCGCTGCCGCTGAAGAAAAGACCGAATTCGACGTGATCCTCGCCTCCTTCGGCGACAACAAGATCAACGTCATCAAGGAAGTCCGCGGCATCACCGGTCTCGGCCTGGGCGAAGCCAAGGCCCTGGTCGAAGGCGCTCCGAAGCCGATCAAGGAAGGCGTGTCGAAGGCTGAAGCCGAAGACATCAAGAAGAAGCTGGAAGATGCCGGCGCCAAGGTCGAACTGAAGTAATTTCAGTTTATGCCTTGAAATTTGCGAAATGGCGCTTTATGTGCCATTTCGCTTTTCCGTTTCTGACGGAACGATTCGCCTTGGGCCGATTGGATGGGTCCAGGCCCCAATTTGCGGAAATATATGACGAATTTGGATGTCGCGGGCAGATTGAAGCCTCTGTTGACCTCGCCGTGGGCTGTCCCTCGTGCGGGGCT
>Ga0207814_100441_pt1 | contig 23298 bp, 22 predicted proteins | sample TtaePargueraPR_7_FD_187755 | JGI IMG/M metagenome (GOLD analysis project Ga0207814, IMG submission 187755) | Aerobic enrichment media microbial communities from Bioluminiscent Bay, La Parguera, Puerto Rico - Tt and P1 (2) (SPAdes) | ecosystem: Environmental > Aquatic > Marine > Unclassified ... | reverse complement strand
GCTGTCATTGCGCCTCAGCGCCACCAAAGCGGCGCTCGCCGCAGGCGCGATGGCGTCGAAGATGCCGAGCAGGGCGTGCGAAAAACCTTCCTCGTCGCCCTCGATCAGGTCGGCGTAGTTGAAGTCATCGCCCGTATACATTTTCACGCCGGCCGGAAGGCGGCGGCGCATGATGATCTCTTTTTCGGAACTGAGCAGCGAGATCTTGATGCCGTCGACCTTGTCGGCATTGTCGGCGATGACCTGGAGGCAGACCTCCATTGCCGCCATGTGGTCGTCACAGCCCCAGTAACCGGCCAGCGCGGGATCGAACATCTCGCCGAGCCAGTGCAGGATGACCGGTTCGTGCACCTGCCCGAGAATACGGCCGTAAACCTTCGCGTAGTCGTCCGGCCCGGCGGCGCAGGCGGCCAGGGCCCGGCTCGCCATCAGGATGATGCGACCGCCAGCTTCCTCGACTGCCGAACACTGCTCCTCATAGCCCGCGATCACGTCGTCTAAGGTGACATCGGGTCCGGGTGCCAGGTGATCGGTGCCGGCGCCGCAGGCGATGACCGCCTCGGGCCCGAAATCGCGGGCGCAGTCGACGGAACGCCGGATCAGTTCGAGAGCGCCTTCCCAGGACAGCCCCATGCCGCGCTGGGCGGTGTCCATGGATTCGGCCACGCCGAGGCCGAGGCCCCACAGGTGACGCCGGTAGGCCAGTGTCGCCTCCCAGTCGATCGCCTCGTCGAGCCACGGATCGTTGTCGATCGACGGATCGCGCACCACGTGGGCCGCGGCATAGGCGACCCGCGGCAGCGGCGCGCCGTCGACCGCGGGAAACGCCCGCGGCTGAGACAGTGAGTAGCGCTCGGTTCCGCCGTCGGCCGTAGGGAGTGTGAGACTGGTCATCGGTCGCGTGTTTCCTGCTGGTCGGGCCTGATGGTCGGGCGTGCTGGTCAGGCGGTCAGATCGGGGACGTCGATCCAGCGCCGCTCGGCCCAGCTTTTCAGCCCGAGTTCGGCGAGCTGGACGCCCTTGGCGCCTTCGAGCAGCGTGTACTTCCACGGCCCGTCGGCGCAGACGTGGCGGATGAACTCCTCCCACTGGGCGCGGAAGCCGTTTTCGTAGACGCGGTTCTCGGGCACGTCCTCCCAGTCGTCGTAGAAGTTCATGGTCTGCGGCTCGTCCGGGTTCCAGACCGGCTTGGGTGTGTTGACCCGGTGCTGGGTCCGGCAGGTGTGCAGGCCTGCGACGGCGGAGCCGTGCGTGCCGTCGACATGGAACGTGACGAGGTCGTCGCGACGGACCCGGGTGCACCAGGAGGAGTTCATCTGTGCGATGATGCCGCCGTCGAGCTCGAAGGTCGCATAGGCCGCGTCGTCGGTATCGGCCACGTATTCATTGCCGTTCTCGTCCCATCGCGCGGGGATATGGTTGGCGCCCATGCAACTGACCGAACGGACCGGCGCAATGGTGTTGTCGAGCACGTAGCGCCAGTGGCAGAGCATATCGAGAATGATGCCGCCGCCATCGGCCTTGCGGTAGTTCCAGCTCGGCCGCTGGGCCGGCTGCCAGTCGCCTTCGAAGACCCAGTAGCCGAACTCGCCGCGCAGCGACAGGATGCGGCCGAAGAAGCCGGAGTCCCTGAGCGCCTTCAGCTTCATCAGGCCGGGCAGATAGATCTTGTCGTGGACGACGCCGTTCTTCACGCCTTTCGATTGCGCATAGCGGGCGATGTCGAGGGCATCGTCGAGCGTTTCCGCGATCGGCTTCTCGCAATAGACATGCTTGCCCGCGTCGATCGCCTTGCGCAGCAGGCCGGCGCGCATCTGGGTCGAGCCGGCGTCGAAGAAGAGGGTGTCGTTCGGGTCGGCGAGGGCTGCGTCGAGGTTGGTGGTGTGGCGCGCCACGTTGTGGCGATGGGCCAGTTCGGCGAGCTTGTCGGCGTTGCGGCCGACCAGGATTGGATCGGGCATCACCCGGTCGCCGTTGGGCAGCAGCACGCCGCCGGCGTCGCGGATTGCCAGGATCGAGCGGATGAGATGCTGGTTCATCCCCATCCGTCCGGTGACGCCGTGCATGACGATGCCGAGACGCTGTACAGCCATTCTCTAGTCTCCTGCTGCGGATAAGTGCGTTGGTGCGAGCGGCACGGGCCGCATGGTCTCGAAGTCGGGTAAGGCGCCGGATGCGAAGCCCGGACAGTCGAGCGAGCCGAGCGCGATACGGCCGCCGTCGATCGTCAGACAGGCGCTGCCGTCGACGCGGCGGTAGAGATCGGGATGGACCGCCAGGAAAGCGTCCCGTTCGGCCGCCGGCGCGCCGGCCATGCCGTGGACATAGTGGTGGCCGTTGCGCTCGACATGGCCGATCCCGAGCAGCGAAACGAGGGCGAGGTCCTGCTGGACGGCGAGGCCGGCCTGGCAGGTCAGGTCCTCGCCCGACAGGAAGTATCGGCCCGGCGAGCCGGCCGCGTTCCAGACGCTGCAGCGCACGGCGTTCAGGAGCGACTTGTAGATCCCCTTGCAGGTCTTGCTCGACACGCCCGTATAGCCGAGGGCGCGCGCGGCCGGGAACGCGTCGAAGGTCGCATCCGACTCGTCGATGATGATGGGCTTCTCGTCGGCCAGTTTTGTGATGTCGCGCGACAGGGCGTTCGCGCGGATGATCGGCTGTTCGATGAACAGGATCCGGGAGGCAAGATTGGCCAGCGCCGGCTCGGCGGCGATTCCTTGCCAGAGCGCGACGATGCCCTCTGCATCGCCGTACTGCTCGTTGCCGTCCAGCGTTGCACGGAAGTCGACGGGGTCGAGGACCGAGGCGATCCGCTTCAGACGATCCAGGTCCGCGTCGATATCGCCGCCGATCTTCAGTTTGAAGCGGGTCTGGCCGTAGGCGGCGATGACCTCTTCGAGCGTTTCCGGCAGGCCGTCGTTGAGCCGGTCCGCGGCGGACAGATCGGCCGATGTCAGAGGATCGAGCATGCCGACGGTATGACGCGCCTCGATCGATGGCCGATATTCGAGGCGGTTCAGAACGCCACCGATCTCGGCCTTGTCGAGGTCGGGCGTCAGGTCGTTCGTGATGCCCGGCAGGTTGGTCCGGATCGCGTCGGCGAAGGAGATCGCTTCCAGCCGGCACAGCGCGTCCAGAACCGCCTTGTCGACCTGGGCGCCGCCAAAGGCCGCGGCCAGCGGGGGCATGTCGTCCGCCTCGATCAAAGCGGGGTAGGTCGCGGCCGTCAGCCCGAAGGCCGTGGCCGGTCCGGCGGACCGGTATGCCTCGACGGCGCGGCGGATCGAGAGCCGGAGCTGATTGAAATTGTCCTCGTTTGACAGAGCGGGGTTCTTGTCGAACCACTTCGGCACCATCAGCTCGGCGGTCGCCCCCCAACTTTCGCGACCGTCGGCGGTGCGGATGCCGACCCGCAGGAACGCCTGCGGCGCGGCATTCAGCGTCACGATCCCGAACCGGAACGGCAAGCGCAGGCGGACGTCGCGCTCGTACAGTTCGGCCCCAACGAGGCTGAGTTTCGGCGCTTCTGTCATGTCGCTTCCATGAGACCGCGCAGGTAGCCGATGGCCCGCGCCGCGACGGCGGGACCGTCCGGCTCGTAGATGAACGGCTCGACGGCGATCACCTTGTCGTAGCCCGTCTCGCGAAGCGCGCGGATGACCGGCGCGAAGCGATCGGCGCCTTCGCCCGGACCGCGCCGGTTGGTGTCGTTGAGCTGGATATGGCCGATCATGCCGGTCGGCACCCACTGGCGGATGAGATCCGCGACCGACTCGGTTTCGGTCTGGCCGGCGGCCGAGGCGTCGATCATGGTCCGGAAGTGCGGATTGCCGACGCTTTCGACCAGCCGGGCGGCATCCGCGACCGTGTTGACGAACGCCGTCTCGTTGCGGGCGAGGGGCTCGAAGCAATAGGTGACGTTTGCGGACTGTGCGGCTTTTGCAACAGGACCCATGAGCTCGGCCACACGGTCGACGGCGGTATCGGGATCCTCGCCCGGCGCCAGGGCGCGCTGCATGGGCGAACCGTGCACCAGCACGGAGCCGCCGAGATCGGCGCAGAGGTTGACGAGATCGCGCAGGACGCCCGCGGTCCTGCGGCGCACGTTGGCGTCCGGGCTGGTAATCGACAGGCCCTTCGGGGTGACCAGCAGCCAGTGGAGACCGGTGATCGCCAGGCCGCTTGCCTCGGCGGTGCGGCGGAGCCGCGACCGTTCGGTTGCTGGCAGTACATGCGGCGCCTCGTCCAGGGTGAACGGGGCGACCTCGAGCCCGTCATACCCGAGTGCGGCCGCATAGGCGCATTGGGCCTCGAAGGGCATGTCGCGGAGGACCTCGTTGCACAGGGCGATCTGCATGATTGGCTCGATTAGTAACTAACTGGTTATTTACGTGCGGCGTGGCGACGGGTCAACATGCTTGTCGGGCTCACGGGTTCGAGGAGAGATCGTCGACCTGGCGAAGCAGGCCGCACATCCCGTAGACCACCCCGCGCGATCCGGCCTCGGCGGATACGACGCTTTCGCGGTCGTCGGGGACACCGGGCAGGGCGGCGAGCCGGGCAGCGTCCAGCCCGGCCCAGCGGGCGGCGCCGTCGGCGACCGCGTCGGCGAATTCCGGCCGTCGTGCGGCGAGATCGGCGCGGTGCACTGCGAAGAACCGTTCGAGCTCCTTTGCGTAGGTGTCGCGGTCCCGATCCCAGAGGTCGATCAACTGCATGTAGGCGAGCGCCGAGGCGTCGCGGCGCGCCAGCGCCCCGTCCAGTCCCGATGCGACGAGCCGCTTCAGCCGCTGGTAGACATCCGGGTCCGCATCCGCGTCCTCGCCGAAATAGATGCGCGCGTCGCCCCGTTCGGGCAGGCCGGAATTGCCCATCACCGCCAGCACCTCGATTGCATCCGTGCTGACAGAGCGGTGCAGCGTGTTGGGCGGAAACTGGACGTAGTCGCCTTTCTTCAGCGAAATCGACCGGAACCCGTGCTCGAGGTCGTGCAGTTCGATCGCGCCTTCGCCGGCGATACAGAAATAGGATTCCTCGGTCAGCCCGTGGACATGGGCGCAGCCGGCCATCATCCCATCCGGGCCGGGCTTTTGGTTGTAGACCCTGAGATGGGTCAATCCGATGCCGCCGATCATTCCCGTCGTCATTGTCTGCCCTCGCCGTTGGAGATGTCCGGGTCGCTGCGGCTGGCGCCGGGCCGGAGCATGTTGCCGAGAATTGTAAATGGCCGCAGGACGATCCGGCGCAGAGAGGCGAAGCTCATGACGAGCGTGCCGAGGCACAGCAGCATCAGGACGACCGTGATCGGCCGCTCGAGATAGAAGCCGATATCGCCACCCGAAATGACGATAGACCGGCGGAAGCTCTTGTCGAATATGTCGCCCAGCACGATGCCCAGCACGAGCGGGGCCATCGGGTAGTTCATGCGCCGGAGGACGAAACCGAGGATACCGAAGATCACCATCACCCAGACGTCGAACATGCGCTGGGCGATGGCGTAGGAGCCGATCACGCAGAGGACGAACACGACCGGCATCAGCCGTTCGCGCGGGATGGTCAGGACCTTGAGCAGCACCGGCGTGAGAAGGATGCCGAGGACGACGATCGCGGCGGCGGCGAACATCATCATCACCACCACCTCGTAAACGAAGGTCGGCGTCTCGATCATGATCATCGGCCCCGGCCGGACGCCGTGCAGCACCATTGCGGCGAGCAGCACAGCAGCCGGCGCCGATCCGGGGATCCCTAGTGTCAGCACCGGGATCAGCGCACCGGGCGGCGCGGCGCTGTTGCCGGTTTCGGCGGCGATCAGCCCTTCGACCGAGCCCTTGCCGAATTTCTTCTTTTCCTTCGAGGCGCGCCGAGCGGCGGCGTAGGACACCCACGCGCCGATATCCTCGCCGACGCCGGGAATGACACCAATCAGGGTGCCGAGCACGCCGGAGCGGCCGATCGTCCGCCGGTAGCGGAACACGTCGCGCGGGTCAGGCAGGACGTCGCGCAGGGTGGTGGTGGCGCGGATGACCTCGGCGCGCCGGTTGTACATGACCATGATCACTTCGGAGAAGCCGAAGGCACCGACCATGGCCGGAATCAGCGCGATGCCGCCCTGCATCTCGGTGTATCCGAACGTGAAGCGGTCGGTCATGTAGAGGCCTTCCTGGCCGATCATGGCGACGCCGAGGCCGAGGAAGCCGGCGATCCAGCCCTTGATCGGATCGTCGAGCGCGGTGAGCTGGCCCGAAATCAGGATGCCGAAGATCGCCAGCCAGAAGAATTCGTGGGTCTGGAAGCGCAGGGCGTACTCGGCCAGCAGCGGCGCAATGGTGGCGAGGAAGAACATGCCGATCAGCGTGCCGAGGAACGAGCCGGTTGTGGCGATGCCCATGGCCGGTCCCGCGCGGCCCATTTTCGCCAGCGGGTAGCCGTCGAGCGTGGTCGCGGCGTTGGCCGGCGTGCCGGGGATGTTGAGAAGGATCGCAGAGCGGGAGCCGCCGTAGATCGCGCCGACATAGAGGCAGATCAGGATCATCAGGGCGGCGTCGCGGTCCATCCGGTAGGTGAGGGTGGTGAGCAGCGCGACGCCCATGGTCGCGGTCAGTCCGGGCAGCATGCCGATGCAGATCCCGAGCAGGGTGCCGCCGACGACATAGGCGAGGATGACGGGGTCGGCGAAGCCGGCCGCGGCGGCGCCGATATAGCCGAAGGTCTGGGCGAGGTAGCCGATCAGTCCGGACAGCAGTTCCATGGTCGTTCCCGATCCGGCCTCAAGGCAACGCGACGAAGAAATAGCGCTCGAACACGACGGTCACGACCGCGCTGACGATGACGGCCATGACCGCCGCGTTTACGACGAGCCAGGCGTAGGGGTGCCAGGCCGGCGGTAACCGCCGGCCGATCGTCGCGGCGGCTGCGGCGAGCCCGGGCCAGCGGGCCCGGGTGCGCTGCCAGCGCAGGGCACCGTGCGCAGGCGCCAGCTCCCATTCGGCCAGGACGATGAAGGCGAATACGAAGACGCCGGTGGCGAGGTCGTAGGGAATGTCGATGCCGCCGATGCGCGCACCGACCAGCCCGACCGCGTAGAAGGTGCAGCCGGCGGCCGTTATGCCGCAACGCCAAAGGCCTGCAGTTTCCGCTTCATCGGCGGCCTCGAGCGCGGAGAGCCGATAGCCGCCGTGGCGCACCGAGCGGACGAGAAGTCCGACCGCGAGGACGGCGATGATCGATCCCAGCAGGATCGGGACGCGGCCGGGTTCGCCGCCCTCTTCGATGAAGCCGCCGGCGCCCGGCATGCCGAAGCCGGCCACGGCCATATAGACGCCGACCACGAAGAACACGATCGACGTCCAGAAGTCGGCTGCATGCATTCGCGGCGTGGACATTTCGTACGCAATCTAGCGGAACAGAAGGTGTTTGGTGTGGGTTCGACGAAGCGAGCCGGACGGTGTTCCGCCCGGCCCGCGGTCTTCTCGTCCCGGTCCGGTCAGGGCCGGGGGATGCCGATCGTGTCCGGGCTGACCTTGGACTTGCCGCCGTCGTGGATCTGCCAGGCGTTGATCTGGGTGCTCGGGAACGCCTGCTTGTAGGCCTCGTCGCCGTGCACGACGTTGACGGTCAGGCCTTTCGAGGCCGCGTAGTCCTTGAGGGCCTTCGAGTTCGCGATCTTGTTCTGCCAGATCGCATCCATCGTTTCGGTCACCTCGGCCGGTGTGCCTTCCTTCGGGATCCAGATGCCGAAGAAGACCGGGCCGACCTTGGCATTCGGCAGGTCGGTGGTGATCGAGGGGACCGTTCCGATGCCGTCGAGGTCGACAGCGTTCGGGGTGAAGGTCGCGAGCGGGACGAGCCGCTTGGCGCGCAGCATCTCGTATTGCTCGGCGATCAGCTGGGTCGTCAGCTGCGCCTCGCCGGCGACGGCCGCCATGACCGCGGGATTGCCGCCGTCATAGGTGACCATCTTGTATTCACCGCCGGCCGCCGCCTTGAGCGCCTCGGCCGACGCGCCGCCGGCGGAGTTGATGCCGCCCGTGGCGATGGTGACGGCGTCGGGATCGCTCTTCATCGCGGCGACGACGTCGTCGACGCTCTTGAACTTGGAATCGGGATTGGCCGACAGCAGGGTGAAGTTGACCAGGGCGAGGTATAGATTCCAGTCCTTCAGATGCGTGTCGATTGCGCCGGTGACGCCATAGGTGCCCAGATCCTTGGCCGCTCCGGCCGTCCAGGTGAGGCCGTCTCGATCGGCGTCGAACGCAGCCTTGGTGCCGACGGCGCCGGCGCCGCCCGGCTGGTTGACGACGACGACCGTCTGACCGAGTTCGCCTTCCAGTTCCGCGGCAAGCGTACGGACCAGCTGGTCGGTCGATCCGCCGGCGCCCCACGGAACGATGATCCGCAGCGGCTTCTCCGGCTTCCATTCGGCTTCGGCCTGGAACGTACCGGCAAGCAGAAGTGCCGCCACGCCGGTGACAATCGATTTCAGGAACATCCTTTTCCTCCCGATGCGGATCTTGGCGATGTCCGCAGCTTGGTTGATGAAACGCTTATAACTAACTGGTTGGTTACTACCTGAGTCAAGCGTGTTTTACGCAACGTGAAGCGAGAGGCAGGTCGGGAGGGGGCTGTCAGCCGTCCAGGGGCGCGGCGGACCCGGCGCGGGCGCGGGCCTTGAGCTCCTTTTGCGCGCTAGCGCCGGAGGTCAGATAGCCGACGATGATCTCCGTGATGTGGTCGAGGCGAATCCGAAGCGCCTCCTCGCTGAGAAGGTCCCGGTCGAAGATCGTGCCGAGTGTCGCCGCGTTGGACAGGTAGAAATAGCCCAGTGAAGCGATCGAGATATAGAGCTGCACCGGATCGACGCCGTGGCGGAACAGGCCCTGGGCCTCGCCGCGGTGGAGGATCTCGCCGATATAGTCGACGAGCGGAAAATGCAGCTCCTGGATTTTCGGCGAGCGACGAATGTATTGGGCGTTGTAGAGGTTCTCGTTGTTGAGAAGCCGCATGAACTCGGGGTGGTCGACGAAGTACTGGAAGGTGAAGCGAACGAGTTCGCTGATCGCGTCGACCGGTTCGCGGCTTTCCAGCTCAAGATCCTGTTCGGCGCTGCGGATCGCCTCGTAGGCGCGCTCCATCACCGCCAGATAGAGCGCTTCCTTGTTGCCGAAATAGTGGTACAGCATGCGCTTGTTGGCGCCGGCCCGGTCGGCTATTGCATCGACGCGCGCACCGCTGAGACCCTTGTCGGCGAACTCGAAAGCGGCCGCTTCCAGGATCCTCTGATAGGTCAGTTCCGGTTGTCGTTTTGCCATCGGGATCCCGAATTCACTAAACGGTTATTTATAAACACCGGCATTGCCCGTCAATTTACCGTGCCGGCTGGGCGCACCGGCGGCGCCGCCATCTAGGTGCAGAACGGTCGGGTCAGCCGAACAGGTCGAAGAACATTTTCGCCGACGTGGCGGCGAGAAAGAACGCGAAGACCAGCCGCAGCGCATAGCGGGGAATGGAATGGGCGAGCCGCGCGCCGACCGGCGCCATGGCGATCGTCATGGGAAGCAGCACCAGCGCCCCCGCCACGTTGACGTAGCCGATCGAGTAGGGGGGCAGGTGCGCAACGTCATATCCGGTCACCATGTACCCTACCGTCCCGGGTATCGCGATGATCAGGCCGATCGTAGCCGAGGTAGCGACGGCCCGCCGGATGTCGAAACCGAAGGTGGTGAGGATCGGCACGCTGAGTGTCCCGCCGCCGATACCCATCATGGTCGACAGGGTGCCGACCGCGAGGGCTGCGCCGGAGCGGACCGTGGCATTGGGAAAACCGTCGAAGAGGCCGGCGCCCTCCTTCCTGAGGAGCATGTTCGCGGCAACGAGCAAAGCGACGACTGCGAACACCAGGGTCAGGACGCGGCCGTTCACGTATCCCGCGACCGCCGTGCCGATGACCACCCCGATGACGATCGGGACCGACCATTGCCGCAGCAGGTCAAGGTCTATCGCCCCCTTCTTGTGGTGGCTTCGGGCGGATACGAATGAGGTAACGATAATCGTCGCAAGCGAGGTTGCGACGGCGACTTTCATCCGAAGGTCCTGCTCGACCCCGACGGCGGCCAGGATGTTGTAGAGGACCGGCACGATCACAATTCCCCCGCCGACGCCGAGCAGGCCGGCGAGCAGACCGGCGAACAGGCCGGCGGCAACGAGCGCGCCGATCCACAGGGCCATCGTGGGCAATTCACCCTGAAACGCTTCCATTTCAGTCCCTTCCGGTTCTCACATCAAGTTCGGCGACGCAGCACCTTCAACGCCGTGACGGTTGACGCGCATGGGGCTTCGGTTGCAGGAACCGGCCTCTGGCGTGCAGTAGGGGTAACGCGTTGCCGAAACGGCACCGCGTGGACCGGCTTCATCTGCGAGGGGCCGGGCGGGTATCCGGGAATCGGTCGCGACTCGTCCTGACTGGACACGCTGCCTAGAATGAAACGGGGGATCGGTGAAGCCCCCCGGATTGGCCACGGGGGTACCCTCTCCGCCGTGGCCACAACCTGAAGACGATATCGGACGCCATGCTCGACGACGCCAGTCCCCGAAAGAAAACTGCCGGAAAGCGCACAGCGGCCGGCGGCCGCACCAAGCGCAACATGCCGGCGGATGAGCGGCGGCGCACCCTTCTGGATGCGGCGGTCGAGCTGTTTTCCGAGAAGGGCATGAGCATCACGCTTCAGGAACTGGCGGACCGGGTCAGCGTCACGCAGCCGCTGATTCATCGCTACTTCCCGACCAAGGCCGACCTGATCGCCGCAATCTGCGACCGGATCCAGAACGCCCACTGGGATCCGGCCTGGTATGCGGTGCTGACCGACCGGACCCGGCCGATCGAGGACCGGATCGAGGACTACTACCGCCGCTATCTGCCGCACATCTACCGGGACAGCTGGTACCGCGGGTTCTGGTATGTCGCGCTGACCGACCCGAGCTTCGCCGAGACTTATCTCGGCCACGTCACACGGGAGCTTCTGACCGCGATCATCGCCGAAGTGCGGCACCGGTTCGGCTATCCCGATCTCGATGTCGTGCCGGTGTTCGAGCGGGAGATCGAACTTGTCTGGGGCATGCACTCCACGATGGTCTTCGTCGGTATCCGGCGCTACGTCTACCGGTCGCCAGTGTCCGACGACATCGACACGACGGTGCGCGACCAGATGCATGCTTTTCTGCTGGTTGCGCCGCAAGTGCTCGAAGAGCTGATGCCCGGGGCAGGTGAAGGATCGGCTTGATCCCGAACGGTTCCCGGCTGCGCCGGCATCGAAAAAGGGCCGGCCGACAAGGGATGCCGGCCGGCCTGGAGATGCAATCCTGCCGCCTCAGGCTGCGAATGCGGCGACTGCACTTGCTGCTTCGGGTTTCTCGTCGAGCACGAGGTGCCCGGCGCCCGGGAAAATCTCGACTTTCGCGTCGGGAAGGGCCTGCTTCCACAGTTCGGCCTGCTGGTGCGGAACGATCTTGTCCTCCTGGCCCCAGACGATCAGCGTCGGCGTGTTGATCCGGTGCAGGTAGCGCATGAATTTCGGATCCCACGGTTTTTCCCAGAGAAGGCGCGCGACGGTGGTGGACTCGCGGTAGCGGTCGCCGATGAAGTCCGGGTCGGGTTCCTTCGGCAGCCACGGCTCGAGTACCGAGAAGTCGGATGCCAGCATGCCGACCAGTTCCTCGCCGGGGGTCGCCAGCACGTCGATGGTGGGATGCTCGTCGGAGCGCATGCCGGCGGGCGCCACCAGCGTCAGCGTCTTCACGCGTTCGCGCTGCTGGGAGGCGAACTGCGCGGCGAGATAGCCGCCGAGCGAGAAGCCGACCAGATGCACCTTGTCGATGCCCAGCGCATCGAGCAGTTCGACATAGTGCATGACGTAGTCGTGGAAGGTGTCCATCGCCGGGTCGTCGGCGGATTCGCCGAAGCCGGGATGGTAGGGGTGGATGACGCGGAACTTGTCGGCCCACGGCTTTGCGAACTCGAAACCGTGAAACGTGCCCGCGCCGTGCAGGAACAGCAGCGGCTCGCCTTCGCCGGCCGAGTAGACGGCGGTGTCGACCCCGTTGATGTTGATCGTCTCTTTCTTGAACTCAGTCATCATCGTGCTCCTTACTCGGCAGCCATGGCGCCGGCGGACGACGCGGTGCCGCGCACGCGCGGCATGACCTCTTCGGCGATCAGCTGCATGTTCTTCATGACCTTCCAGTGCGGCATGTCGCCGAGCGCGCCCTGGATGTTGAAATGGGTGGTGCCCATCATCTCGCCCCACTCGCCGATGAGGTTGGCGACGTGGTCGGCGGTGCCGACGGCCACGAACAGGGCGTCACTGACCATCTTGAAGTCGAATGAGCCGTGCATCTTGTCGCCTACGGCGGCGCGGGCCTTGAGCTGCTCGACCGACAGATAGCCGGGCGGCGCCAGGAACTGCGGCACTGTCCTGAGCGCGTCCTCGAAGAAGAAGCGCATGTGGTCGGTGAACTCCTGCTCGGCCTTCTCCTGGGTTTCGGCCACATAGGTCATGATGCCGAGCGGCATCTGCTCGGGGCGGATCTGGTGGCCGTAATGGGCGGAGCGTTCGCGCAGGTTGTCGTTGAGCTCCTTGGCGCGCGCCTTGGTGACGAACACGGCCGAGTAGCCGAAGCCGAGCTGGGCGGCGAGCTCGATCGTTTCCGGGCTGCCGGTTCCCACGATGTAGCAGGGCGGATGCGGCTGTTGCATCGGCCGCACCCAGGAATTGAGAAAGCGGTAGGTGTAGAAGTCGCCGTAGTGGCTGGTCGGCCCGTCCTCGGTCCAGGCTTTCAGGATGATCTCGATCGATTCCTTGTGGCGCTCGCGGGCCGTTGACGGATTGACCGGATTCGCCCAGTACTCCATGCCCGTGCCGAGCGGGAAGGCGACCTCGAGCCGCCCGCGCGACATCACGTCGAGCATGGCGTATTCCTCGGCCAGCCGGTTCGGATATTCGAGGTTCGGCGGTGTGCCCCACACGCAGATCCTGGCGTTCTGCACACGCGGAATCAGGTTGGCGGCGATCAGGCTCGGCGCCGGCATCATCGAGTAGCTGGTGTTGTGGTGCTCGTTCACGACGATGGCGTCGAAGCCGACCTTGTCGGCGAAGACGAGTTCGTCGAGATAGCGGTCGTAGAGGGCCGCGGCCTTGTGCGGATCGTAGTACTTGTTCGGAAAATTGACCCACAGCGACTTGTAGTCCTTGTGGTTCTCCGGCAGGTGCACATAGGGCATGAAGTGCATGAAATTGAAGCGTGCGGTCATCTCTCCGTCCTCCTCGTAGGGTCGCGTACGGTCTGTTCGGGCACAGCCGTCGCCGCAGGGCGCGACGGACCGGCCCATTCCTTTTGCCGGCCTATTCCATCAGCCGGAACGTCATCTCCATGGCGGCCATGCGTTCGCTGATTTCGGCGCTGGTCAGCCGGGGTTCGCCGCTGCTCGTGCGCTCGGTTGCGGTCTCTTCGGCGGCGATCTTCATCTGAGCGAACTCGACGACCTGCGCGGCGACCAGCCGCAGGCTTTGCTCCACCTCGGTGCTCCGGCACTGCCCTTCGGGCGTGAACGGTTTGGCGCCGGAATTGACGAGCGCCCCGAACGGCGTCGGCCAGGCGCGGAGCGCGTGCATGATCGAGCGCAGCGTGTTGAGCGTGGTGCCCATCGCCTGGATACCGTCCGCGCAGACGACGATCCCGACAGCCCGCTCTGCGAGGTAGGGGCGAGCGTCCGTGCGCAAGTCCTCGGTGTAGTCGATGGCATTCTTGAGCAGCCCGGACACCGAACCGTGATAGCCGGGCGAGGACACTATGACGCCGTCGGCTGTGCGCAGCGCGTCTACCATCGCGCGTGCTTCCGGGCTGCGATCCGGAACGGCCGGATCGTAGGGGTCGAAGTTGATCCCAGGGCCGGCAAACAGGCGCGTCGTGGCTCCGATCGCCGCGGCTGCCTCAAGCGAAACCCGCAACGCGCGCTCCGATGTCGAGCCGTTGCGCAGTGTCCCGCCGATCCCGACCACGAATGGCCGTCTGCTCCTCATGCCGCTCCCTCAGTTTTGTAATCAAACTTCTTGTTTGTCGGATTTTATGAAGTTATAAAAAATGCGCAAGGGGAGAGTCGGCTATCGTAGCTGTCGGTATCCGGCGAATAAAAATGGCCTTAGGCAGATGTCTACGGCAACGAAAAGGCAATAAAAGTGCCGGAATCACCCAAATATTTTGAGTATTTTATTGGCTTTCCTCTGCGTCCGGCTAGAAAATTTGTTCGCTATCCGGGCAAATTTACTTTGTCGGTTCCAATGATAATTTCAAGATGTATATCTGTCCGGTTCAATTCGCGCAGCGTGGTCACCGGGCGGTCAGTAAATGACGCCGCGAGCGCCATGCCAAAAACAGTCAGGAAACCTGTCAATTCGGCGACGAGCCACAACGGGAGGAATGGACGATCATGTTGGGAAGGATTTGCAGGCTTGGCATAGCCCTGGCGACGGCCCTGGGCGTCAGCGCGGCACTTGCAGACGAGGCGCCGGAATCGATCCGGCTGGGCTACGCGATCTCGCTGACCGGCCCCTATGCGCCGGGAGCTGAATCGACGGGCTGGTCGCAGTACAAGCTGTGGCAGAAGGACGTCAACGACGCCGGCGGCATCTATCTGAAGAAGTACGACAAGAAGGTGCCTGTCGAGCTGGTCGAATATGACGACCGCAGTCAGATCGACGAGATGCTGAAGCTGGTCGAGCGGCTGATCATCGAGGACAAGGTCGACTTCGTTCTCGCCCCCTGGGGGTCGGCGATGAACATGGCCGTCGCCCCGCTGCTGTCGAAGTACAAGTATCCGACGATCCACCTGACCGCGTCGGGCGAGAAGATCCGCGGCGCGGCGCCGCGCTGGCCCTATTCGTTCTGGGCGCTGACCCAGCCCGACTACACGGCGGAATCGATGGCCGGCATGCTGGCCAGGTTCAAGGAAGAGGGCAAGATCGACGGGCGCATCGCCATAATGAGCGTCGCCGACCAGCTCGGCATCGAGCTCAATTCGGCGATGGTCAAGGCGGCCGAGAAGCACGGCATCGAGGTCGTCTACAACAAGAGCTATCCGCTCGGCGTCTCCGACCTGTCGACGCAGATCCGCGAGATGGCGGCGCTCGAGCCCGACGCGTTCTTCGGGTTCAGCTATCCCACCGACACCTTCATGCTGACCGAGCAGTCGATCGTGCTCGGCTTCAGCCCGAAGATGTTCTACACCGCCGTCGGCACACCGTTCGCGCCGTTCAAGGGCAAGTTCGGCGACAAGGTCGAGGGCATCATGGGCTTCGGCGGCCTCGACATCGCCGCGCCGGGGCTGGCCGAGTACTGGCAGCGCCACATCGACATGTGGGACCGGCCGTCCGAATCCGGCGCCGTCGGGGCCTACGCCACGATGGAGATCCTCAAGAACGCCATCGAGGCGGTCGGCGAGGTCGATCGCGACAAGGTGCGCGAGTACATCGCCGGCAATGCCCACGACACGATCTGGGGGCAGATCAAGTTCGAGGCGCAGATGAACTCCGATCCGTGGACCACAGGCCAGTGGCAGAACGGCGAGTTCGTCGGCATCCTGCCGGCCGACAAGCCGAACGCACAGCCGGTGCTGTTCCCGAAACCGAAGTTCTGATCCTTCGGACAACCTGATTGGCCGGGGCGCGCGTCGCCCCGGCCGCCTCGCGAAATCGGGACAAGGGCTGGCCCCGTGCTGCTTTTCGAAGTGCTTCTCAACGGCGTCGTGCTGGGCGGCATGTATGCGCTGCTCGCATTCGGCCTGAACCTGCAATACGGCGTCGCCCGCATCATGAACCTGTCCTACGGCGAGTTCCTGATGACATCGGCCTTCGCCGCCTTCTGGTTCTTTACGCTCTATTCGATCGACCCGCTGCTGAGCGCGCTGTTCAGCGTGCCGCTGTCGTTTGTCGCCAACTGGCTGATCTACCGGCTGGTGCTGACGCCGCTGGTGCGCCGGGCGCCGAACCGGGACGCGCTGGAGACGGATTCGATCCTGGTGACCTTCGGCATCCTGTTCGTCATCCAGGGTACCGCGCTGCTGAACTGGGGCGGCGAGTACCGCGGCTACACCTATCTGGCGGTTCCGGTCGATGTATTCGGCGCGACGATCGCGGCGAACCGCCTGCTGGCGTCCTCGGTCGCCTATGCGCTCGGGATCGGCGCGTTCCTGGTGCTGCGCTACACGCGGGTCGGGCTGGCGCTGCGGGCGCTTGCGATCGATCCGATCGCCGCGCAGCTCGTCGCCATCGACGTGCCGAAGCTGTCCGGTCTGGCGTTCGCCACCGGCGGCGCGATGATCGCGGCAGCCGGCACATTGATCAGCATGTTTCTCAGCTTCAATCCATCCATCGGCGTCATCTACACGCTGAAGGCGCTGATCGTGATGATCCTTGGCGGCGTCGGCAGCATGCTGGGCAGCCTCGTCGCCGGACTGATCCTCGGCGTGGCCGAGAACCTCGGCGCCTATCTGGTCGATCCCGGCCTGACGCTGGCGATCAATTTCGCGATCTTCCTTCTGATCCTCCTGCTGCGCCCCAAGGGCCTGTTCGCGCGGGGCTGAGGATGACGTCGCGCCTGTTTCTGTCCGCCGGTCTTCTCGTGGCGCTTGCCGTGCTGGCGGCGGTGCCGTGGTTCGCCTCGGCCTATGTGCTCGCGGTCGGCATCACGATCCTGTCCTTCACGGTGCTGACGACGGCCTGGGCCGCGTTTTCAGGGCCGAGCCGCTATGTCTCGCTGGCCACCTCGGCGTTTTTCGGGGTCGGTGTCTACAGTGTCGCGGTGGCCATCGACTACCTGCCGCTGCCGGTAGTGCTGGCCATCGCCGCCGCAGTCGGATTCGCAATCGCCCTGGTCGTCGGGCTGGCGACGCTGCGGCTGTCGGGCGTCTATTTCGTGATCTTCACGTTCGGACTGGCCGAGCTCACGAAGCAGGTGATGATCTGGTACGAGATCAACCAGAACCAGACGCTGGCCCGCATCGTCTTCGTCGATACAAGCACAGAGCAGATCTACTGGATGCTGCTGGCGCTGGCGGTGGCGACGCTTGTGATCGCCTGGGGGCTGCGCCGGTCCCGATACGGTTTCGCGCTTCAGGTGATCGGCGAGGACGAGACCGTGGCGCGGCACAGCGGCATCAACACGACCGCGCTCAAGGTGCTGTCCTTCGCGCTTACCGCCGCGCTTATGTCGCTTGCCGGGGCGATGATGTCGCTGCGTTTCACCTATGTGGACCCGAACACGGCGTTCAATTCCTTCGTGTCCTTCCAGGTGCTGATCATGGCGCTGCTCGGCGGGGTCGGGGCGCTGTTCGGCCCGCTGCTCGGCGTGGTGCCGCTGGTGCTCTTGTCGGAATATCTGTCCGGCAGCTTCCCGTATCATTTCAACATCGTGCTCGGGATCTGCTTCGTCCTGATCGTGTTCTTCCTGCCGACCGGCGTCGCCGGTCTGCTGCAGGGCTGGGCGCACCGGCTGACGGGGCGGGCGTCATGAGCGACGAGCTTCTGACCGTCGACGATCTGGCCAAATCGTTCGGCGGCCTGGCGGCGGTACGCGGCATCTCGTTCGAGGTGCGCGCCGGCGAAATCCTCGGGCTGCTCGGGCCGAACGGGTCCGGCAAGACGACGGTGATGAACCTGATTTCCGGGGAGATCGCGGCCGATCGCGGCCGCGCCATTCTGGCGGGCGGCGATCTGATCGGGCTCAAGCCCTATCAGATCAACCGGCGCCGGGTGGCGCGCACGTTCCAGCTCGTTCGTGTGCTGCCCAACATGACGGTGCGCGAGAACATCATGACCGGGGTCCTGTTCGGGGCGGACCCGGCCGGGCGCGCGGCCGGGCGAACGGCGGAGGACCTGATGCAGCGGGTCGGCCTTGGTACCCTCGCAGGCCAGCCGGCCGGGCAGCTCACCTATATCGAGCAGAAACGGGTGGAAATGGCGCGGGCGCTGGCGACGCAGCCGAAACTCCTGCTGCTCGACGAATGGCTTGCCGGCCTCAACCCGACCGAGCTTCGCGAGGGAATGGCGCTGATCGAGCAGATCCGTGCGGACGGGGTGACGATCGTCATGGTCGAGCACGTCATGCACGCGATCCGCCGCCTGTGCGACCGGGTCGTCGTGATGAATGCCGGCGCCAAGATCGCCGAAGGTTCTCCGGAAACCGCGCTGGCCGATCCGGAGGTGGTGCGCGCCTATCTGGGGACCGACGATGCTTGAGGTTCGCGACGTCTCGGTCAGCTACGGCAAGCATGCCGCCCTGGTCGATCTCAGTCTGCGCGTGGAGACCGGCGAGACGGTGGTGATCCTCGGCGCGAACGGCGCCGGCAAGACGACGCTGATGAACACGGTCGCCGGCCTGCTGCGGCCGAAGCCGGGCGGTGTCATCGCCTTCCGTGAGACAGAAATCCACACCAGAACGCCGCGGCGGATTGTTGAGCACGGCGTTTCGCTGGTGCCCGAGGGACGGCGGATCTTCGGCGAGCTGACGGTTGAGGAGAACCTGAAGCTCGGCGCCTATGCGCAGCGCGCGCGCGGCCGCGAAGAGGCGCATTTCGAGTTTGTCCTCGGACTGTTTCCGAGACTTGCCGAACGGCGCAAGCAGATGGCGCGCACCATGAGCGGCGGCGAGCAGCAGATGCTGGCGATCGGCCGCGCACTGATGGCCGGGCCCGACCTGCTGCTGCTCGACGAGCCGTCGATCGGGCTCAGCCCTTTGCTGACAAAGGAACTGTTCGCCGCGCTGGCCAGCCTGAGAGAGGCCGACCGCAGCCTGATGATCGTCGAGCAGAACGCGCATATCAGCCTGTCGATCGCCGATCGCGCCTACCTGCTCGAAAACGGCTCCATCGTCCGGGAGGGGACGGCGGAAGCGTTGCGCGCCGACACATCCGTCCAGCAGGCTTATCTCGGCCTGGACCAGTAGCGCGCAGCCCGCTCCGGGCGGGTCCGGGGCGCAATAGGGTCGGGGAAAACCCGGTTCCCGGCTGTCCGGCCATTGATCCCCGCCGTGCCGCGGCGCAAGCTAGGCCGACAGCAAGCGACCCGGGCGATTGCCGATGACCGCGCAGATTCTGGTTTTCACCGGAGACGTTTCCGCGCCTGACTTCCCCGACTGGATCATTCACAGGGCGCGGCGGCTCGGCCTGCGCGGTTGGGTGCGCCCGGGACAGTCCGATGTGGCGACCGTCGAGGTTCTGGTGGCCGGCGAGCCCGATCTGATCGACGCCATGGAGGTAGGGTGCAGCCTCGGGCCGATGTCGGTGATCGTCGACACGGTCGAGCGTGCGGCCGCCCCGGACATGGCCATACCGAACGGATTCGACCGCGCCGAGGCATAAGGGGTAGGCGTCACCACGTATTGCACATTGTTTCGGCTTGCTGCATTTTCGAGCAGAATGGGGAGCGGGCCTCGCCGATAAACATGGTCGCGGATGTCAATAAGCGACCGCTGGCGGGCCGGCGTTTGACGGAATCGGGGACCGCGTGACGGATTGGGTGCCAGTGGCCCTGTCTGAGGGGCTGAAGCCGGGCGGTGTCATGCGCGCCGTCATCGGTGACACCGATATCGTCGTTTGGCGCACGGCGGACGGGCAGGCCAATGCCTGGAACAATCGCTGTCCGCACCGCGGCATGCGGCTGTCCTTCGGTTTCGTGCGCGGAGACAGGCTGGCCTGCCTCTATCACGGCTGGCAGTTCGGCCCGGATTCGGTCTGCCGCTACATTCCGGCGCATCCCGACCTCGTCCCGCCGGACACGATCACGGCGACCGTCTATCGCGTCGTCGAGAGTGGCGGCGTGATCTGGGTCTCGCTGCTGGACAGCGGGGAGCCGGACATCGCGGACGTGACAGCCGCTCCGGTGCGCAGCATCGCGGTCGACGCCGGCGTCGATCAGGTGCGCGCCGCACTGACCGGCGCGACGTTTCCCGTTTCGGCGGACTGGCAGCCTGGCACCGGCCGCTTTTCGGCGGCGATGTCGGGGGATGCAATGGTAACCATCGAAGGCGAGGCGGAGGGGCAAAGCCGGACCCTGTTCGCGGCGCTGCAGCCACTGCCCGACGGCAGGACCACGGTGCATCTCCAGATCTCCGGCGATGCGGATGCAGCGCTGAGGAAACGGCTCTCGGCGTGGGCGGAGCGGCTGCGCTGGTTCCTTGAAAATCCAGGCGAAGCGACATCGTCCTGGGCGCCGGCGACAGCGGAAGCGAGGGCGGCATGAGCGAAACGACGACGGGCGGCGATGCCGCGCGGGACGAATGGTACGCCGTTGCGATCGCCGCGCAGCTCAGGCCCGGCGAGGCCAGCGAAACGGTTTTGCTCGATGAGCCGGTTCGCGTCGCGCGCAGTGCTGACGGCACGCTTGCCGTGACGAAGGCGGACGGGACGGCCTGCCCGGCGTTCGAGCGGTACGGGCATGTCTGGACCTCGGTCGGTGCGCCGGATCACGAGATCTTCGACATTCCCGAAGCCACGCAGGAGGGCCGCACGCTGGTCGACTGCGGCGCCGTTCGGGTGCGCTGCTCGCCCTTGAGGGCGGTCGAGAATTTCCTCGATATCGCCCATTTTCCCTATGTCCACACGGATATCCTCGGCGCCGAGCCGAAGACGGAAGTCGAGCCCTACAAGGTCCATATTGAGGAAAAGACCGACGAGATCTGGGCGACCAAGGTCAAGTTCTTCCAGCCGCAGGCGGCCAAGTCGGCGGAAGGCGGCATCGTCACGGACTACATGTACCGCGTGCCCGCGCCGATGACCGCGATCCTATACAAGACCTGCCCGCCGCAGCCGGGCGAGTGGGACATCATCACCATCTTCGTGCAGCCGCTTGCCGAGGACCTCTGCGACGTCTGGCCGTGGATGGCATTGTTCGACGACGGCAACAGCTTGGCCGAACTGATCCATTTCCAGCAGATGATCTTCCTGCAGGACCGCTCGATCCTGGAAAACCAGATGCCGCGCCTGCTGCCGCTCGATCCGAAGATGGAAATTCCGACCCGCGCCGACATGACCTCGGTGGCCTACCGCCGCTGGCTCAAGAAGCGGGGCATGACCTACGGCGCCCTGACGCAGGCGGCCTGAGACATGACGCTGACACTCTACGATTATGTCCTGTCGGGAAGTGCCTACAAGGCGCGGCTGATGATGGCGATCCTTGGTGTTCCCTACGAGGCAATTCCCGTCGATTTCTATCCCGGCAACGAGCATCGCCAGCCGGATTTTCTCGATCTCAATCCGTCGGGAACCCTGCCGGTTCTGGTCGACGGCGACCTTGTCCTGACGGACTCCGCCGCGATCCTCGCCTACATCGCGCAGAACCACGATCCGTCCGGCAAATGGATGCCGGTCGGCGATGCCGCTCAGCTCGCACAGGTGATCCAGTGGCTCGCCTTTTCGCAGCGCCTGACCGCGACGGCCGGCGCGGCGCGCCTGCACGACATGATCAACCGGCCGCTTGACGTCGAGGCGGCGCGCAAGGGCGCTCACGCCGCCTTCCGCGAACTCGAGCGGCATCTGACCGACCGCGAGTTCTACGGGGCGACCTTCCTGGTCGGGGACTGCCCGACAATTGCCGATATCGCCTGTTTTCCCTATGTCGCGCTGTCGCCGGACGGCGGCATCGCGCATGACGACTATCCCGCCATTAGGCGCTGGCTCTATGCGGTGCGCGCACTGCCGGGCTTCCTGGAGATGCCGGGCATCCATGCGCTGCACGATCTGCGGGACGACAGGCCCGGAACCGTCACCCACGCGGCGGAGTGAGGGGCGGGAATGGCACATGACTTGCCTCGTGATGCGCACATGACGCCGCTGCTCAAACTCACCGGGATGACCAAGATCTATCCCTCTGTCGTTGCCAATGACGGCATCGATCTGGAGGTCTATCCCGGGCAGATTCATGCGGTGCTCGGTGAAAACGGCGCCGGCAAGTCGACGCTGATGAAGATCATCTACGGCGTCACCGCACCCGACGCCGGCACGATCGAGTGGCAGGGCGAACCTGTCACCATCCGCAATCCCGCGCATGCCCGCGCCTTGGGCATCGGCATGGTTTTTCAGCACTTCTCGCTGTTCGAGACTCTCACGGTGGCCGAAAACATCGCGCTGGCCGTCGACGGCAGCGTGGCGGAGCTTTCGCGGCGGATCGGCGAGGCGGCCGAACGGTACGGGCTCGACGTGCGCCCCGATGCCCATGTCCGGGCGCTCAGTGTGGGCGAACGGCAGCGTGTCGAGATCCTGCGATGCATCCTGCAGGATCCCAAACTGATCATCATGGACGAGCCGACGTCCGTGTTGCCGCCGCAGAGCATCGAGCAGCTTTTCGAGACCCTGCGGGCGCTTGCGGCCGAGGGCTATGGGATCCTGTTCATCTCGCATAAGCTCGACGAGATCCGGGCGCTCTGCGACACCGCGACGGTGCTGCGTCACGGCAAGGTCACAGGCCGGGCCGATCCGCGCCAGGAAACCAGCCAGTCGCTGACCCGAATGATGATCGGTCGCGAACTGCCGCATGCCCGACACGACGAGGTGGCCTCGGACGGGGAGGAGCGGCTCGGCGTCTTCGGTCTCGACTACACCCCCGACGATCCCTTCGCGGTGCCGCTGCGCGGTATCTCGATGACCGTCCGCGCCGGCGAGATCGTCGGCATCGCCGGTGTCTCCGGCAATGGGCAGGACGCGCTGACGCGGATCCTGTCCGGCGAGACGCGGCTGCCGCCGATGCAGGCGGAGTGGGTGCAGATCGACCGGGAGCCGGTCGGCGACCTGGGGCCGGAGGGTCGGCGCAAGCGCGGCCTGCACTTCGTGCCGGAGGAGCGGCTCGGCCGGGGTGCGGTGCCGGCTCACAGCCTGTCGGAAAACGCGCTGCTGACCGGGCATGCAAACGGACTCGCGCAGCGCGGCTTCCTGAACTTCTCGGCGATGAAACGGTTCGCGAGCGAGACCATCGAGGAATTCGACGTGCGCTGCGGCGGTGCGGGTGCCGAGGCGCAGAGCCTGTCCGGCGGTAATCTGCAGAAATACATCGTCGGCCGCGAGATCGCGCTGAAGCCGAAGGTCCTGCTGGTGTCGCAGCCGACCTGGGGCGTCGACGTGGGCGCCGCGGCGGCGATCCGTCAGCGTCTCGTCGACCTGCGCGACCTGGGCTGCGCTGTGCTGGTCGTGTCGGAGGAGCTCGAAGAACTGTTCGAGATCGCCGACCGGCTGCATGTCATGTTCCGCGGGCGGCTGTCGCC
>Ga0207814_100439_pt1 | contig 23546 bp, 23 predicted proteins | sample TtaePargueraPR_7_FD_187755 | JGI IMG/M metagenome (GOLD analysis project Ga0207814, IMG submission 187755) | Aerobic enrichment media microbial communities from Bioluminiscent Bay, La Parguera, Puerto Rico - Tt and P1 (2) (SPAdes) | ecosystem: Environmental > Aquatic > Marine > Unclassified ... | reverse complement strand
CCGATCACGGACCTCAATATGGGCCAGACGGCAGAGATCCTCGCGCATCGCTTCGACATCAGTCGCGAGGCGGCCGACTGCTACGCCATGGAAAGCCATCACCGGCTGGCGAGGGCGCAGCAGGAAGGCTGGCTGGATGGCGAAGTCGAACCGGCATTCGATCGCAACGGCAAAGTCCACGAAAAGGATGACGGCGTTCGCCCCGACAGCGACATGGAGAGCCTCGCCAAGCTCTCGCCCGCTTTCGAAAAGCCCTACGGCAAGGTAACCCCGGGCAATTCCTCCCAAATCACAGACGGAGCTTCCTGGGTGGTCCTGGCATCGGAAGAAGCCGTCGACGAACATGGCCTCGACCCTCTGGCGGTGATCCGCGACAGCGAGTGGTCGGCGCTCGACCCGTCCGTCATGGGGCTCGGTCCGGTGCTGTGTTCCACGGAGATGATGAAACGACAGGGCCTCACACGCGAGAATATCGACCTCTGGGAGATCAACGAGGCCTTCGCGGCACAGGTGCTGGCATGCCTAGCCGCGTGGGAGGACGAGGTCTTCTGTCGCGACGTCCTCGACCTGCCAGGCGTCTTCGGCGCGATTGATCGCGACGCTCTCAATGTCGATGGCGGTGCGGTCTCGCTCGGCCATCCCGTCGGCACCAGCGGCAACCGGATCGTCCTGCATCTCGTGAACGCGATGGCGCGCCTCGGCAAGAAATGCGGCATCGCGACCGAATGCATCGGCGGCGGGCAGGGCGGTGCGATGCTTGTGGAGATGGTGTAATGGGCAAGCCCGTTCTCTCCGTCATCGGCGAGACGAAGCCAGAGCTCGGCTCGGGCAAGGTGAAAGCCTTCGCCAACTGGCAGCTGCGCCGAGATGACGACGGCATCGCCTGGGCGATCCTCGATGCCAAGGGAACCGGTACGAATACGCTGTCCGAAGCCGTGCTGACGGATCTGGCGAAACTGCTCGACGCCGTGGAGGCCGACCTGCCGAATGCGCTTGTTCTCCGCTCAGCGAAGCCGGGCGGGTTCGTGGCGGGCGCCGATATTTCGGAGTTCCGAGAGGCAAAGGACGAAAGCGCTGTTGCCGAGCGTCTGCGCGACGGTCACGCGGTGATCGACCGGCTGGAAGCTCTCGATTGCCCGACGATCGCAGTCGTCCATGGCTACGCGCTGGGCGGCGGTTTCGAACTGGCGCTCGCCTGTGACCACCGCATCGCGGTCGACGGCGCCTATTTCGGTTTTCCCGAGGTGAGATTGGGATTGCATCCGGGGCTGGGCGGAACGTTCCGGTTGTCGGAACTGATCGCCCCGACCGAAGCGATGACCATGATGCTCACCGGCAAGGCGGCACATACGAAAAAGGCGAAGAATCTCGGTATCGTCGAGACGGTGACCGAGGAACGCCATATACGCGCTGCTGTGAAAGCGGTTTCCGGCAAGGGCGAGCAGGATTCGAAACGCGGCCTGAAGGCCGCCCTGTTCGATATCGGTCCCGCCCGCAAGCTGGCGGCAAGCAGGATGCGGTCCCAGACCGAGGAAAAGGCGCCTCGGGCGCATTATCCGGCACCGCATGCGCTGATTGATATCTGGGAAGAGCATGGCGGCGACCGCAGATCCATGCAGAAGGCCGAAATCCGGTCCTTCGCGCATCTCCTCAAGACAGATACCGCACAGAATCTGATCCGCGTCTTTTTCCTGCGGGAAGGGCTAAAGAAGAACGCTTCCGCGAAGAACGACATCGAATGCGTGCATGTCGTCGGCGCGGGTACGATGGGGGCGGAGATTGCCGCATGGTGCGCCATAAAGGGCTTCCGCGTAACGATCAGCGACCTGAAGCTCGAGCCGCTGGCGAAAGCCGTGAAGGATGCTGCAGCCACGGCCAAGGGCGCGCACTTGTCGGACATGGAGATCCGCGACGCGCTCGACAGGCTGATGCCCGATCCGAAGGATTACGGCCTCGCCGACGCGGACCTGATCATCGAGGCGGCACCGGAATTACCCGACGTGAAGCGCGAATTGCTCGCCTCGATCGAGGAAAGGGCGCGCAAGGACGCGATCATCGCGACCAACACGTCGAGCCTCGAACTTGGCGGGCTCGCCTCGGCGCTCGGCAAGCCGGGGCGCTTCGCCGGCCTGCATTTCTTCAACCCGGTCTCGAAACTCGACCTCGTAGAGGTTGTCTCGCATCCCAAGGCGACCAAGAAGACGCTTTCGGCGCTCAACGCTTTCGTAGGGGCGATCGGCCACTTGCCGGCGCCGGTGAAGACCTATCCCGGCTTCCTCGTGAACCGTGTTCTCACCCCCTACCTGTTGGAGGCCGCCCTGATGGTCGACGAGGGCATGGAAGCGGAACGCATCGACCGCGCGGCCGAGAAATTCGGCATGCCGATGGGGCCGCTCGAAGTCGCCGACCGCGTCGGCCTCGACATCTGCCTGCATGTCGCCGACAGCCTGCGCGCGAACCTCGACCGACCGGTCCCCGATGTGCCAGACTGGATGCGTAGACGGGTCGAGAACGGCAAGCTCGGCGCGAAGTCGGGCGAGGGTATCTACAAGTGGGAAGACGGCAAGCCCAGGAAAGAGGATTCCGAAGGCGACGGCAACGCCGAGCTTCAGGACAGGCTGATCCTGCCGATGCTGAATGCGGCCGTCGAATGCCTGCGCAAAGGCGTGGTCTCGGATGCCGACACGCTGGACGGCGCAGTCATTTTCGCCACCGGTTTCGCGCCGTTCCGAGGCGGTCCGGTGCACTATGCGCGCGAGCGCGGTGCTGACGACATCGTCCAGACGCTAGAGGAACTGGCGAAGCTGCATGGACCGCGCTTCGCGCCGGACGAGGGCTGGAAAGACCTTGCCTGACACAGGGGTTTCCGGCTTTTCGGACGCCGATGCGCTGGCCCGGGAGATCATCGAGCGCACCGGTGGCGATATAAGGCTTGCCCTGCCGCTCGGACTCGGCAAGGCAAACACGATCGTCAACGCCTTGACGCGGGCGGCGCGCGACGATGCCGCAATCAGCCTCCGGATCCTGACTGCGCTGACGCTGCAGCGCCCGGCGGCGCAGTCGGACCTGGAACGCCGTTTCCTCGAGCCCGCCGGCGACCGCCTGTTTGGTCGGTACCCGCTGCTTCTTTATGCCGAGATGCTGGACGAGGGTACGCTACCCTCGAATATCGAGGTCTCGGAATTCTTCTTCCAGGCTGGCCGCTGGCTCGGCAATGATTATGCGCAGCGCCACTACGTCTCGGCGAATTATACGCATGCGCTTCTTTATGCGCTGAATTTCCGACCAAACGTCGTCGCCCAGCTCGTCTCCGCCGAGAAAGGGAGCGGGATCAGTCTCAGCTGCAATACGGATATCACCGTGGACTTGCTGTCGGCGCGCCGCGAAGGCCGCGCCGATTTCATTTTCGCTGCGGAACTCAACGACAATCTGCCTTTCATAGGCGGACCGGCTGTGGTTTCCGAGGCCGAAATCGACCTGTTACTGGAGCCGGAAAGCTCGTTCGAGCTCTTTTCCGTGGTTCGCCAGCCGGTGAGCCTGCAAGACATCGCCATTGGCCTGCACGTATCGCAGCTGATCGCGGATGGTGGAACGATCCAGATCGGGATCGGATCGATTGGTGACGCAATCGCCCAAGCGATGCTGTTGAGACACTCGAAGAACAACGACTATCTGTCTGTTTTGGCTTCGAATCCATTACCGCCCGGAAAGACTGAAGCGCATCGACAACCATTCCAAACCGGCCTCTATTCAGTTACCGAGATGCTGGTCGGCGGATTGCTCGAACTCTTCGAAGGCGGGATCATCAAGCGCGAAGTCAACGGCGCGGCGATCCATGCCGGCTTCTTCCTGGAGTGCAAGGTTTTCTACCGGCAATTGCGCGAGATGGATCCGGAGAAACGGTCGAAGATCGCGATGATGCCGGTTTCCTTCACCAATTCGCTCTACGGCAACGAGGCGGAAAAACGGGCGGCGCGGCGCGATGCGCGCTTCGTCAACAACGCGATGATCGTCACCTGTCTCGGCGCGGTGGTCTCCGACGGCACGGGCGACGGGCAGGTGGTCAGCGGCGTCGGCGGCCAGTTCAATTTCGTCTCGCAGGCTTTCGAGCTGGAGGGCGGACGCTCGATCATCACGCTCAACGCCACACGCGACAGCGACGGCGAAACGGTCTCGAATATTCGCTGGAATTATCCGCATGAAACGGTGCCGCGGCATTACCGCGACATCGTCATCACCGAATACGGCGTAGCCGATCTGCGCGGCAAGACAGACGAGGAATGCATCGCCGCGATGCTGGACATCGCCGACAGCCGCTTTCAGAACGAACTCCTGGAACGCGCGAAAACAACCGGCAAGATCCACCCCGACCACGAGATAGCGCCGGCCCGCCGCTTGAATCTGCCGGGAAGTCTCGAAAAATGGCTGGGACCTCCCCGACGCGACGGACTGCTGCCGCAATTTCCCTTCGGCACTGATTTCACGGCAACCGAGCAGCGGCTCCTGCCGGCGCTGGCTGTCCTGAAGCGGGCCAGTGCCTCGAAGATGGCGCTTGCGCGCCTGGCCGCCAAGGGGTTGACCGGCGATCGAGGCGATGACGAATGTCTCGAAAGGCTCGGTCTTCGTCACTGCCGGACGTTGAAGGACAAGGGCATGAAATACCTTGTCACCGGGGCCTTGGCCGAAAGCGTGGGGGAGGCGGAGCGGGGAACCTGAGCGGAGCACGCCCGTTCGGTAAACATGGAAGTTCTTCGAACGGTCTTTTCAAGCCCTGTTTTCCTGATCACTTGGGGCACGCTCGCAGTTGTGTGCGTGGCGATCCTCATCCGGGACCTGCTCGCGCGGAACGACCACCTGATGTCGCTTATGAAGGTGGTCTGGGTGCTGACCGTGGCATATTCCGGTCCGCTCGGACTGGCAATCTACTGGACATGTGGCCGCAAGGAGATCGGTGACGACAGGCTGTGGCGACGTTCCTTTCGATCGGTCGCACATTGCTATTCCGGCTGCGGGATGGGCGAAATCGTCGGCGTCATCATCGCGGCCGGGCTGCTGTCGTTCGGCAACCTCGGGATATCGGTCACGACCTTCATTCTGGCCTACGTGGCGGGATACGCCCTCACGGTCGGCCCCCTGGTCCAGGATGGCGTCGCATTTCCTACAGCCATGTGGGATGCTGTCGTGTCGGAAACGCCGAGCATCGCGGTTATGGAATTCACCGCAATCGGCGCCGATCTCTTCATTGGCGGCAGTTCGGGAATAGGCGATCCGCTGTTCTGGTCGGCGCTGATCGTATCCCTGACGCTGGGTCTGATCGCAGCCTATCCGGTCAATGTTCTGCTGCTCCATTTCGGTGTCAAGGAAGGCATGATGGATCCCCGTCAGACTGATTAGTCGAACGTCCCGCGGCGGTCTGGCTGAGGCGACGGCGGCATCGCACTCGAGCACGAGGGTAACGCCATTTGATTACAAAGCCGGAAAAAGTCGTCGTTTTCGGAGGAACAGGTTTCCTCGGCACGCAGGTCTGCGACCGCCTCGGCAACACCGGTTACAATGTTGTCGTCGCAAGTCGCCATCGTGGCGGAACTGACAACTGGATCGAGGCCAATGTCACGGAGCCGGTAAGCGTCGGCCGGGCTGTTGCTGGAGCAGAAGCTGTGGTCAATTGCGTAAGCCTCTACCGCGAGAAATCGCAGCTGACATTCACCGACATTCATGTGCGGGGCGCCCGCAACGTCGCGCAAGCCGCGCATGAAGTGGGAATTCGGCGGCTCGTCCATATCTCGGGAATAGGGGCGAACCATAACTCTCAATCCGCCTATGTCTCCGCGCGTGGCCAGGGTGAACTGGCCGTTCGAGATGCGTTCCCGGGCGCGGTAATCATGCGGCCTTCGGCCATGACAGGGCCGGATAATGACCTTCTTTCCACGATAGCGAACATTCCCAGTTGGCTGCCGGCCATACCGCTCTTCGGCGATGGCAGTGTCCGCCTCCAGCCTGTCCATTCCGGCGACGTTGCGGCCGCGATCTGCAATGTGCTGGAAAAAGGGAGCATGGATGGCGCTGTGTACGAACTGGGAGGCCCGGATGTCATCAGCTACGCCGACCTGTTGCGGCTAGTGATGAACCTTCGCGGCGACAGGCGTCCGTTGATGCCGTTTCCTATGGCCGGGTGGTCCTTGCTGGCGCGCACCGCCGGCGCGGCCGGATTGGCTCCGATTACCGAGGGAATGGTCGCCCTCATGCGACATGACAACGTTGCAGACCCGAACCTGCCGGGCCTCGCCGATCTCGGCGTTCCACAACCGGTTTCGGCTGAAGAGACGGCGCGTCACCGTTTCGGTCAGGCTTCAAACGGGTAACTACGCAGCCACTGCGAAGGACGTCTGATAGCAAGGATGCCCGGCAAGTGCACATAGAAGTGCACACTTCTCGAGAAGAGCGCTAAAAATACAAAGAAAAACAATAATTTCGCCGGAAAATATGGCGGAGAGGGTGGGATTCGAACCCACGGTACGGTCGCCCGCACGCCGGTTTTCAAGACCGGTGCCTTAAACCGCTCGGCCACCTCTCCGACCGGCGCGTCATCGCATGAATCGCCAAATCGGCGCAACTGTCAAAACACCATCCCTCCTACCGGCGTCGCCTGATCCGCCGGCCCTTGTTCTGCGTAGGCGGAACAGGAAACACGGAGAGGACGATGAACAACGGTTCGACGATCGCGCGCCTTGCCGGCGCCATGTGCTTCAGCCTTGCCGCCGCGGGCGGTGCGCAGGCAGAGTGGCTGCAGAGCGAAGGCGAGATCAGGTCGCTGGTTTCGGGAAAACGCGTCTATCTGAAGGTCCCGCTGGGCGGTGAATTTCCTCTTTATTATGCGGCATCGGGCGAAGTGACCGGCGACGGATCGGCGCTCGGTCTCGGAAAATATTTCTCTCCGCGCGAAACCGGACGCTGGTGGATCAGCGGCGGCCAGCTCTGCCAGCAATTTCCGAGCTGGTATGAGGGCGAGACCAAATGTTTCCGTCTGGCGCCGACCGACGAGACGCGCCTGCGCTGGCGGCGCGACGACGGTTACAGCGGCCGGGCGCGTATCGCCAACTAGGGGCCGGGGAGGCGCAGGGACAACAAGATTGTGGCGAAATCGGACACCGCAATCCCCCGCTTCTCGCGGCGCAACATTAACGGTTTGAAAAATCCTGTCGGCTATCGTGAGCCGATCACGGCCACAAAGTGTTGGCCTCATGCAGGATTTTGTGTATCCCCTTTTCGCCATGCTGTTGCCGAACCCTCAAAAGCGCGTCAACGCCGCTGCCGCCATCGCCCTCACGGGCCTTCTTCTGGCAGGTTGTTCGTCGACGGATTCCAAGCTCGGCATGCAGGGCGTCTATGCCGCAAACGGCAAGACATCGGGCCGTGAATATTTCTCGGCGGCCTCGCTCGGCGTGGCTGCCAGCCCCCGCGTCGCTGCCAATGCCTACATGCCGCGCGGCGGCGGCAGCGAGAAGGTCGGCAAGCCTTACACCGTGGCCGGAAAGACCTATTATCCGACCGAGACACCGAAACAGACCGAGATCGGGCTCGCTTCCTGGTACGGCGCCGCCTTTCACGGCCGGCAAACCGCCAACGGCGAAGTCTACGACATGACCCACCTGACGGCGGCTCACAAGACGTTTCCCTTGCCGAGCTATGCCCGGGTGACGAACATGGAAAACGGCCGCTCGCTGATCGTGCGGGTCAATGATCGCGGGCCGTTTGCCAATGATCGCGTGATCGATCTTTCCAAGCGCGCCGCCGACCTGCTCGACTATACGGGCAGTGGCGTGGCCGAAGTGAAAGTCGAATATGCAGGGCGTGCGCCGCTCGACGGCCAGGACGACGCCTTTCTTCTCGCTTCCGTGCAGGGCGTGCCCGGCTACGATCCGAACCGGCCCTGGCAGCCGGACAACGGCGTGATGGTGGCGATGAACGAACCCGCTCGCGAACAGAAACCGGTGCGCGGCCTTGTCGGCGCGGTCAGTTCCGGAGCGTCGCTGATCGGTTCGGCCTTCGGGCTGACATCATATAAGCCGCGCCCTCGCGCCAGCCTGCCGTCTTCCGACACCGTTTCGGCCTATGCTTCCGACCGCGTGTCTCGCGCCTTCGCGGAGAGCCCGTTCGAGGGCTTTTCGGCGACCGGCTGGAAATCGGAATAGGACAATCCCTTCGCGGCGTTGCCTTCGCGGCGACTGATTTGCTATTCGAAGGGGAGACCTCGTTTCTCCGGATAGCGCCATGCAACCCAGCTTACTTCAGACCGTCCTGATCCGCATGCTGGTCACGCTGGCGGTGTTCGCGTCGATCGCCGCGCCGGCCTCCGCACAGCTTTTCGAAACGCGCGCCAAAGAGGCCGTATTGCTCGACGCCAATACAGGAACGATCCTGTTTGCCAAGAATGCCGACGAGCAAGTGCCGCCGGCCTCGCTCGCCAAGCTGATGACCATGGAAGTGGTCTTCCACGCGCTGCAGGTCGGGCGTCTTTCCATGGATGATGAGTTCCAGGTCTCTGAGAACGCCTGGCGCACCGGCGGCGCTGTGTCCGGCGGCTCGACCATGTTCGCGGAACTCGGCTCCTCGATCCGGGTGGAGGACCTGATCCAGGGCATCATCGTCCAGTCTGCCAATGACGGCTGCATCATCATCGCGGAAGGCATGGCGGGCTCAGAGGGCCTGTTCGCGCGTCTGATGAATGCCCGCGCCCGCGAAATCGGCCTCGACAATTCCGTTTTCACGAATTCGACCGGGCTTCCGGATCCGCTGCAGAAGGTGACCATGCGGGATCTGGTCAAGCTCGGCGACTACATTCGCCGCGAATATCCCGAATATTACAAATATTATTCGCAGCCGCAGTTCACCTGGAACAAGATCCTGCAGCGCAACCGCAATCCGCTGCTGACGATGGATATCGGCGCCGACGGGATGAAGACCGGCTACACCGAGGAATCCGGCTATGCCATTGTCGGCTCCATCAATCGGGACGGGCGCCGGCTGATCGTCGCCATGAGCGGCCTTCCGGACCAGCGCGCGCGCGCCGAGGAGGCACGTAAGCTGCTCGAATGGGGGCTTCGCGCCTTCGAGCCCTATGAGATCTTCAAGAAGGACGAGGAAATCGGCAATGTCCGCCTCTATGGCGGGGATCAGCTGACAGTGCCGGTCACCGTAAAGGAGGACCTGTCGATCCTGCTGCCGATCGCCGACCGCGACAACATGAAGGCGCGTATCATCTATACCGGTCCGGTCATCGCACCGGTGGAGAAGGGCCAGGCGATCGCGACGCTGAAAGTCTGGATCGGCGACAATCTCTCCCAGGAAACCCCGCTTTACGCGTCGCAAGCCGTCGGGCTCGGCCCAATCCATCGCCGCGCCCTCGACGCATTGACGGAGCTCGTCTTTGGCTGGATCTGACGGCGCGCACGCGAGCGGCAATCGCGGTCTTTTCATCACATTCGAAGGCGGCGACGGCGCCGGCAAATCGACGCAGATCAGGCGGCTGGCGGGCGCGCTCCGCCGGGACGGCTATCCCGTCACGGTGTCGCGCGAACCGGGCGGAACGCCGGGCGCCGAGGCCGTGCGCCATGTCGTGCTCGACACGAGCGCCGCCGAGCCGTTCGGGCCTTATCTGGAAGCCATGCTTTTCGCCGCTGCGCGCAACGACCATGTGGAACAGACCATCCGGCCGGCGCTGGCGCGCGGCGAGATCGTGCTGGTCGACCGGTTCATGGACTCGACCCGAGTCTATCAGGGCGCCAGCGAGAACTTGGACAACAATTTCGTCCGCGCCCTCGAACGCGTCGCCATTGCCGGCGTCGTGCCAGACCTGACGATCATTCTCGATCTTGCGCCGGAGGAGGGGCTCCGCCGCGCCCATGCTAGGCGGGACCCGAACGCTCCCGTCGATCGGTTCGAGAAGGAGGATATCGCCGCGCATGAGGTCCGCCGTCAGGCTTTCCTCGACATCGCGGCAAGAGAGCCGCAACGCTGCCGCGTTGTCGATGCCTCGCGCGAACCGGAGGAAGTTGCCGAGGATATTGCAAAGATCGTTGCCGAAACGATCGAGGAGAGGGGACTTGGCGACGACAAGTCCGCCTCGCTGCCGCAAAGCCTACTCGGCATCGGGGACGACAGGCCGTGATCGAGGTTCCCGAAGTCCATGACGGGCTCGAAGGCGTTTTGCCACCGCAATTGACGGCAAGGCTGCACGGCCATGCCAGCGAACTCGCCTTCCTGTCCGACAGCGTCAATGCCGGAAAGCTGCATCACGCGCTGATCTTCGAGGGCGAGCGGGGGATCGGCAAGGCAACGGCCGCCTTTCAGCTCGCCAATCGTCTGCTAGACCCGCCGCCCGATCTCGCCGGCCCGCCGATTGGTGCGATCGATCCAGAGACAGCGGCCTTCCGCCAGATTGCCCAGGGATCGCATCCGGGCCTGCTTTATCTGACCCGGCCGAGAAACGATGCGGGCACCGGGTTCAAACAAGCGATCACCGTCGACGAGATTCGCCGACTGCAGCGCTTCTTCTCAATGACTGCAGCGGGGCCGGACAGCTACCGCGTCGTCATTGTCGATCCGGTCAACGATCTGAACCGCAACGCGGCAAACGCTTTGCTGAAGCTGCTGGAAGAACCGCCGGCACGCTCGGTCTTCATCCTGATCGCCCATGGCACAGGCGGGTTATTGCCAACGATTCGGTCGCGCTGCCAGATCCTGAAATTCGCGCCGCTTTCCGACGAGGAGATCGGCCGCGTGCTCACCGCGCAGATCGGCGGCGAGGACGAGACGACCGTCGCGCGGGCGGCGGCGCTCGGAGGCGGCAGCGCCCGCCGCGCGCTGCTCTTCGCGCAGTTCGGCGGACTGGAGCTGGAAGAGGCACTCGATGCCTTTCTGGGCGCTCCGCGGCCGGATATCCGGCAGGCGCACAAGCTTGCGGAGATCGCCGGCAACCGCAAGAGCGACGTCCATCGCGATATCCTGCGCGAACTCGTCCTCGACCGGATGCGGGAAGAAGCAACAACGGCTGCGCGCACCGGGCGCATGCGCACCGCCGAACGCATCGCCACAGCCGACATGGCCATGCAGGAACGGATCCGCATGGCCGACGCGTTCAACCTCGACCGCAAGCAGGATTTCCTGACGCTTCTGGCCGACGTCCACGACCTGCTCTCCACCGCGCGAACCGGCTGATTTTTCGAAGTCTTCGGCTTTTCTTTTCGCGTCGAAATCGGATAGAGCAGGGCACCTTTCCATTCTCGCTGCAAATGGCCCCCCATGTCCGCCAAAGAACGTTTCTACATCACGACGCCTATCTTCTATCCGAACGGCGTCCCGCATATCGGCCACGCCTACACAGCGATCGCCACCGACGTACTTGCCCGCTTCGCCCGTCATGACGGCAAGGATGTCTTCTTCCTGACCGGCACCGACGAACACGGCCAGAAGATGCAGCAGACCGCGGAGAAGGAAGGCATCGCGCCGATCGAACTGGCCGACAAGAACTCGGCGGTGTTCCGCCGGATGGTCGAGACGCTCGGCTGCTCGAATGACGATTTCATCCGCACGACCGAGCATCGCCACAAACTTGCCGTCCAGGAGCTCTGGAAACGGATGGAGGCAAATGGCGACATCTATCTCGGCAAGTATGGCGGCTGGTATTCGGTTCGCCAGGAAGCCTATTTCGACGAGAGCGAAACCACGCTGGGCGAAGACGGCGTGCGCCGCGAACCGCTCGGCTCCGAGGTCGAATGGGTCGAGGAGGAAAGCTACTATTTCCGCCTCTCCGCCTATGGCGACAAGCTCCTGAAGCTTTTTTCGGACAATCCGGATTTCGTCATGCCGGCCGAGCGGCGCAACGAAGTGGCGAGCTTCGTCAAGGGCGGCCTGAAGGATCTGTCGATTTCGCGCACCACCTTCGACTGGGGCGTCCCTGTTCCGGGTAACGACAGTCACGTCATGTATGTCTGGGTCGATGCGCTGACCAACTACCTCACCGCCGCAGGGTTTCCCGACGAGAATGCCGAGCGCTGGGGTTACTGGCCGGCGATGCACATCATCGGCAAGGACATCGTGCGCTTCCACGCCGTTTACTGGCCGGCCTTCCTGATGAGCGCCGGCGTCGAATTGCCGAAGCGCGTCTATGCGCACGGCTTCCTGTTCAACAAGGGCGAGAAAATGTCGAAGTCGGTCGGCAATGTCGTTGACCCCTTCGCGCTGGTCGATGCTTACGGACTCGACCAGGTGCGATACTTCTTCATGCGCGAAGTGCCTTTCGGCAATGACGGCTCATACAGCCACGAGGCGATCGTGAACCGCATCAATGCCGACCTCGCCAACGGGCTCGGCAATCTCGCGCAGCGCTCGCTGTCGATGATCGCCAAGCATTGCGAGGGCAGGGTGCCGGAACATGGCGCTTTCACGCCGGAGGACGAGGCATTGCTGGCGGAAGGCGCGAAGGCGCTTGCCGCAGCGCGCGAAGCGATGGACCGGCAGGCGATCCACAAGGCCGTCGAGGCCACTTTCGACGTCGTGGCCGCAGGTGACCGTTACATCGACGCGCAGGCGCCCTGGGCGTTGCGCAAGACCGATCCGGAGCGCATGAAGACCGTGCTCTATGTCGTCGCGGAGACGGTGCGCCGCATCGCCATTCTGGCGCAGCCCTACATGCCGGCAGCGACGGCCAAGCTGCTCGACCTTGTTGCCGCTCCGGCAGACAGCCGCGATTTCGAGAGCCTCGAGGCCATGCTCGTGCCCGGCACGGAACTGCCCGCGCCATCCGGCGTGTTCCCGCGTTACGTCGATAGCGAATCTGCGGAATAGACTTCGATCCGATGAGCGAGGCCTTTCCGCCTGGAACGGTGAATTGCGAAGCCGTGCCGGCCCGTGGTCTGCGCTATTCATTCTGCACGCTTGTCTCCAACCCCTCTCTGTATCGAGACATGGTCTCATCATTTCGAGAGGCTGGTTTTTCCGAGGATTTGTGCGAATTCCTCTATGTCGACAACAGCGGCGAGAACCGCTTCGACGCGTATCGCGGACTGAATTTCCTGATCTCGCGTGCGAAGGGCGAGATCCTCATACTGTGCCATCAGGACCTGCTCGCCTATGACCCGGTATCGGAGCTGGACCGGAAGCTTGCCGAACTGACGGAAATCGATCCCGATTGGGGATTAGCGGGAAACGCCGGCTACTGCGCAGAACGCGGCCATATGGTGGAGTGCATCTCCGATATGGGCGGTTATGAACGCAGAACGTGCCAACTGCCCGCGCCCGTCATATCGCTCGATGAGAACTTCATCGTGATGCGGCATTCGGTGCGTATCGGCCCCTCCGCGAACCTCGAGGGCTTTCACATGTACGGTACGGACATGGTCGTCCAGGCCGCCGTGTCAGGCCGGAAATCCTACGTGATCGAATTTCACGCCGAACACCGGGGTAGCGCCTTTACAGGTCCGACCTTCGTCCGCGCCACTCGAGCCTTCGAGGACAAATATGCGAAAGCGTTCAGGCGACGGAAGATCGTCACGACCGTAACGAAGACGACAGTCGGGGCCACATGGATTGACCGGCTTTACCGGCATAAAAAGAGAAAACGCCGTTTCGAAGAGCCCGACGAGAGCAGAGATCGGCGTATAAAGTTGAGAAAGCTGCGCCTGTTTGCACATGAACGGCTGCACGGTCCGGTCTACGAGTTGGACGGCCATGCTTTCGAAATCCCGCCGGACAGCCCTTATCATATGAAAAAGGGCTTTCAGAAAGGCGAGTACGGACTGCCGGAGCGCAGACTACTGGCGCGGCACCTTCCCGCAGAGCTCGACGTGGTCGAGTTGGGAGGCTCGATAGGCGTCGTGAGCCATGTCATACGCCGCAAAATCGGCGCCGGACAACGCCACGTCATCGTCGAGGCGAACAGACGTCTCGAGCCGCTGCTTCGGCGTAATATCGGAGTTGCCGGGGAAAGCACCGAAACCACGATCGTCTTTGCCGCGATCTGGTATGGCGACAGTCCGACGGTCGATTTCCTGGCCAAGCCGGACATACCGTCCAACCATGTCGTCCCGGACAAAAGAGGCTCCGAAACGGTCTCCGTACCTGCGAAAACCTTGAACGACATCCTGGAGGAAAACGGTGTAAACGGCCCGTATTCTTTGGTCTGCGACATCGAGGGAGCGGAATACGATCTCCTCGAAAACGACCGCGCTGCGTTGAGAAACTGCGTCTGCGTGATCGTCGAAATCCATCCGGCACCTTTCCTCGCATCCGGTCGCACGATAAAAAGCTGGCTGGATCTGTTTCGCCGGGCCGGTTTCGAACTTGTCGACTCGGAAAGAAACGTCATCGCCGGCAAGAAACAGGCCGAACCAGCCAACTGAACGCGATTGTCTTTCATGCTCGTTGACAGCCACTGCCATCTCGACTTCCCCGACCTCGCCGAGGACCGTGACGCCGTTGTCCAGCGCGCGCGCGACGCCGGCATCGTGCGCATGGTGACGATATCGACGAAGGTGAAGCAGTTCGACACGATTCGCGCGATCGCGGACGAATATGACGATATCTTCTGTTCGGTCGGCACGCATCCGCATCACGCCGACACGGAACTCGACGTCACAGCCGACGATCTGGTTCGTCTTGCCGAGGGCAAGAAGGTCGTGGCGATCGGCGAAGCCGGGCTCGACTATTTCTACGACAAGGCCCCGCGAGAGGCGCAAGCCGAAGGCTTCCGCCGCCATATCGATGCAGCGCGCCGTACCGGCCTGCCGCTGGTCATCCATGCGCGCGACGCCGACGACGACATGGCCGCGATCCTGACCGAGGAAACAGGGAAGGGGGCCTTCCCCTTTGTCCTGCATTGTTTCTCCTCCGGCCGTTCGCTTGCCGAGACCGGCATCGACCTCGGCGGCTATGTCTCCTTTTCCGGCATCCTGACTTTCAAGAACTCGCAGGACATCCGCGATATCGCCATGGACATGCCGGCGGATCGCATCCTGGTCGAGACCGACGCGCCTTATCTCGCGCCGCCGCCGCATCGCGGAAAGCGCAACGAGCCGGCCTATGTCGTCAACACCGCACAGGTGCTGGCCGACACGCGCGGCGTCACGCTCGACGCGATCGGCGAAATGACGACCGCAAACTTCTACCGGCTGTTCTCCAAGGTGCCGCGTCACGATGGCTGACACCGGCGGCTCGAGGATGCGCTACACCGTGCTCGGCTGCGGATCGTCGCCGGGCACGCCGCGGCTCAACGGCGACTGGGGCAATTGCGATCCGCACAATCCTAAGAATCGCCGGCTGCGCGCCTCGCTGCTCGCCGAGCGGATCGGGCCCGATGGCGAAAAGACCTGCGTCGTCATCGACACCGGGCCGGATTTTCGCCAGCAGATGCTCGCCGTCGAAATCAAGCAACTCGACGGGGTCGTCTATACGCATCCGCATGCGGACCATATTCACGGCATCGACGATCTGCGCACCTTCGTGCTGTGGCAGCGCCGTCTCATGGACGTTTGGGCGGACGAGGCGACTTACAAGCGTCTGCACGAAGCCTTCGGCTACTGTTTCGAGACGCCGCCGGGCTCCGGCTATCCGCCGATCCTGAAGCGCCACGGCATCGACCGAGAGACGCCGTTTGCGGTTGCAGGGCCGGGCGGCGACATCGTTTTCACGCCGCTTTACCAGCATCACGGCGCGATCCATTCGCTCGGTTTCCGAATTGGAAATTTCGCCTATTGTCCCGATGTCAGCTTCTATCCCGACGAGACGCTGGACAAGATGCGCGGCCTGGACGTCTTGATCGTCGACGCGCTGCAGTATCGCGAGCATCCGAGCCATTTCTCTCTTGAACAGGCATTGGCCGTGATTATGGAACTGAAGCCGAGACGCGCTTTCCTGACCCATATGCACATTCCGCTCGACTACGAGACGGTGAAGAACGAGACGCCCGACAACGTCGTGCCGGCCCATGACGGACTCGTCATAGAACTGGAGTGCTGAACCCGTGACCGACGCTGTTGTGCCGAAACCTGGATCCTCGATGGAGCGAGTCGCGCTCGATGCCGACCGGCTTGGTCTGAAAATCGAACTGAAGACCATGGACCAATCGACGCGAACGGCCGAGGAAGCCGCACGGGCCTGCAGCTGCGAAGTCGGCCAAATCGTCAAGTCTTTGGTCTTCGAGAACGCCGAAACCGGTGAGCTCGTATTGCTGCTTGTTTCCGGCGACAGAAACGCCGATCTCGATTATTTGTCAGCACGTTACATGCTAAAGCTCAAGCGTTGTGACGGGAGGCGCGTGCGCGATGAGACGGGCTTCGCCATTGGCGGCGTCGCACCGATCGGCCATACGGCGCCGATCGCGACTTATCTCGACGAGAGCCTGCTGCGCCATGATACCGTCTGGGCTGCGGCCGGCCGTCCTGACAGCGTCTTCAGCGTCGATCCAAAGGCTCTGGCAGACGCGATAAACCCCGTTATCGTCGCGGTCATGGACTGATTTCAGTTCCATAATCCATCTTATGCGACAAAGATATCCGCTTGAACCTGAATGTGTGGCGTCCCCTGTGAGTGCTTGCGCCGCACTCTGCACACGGCTTGGTGAGCCCCGGCTCACCTATCTTGTGTTCGCGGCGGGCCGTGATAGATAATGCGCGCACTCAAAACGGCAGAACGAAATGAGCAAGACTGACATGGTAATCGACCAGATCGAGGCCGACGATACAGCCGTGTCCGGCAAGATGCTGGAAAACGCGACGCTGACGACGCAGTTCCTGAAGTCGCTGGCGCATCCCGCGCGTTTGGTCATCCTGTGCAGGCTGGCCGAAGGCGGCATCAATGTCGGCGAACTGGAAACCATGCTCGACCTGCCCCAGGCCGCCGTGTCGAAACAGCTGGCGCGGCTCCGCGAGGATGGTCTTGTCGACTGCCGACGCGAAGGACGCTCGATCGTCTATTCGCTTGCCGATGAGAGAACGCGCAGGATCATCCGCGCGCTCTATGAGGAATTCTGCAAGGAATAAGCGCGCTGGCCGGTCTTAAGCCGTGTGCTTGATCAGGAATATGTAGGTTCCGCCATCCTGGCGCGATTCCATCAATTCATTGCCGGTGGAGCGGCAGAAGGCCTCGAAGTCCTTCACCGCGCCCGGATCGGTCGCTTGTATTTCAAGGGTGCCGCCGGTCGGCAGTCCCTTAAGCGCCTTCTTCGCGCGCAAAATCGGCAGCGGGCAGTTCAGCCCTTTCGCATCGAGTACCTCGTCGGCCATCTTTCCTCCTTTGTCGGGCAAGCGCCCGTTTTGCCTTTGGTTGGTCCTGAAACTCAATATGTCCGGGTCAAGCCGAATCCGAACAGGATCTGGTGCATGTTGAGGGTGATCGTTCCGCCCGTCGGAGTGGCGCCATTCAACTCCGGCCCGGTGATCTTCGTCTCCGGAACATACATGCCGAAAACGTCCAGCGTATTTTTCTCCGACACCTTGTAACTCGCGCCGGCGGTAATGTGATGCTGGGTGACGCCCGGCGCCAGGATGTTCAACATCACATCCCCGGACTGAACCGGATTGTCGCTATAGGCATAGCCCGCACGCAGGGTCAGCTGTTCGCTGGCCGTCCACTCGGCACCGATCTTGAACACGTTGACATCGTGCCACCCGAAGCCCGGCCCATTGTCGGCGCCGAACGGGGCCATCGGTACGGAGGAGTTGGCGATCGACGGGACGGCGCTGTAGAAAATCCGCTGGTAGTCGAATGCAAGGGTCAGCTCCGGCGATGCGTCGAAAGCGACACCGGCTGTTATCTGGGCGGGAATGTCGAAACCGCCCTGCTCCGCGAACAGCCCGGAATATTTGTCGAGCTTCGTCATATACATCTTGGTTTGACCGGCGACGCCGAAGCGCAGGCCAGGCATCGCTTCCCATTCGATGCCGCCGCGCAGGCCGCCACCGAACGAATAGTCATAGCTGTCTTCGTTGATGCCGAACGCGCCGAGACCCTGGGCCTTGAAACGCTGGACGGCAAATGTCGGTGCAATGCCGATTTTCACCGCGCCGACTTGCCGCGCATAATCGACGGAGACAAATGCCTGCATCAGGTCGACGCCCGCCTTGCCGCCGCAGAATACGCCGGGCATGTTCGGCCCGCCGGCACAGCCGAGCGTGGTATTCGGTATTGCCGAATAGGTCGTGTTCATGCCGCCATTGCCGTAGACGGAAAGCCCCAATGCGGATTCGGCATCGATCTGGCGGACGTAGCCGAAATTCGGCATGACGAAGAATTCGGCCATGCTGTCAACGGAACCGTCCGCGACGAAGCCGGTGCCGCTTGCCTCATATCCCCGGAACGGCATGAATGCAGCTGCGCCGACCTGCCACTGATCACCGACGCCGACAATACCCGCAGGATTGAGCGTTTGGGCCATGGCGTCAGTCGAATCCGCGACCCCTGCTCCGCCCATGCCGCTCTGCCGCATGCCGAATCCGACCTGGAAATAGCCGTCCGTCGCGCTCGCCGGTCCGCTCGTTCCTCCCAAAACCAGCACAACGCCTAACATCAGACCGGACAGACCGGTCCCTCGATGCCTATTCATTGTCTTCACCCCGCTTGGCCGGCCCCGAACCGGCCCTTAAGACGGCCTCTCCTCCCACCGGCGGCGCGGCCCCAAACCGCCGGGCAAATCCTCAGATGTACAGGTTGATGTCACTCTTCGAGGCGACCTCGATATAGGTCGCGGCTCCGCCCAGCGACGGTCCGTCGATCATGTCTTCCTTCTTATATTCGAAGAGGTCCATGGTCATCTGGCAGGCGATCATCTGCACATCCGCCTCGACCGCGAGCTCGCGCAGATCCTCGATGGAAGCGACACCCTTCTTCTTGATCAGGTTTTTCATCATCCCCGTCGCCATGCCGTCCACGCCCGGAAGCGCAGAGACAATGTTCGGCATCGCCATGTGCATGCCCATCATCGGCATTTCCATCGCCGGATTGCCGAGCGTCGAGATCTTCAGGTTCAGGTCTTTCTTGAGAAGGCCGAGGCCGTAGAAGGTGAAGAACATCGTCACCTCAAGCCCCATCGCGGCGGCCGTCGTCGCGAGGATGAAGGGTGGGTAGGCCCAGTCGAGCGTGCCCTTGGTCACGATCATCGACATGGATTTGGCGTTTGTTTCACTGCTCATTGTCGTTTCTCCCTGGCAGGACAGCCGAACATGTTCAGGCCGCGCAGCCCTCGAATTCGTCTGCGGCCATCTTGGCCTCATAGGGTCCCGCCACCTCCGAGCCCGGCGTCAGCATCGACGTCGCGCCGGCATCGGTCGGCTTCACCTTGACCATCCAGCCGGCGCCATAGGTGTCGGAATTTGCGAGCGACGGATTGCCGGTCAGTTCCTCGTTGGTCTCGATGATTTCGGCCTCGAAGCCGATCTTGGCGGGGCCGACCCACTTGCCGGATTCCACGGTGGCGACCGACTTGCCTTCCTTGATGGTCTTGCCCGGCTTCTTGGCGGTGAACGCCACGAGTTGGCCGGCCATGCCGGTGGCGATCATCGTCATGCCGACGGTGTAGGTGCCGTCGCCGTTGTCGCGGTACCAGAGGTTGTTGTCGACGTCGTAGAGAAGGTCGTCTGGGAGTTCACAGCCACGGACTACAGGCATGTCATGCCTCCTTTGCGATTACGCCGTTTCGGCGATTGGTTTGAGCATTTCGGCCTGGCGGACCGGGCGGGACGAACAGCAAAAATCGCCGAGACCCGCCTCCTCCAGCTTGCCGCCAATGAACAGTGCGAGATGCCGGACGACCATGGCGCCGAGGCGAAGCGTTGAGGCGACGCCGGGCGATGCAGGGTCATGCAGGACCAGATTTCGGTGATAGACGATCTCACGGGCCGTCTCGCGGCACGCGTTGAAGCTCGGATCGTCCTTCGCGCCCTGGCGGTGCAGAGCGAGGAGGCGGAACCCTTCGACTTCTGCGTCCGTCGGCTCGGCCCCTTTCGCGGTCAGCCAGGCGACAAGCACCGCCTCCCCCATGGCAAGGAATTCATCGGCGACAGCGACGGCGTCGCGCGCGAGCGTTTCGTCCGAAGCCGCGACGATTGCGTCGGCGCGATTGCGGACGTCCTCGATCGACATGACAGCGCTGTCGGTCATGCCAGCCCCTTTTCCTTGATTAGCGGCATGGCGTTCGAAAAGTTCTCGTTGACGCCGACCGTCTTCGGTTTCAGGCCCATCGCCATGCCGAGGAGCTGCGTGAAATAGAGGATTTTCACGCTGGTCTTGCGGCCAAGCACCTTCTCGGCACGCACCTGGTGCATCTCAAGACCCGTGTGGCAGGTCGGGCATTCGGTGGCGATGACGTCCGCGCCGCAGGCTTCCGCCGTCTCCAGCAGGTTGAGCACCAGCTTGGTCGACGTGTCGCTGTCGGAAAGCGCATGCGCGCCGCCGCAACAGGCGGTCTTCAGCGGATAATCGACATTCTCGGCGCCGGCTGCGGCGAGGATCTCGTCCATGAAATGCGGTTTGGAGGTCGATTCCGTCCCCGGCCCCTTGTCCTTTTCCGGGAAGATGTGGCGCGGGCGCGTGTACATGCAGCCGTAATAATTGGCGACCTTGAGACCCGAGAGCGAGTTCTTGACCCGCTCCCGGATACCGTCCTCGCCCACCGAATGCTTGATCCAGTCGAGCGCGTGGATCGTCTCCACCTTGCCGCTCTCATAGGTTTTGTGGCCGGCCTTCTCGCTGAGGCGTGTATTGACCTCTTTCGACGGCTGGTCATTGGCAAGGTCGTATTCGGCCTTCTTCAGATTGTGGTAGCAGCCATTGCAGGGCGCCATCACCGTGTCGAAGCCCATGTCCTCGGCGATGGAGAGATTGCGCGCCGACAGGTAGGTCTGCAGCTTGGGGTCGATGTTCTTGACCTCCATCGCGCCGCAGCAGTTCCAGTTCTTCAGTTCGACGAGATCGAGGCCGAGCGACTTGCCGACCGCTTTGGTGGAGCGGTTGTAGGCATGTCCCGAACCCTCCAGGGCGCAGCCCGGATAGTAGGCGACCTTCTTGTATTTGCCGGACATCATTCCGCTCCCTTCGCGCCAAGGCCGAGGGCCTTGCGGTTGGTTTCCTCGACTTCCTCGACATATGCGTTGATCGCTTCACGCGCCCTGCCCCAGCCGCTGGTGCGCGGACGGAAGACCGTCGCTAGGCCAAGCCTCATCAGATAGAAAACCGGGAACTTGCGGATCAGGCCCATCACCAGCTCGACCAGCCAGGGCTGGGTCAGCGGCTGGTTGGTCTGCTTGAGAAAGTCCCGAAGGACGAGTCCATCCTCGATCTTGCCGGTTTCGAAAACCTGGTGCGAGAACGCCTCGTCGAAGATCATCGACGGTTTTTTCTCGGTGTGTCCCTTCAGTTCCAGCCAATGGGCCGTCGCCTTCATGACGCCCTCGGGATTGACATCGCGCGGGCAGGCATAGGTGCATTTGTTGCAGGAGACGCACTGCCAGATGATGTCCTTGTCGCGCAGCAGCTCGGATTCCATGCCCATGCGGATCAGGTAGATCCAGTAGCGCGGATTGAAGTCCGGATTGATGGCATTGACGGTACAGGCATTGGTGCAGGAGCCGCATTGCCAGCAGCGGTGGATGTTCTCGCCGCCGCCGAGCGCCGCGATCTCCTCCTGCATGTCCTCATTGTAGTCGCTGACGGCGCGGGTTTCGATGAAGGTCGACCAGTGGCCGGAGACATCGACGCCGTCGATGACCATCTCTTCATGCTCGACCAGGTTCTCGGGGCGGATCAGCGATTTCTCGTGAATCGGCATCAGCGTGCCTCCGTTTGCGCGATCAGCGGCTGCTCGCCGAGCACATGCGCCGTGCCGTCGATGAGTTTCAGGCGGGTGCGGCCGGATTCGGTGTCGACCGCGTCGAGGCCGAGCATGCGCCGCGTATGCGCCATGGGATCGCCCGTGGTCGAAAAGTCCGAGCGCAGATACTGGCCGCCGCGATCGTTGATATACGCGGCATAGACATGCGCCATGAGGAGATCGGCGTAGAACGGCAGGTCGCGGAAGACGCCATTGTCTTTCAGGAAGCCCTCGATTTCCTCGGTGAGCTTGACGAAGGTCGCGAAGTCGTCCGTTGCCTCGATCTTCGCCGTATCGACGTCGTCGGCGAACCAGATCTCGCGCAGGACGCCGGTCGCGACACGGGAGTCCCACACCCACCGCGTCATCAGCGGATAGCGGTCCGGCGCGGTGAAATGCAGGATTTCCGCACCGAGATCGCGCACCCAGCGATGCTCGCGATCGGCCGGAAACGAGGTGATGAACTCCCGCAGCCGCTCGTCGGCGGTTGAGGTATCCGACCAGCCTTCCAGCAGCGACACCAGACGCCGATGCATGCGCGGGAAACCGTTCTCGCCGAGCCACGGGCCGACCCGGCGGCGAACCGGCGTGATGAAGGCGGCGAGATCGAGGAATTCGGATTCCGCCATTTCATGGACGCGGCCCTTGCCGAGGATTTCCTCGAACAGCGAAGCCTTCAGCGCCAGCGCCCCAACATAGCGCTCCACGCCGCCGGTCGATTCCGCGGACTCGATCAGATGTTCCAGCGCCCGGCGCAGCCTCGGCCCCGACAGATCGAGGACCGGGCCGTTCGGCGCCGGGGGCGCTTCGACAAGCTTGCGTGCGAAACCGAACATTATTCGGCCGCCTCCATCACCGGATTGCGCAGCGAGTTCATCGCCGCCATCGCGGCCGCATGCCCTTGCGCGATGGAATCGTCGATGGTTTCAGGCCCGGTTGCCGAGCCGGCGACGAAAACGCCCGGCCGGCTCGTCTCGGCCAGATGCGCATAGGTCGTCGCCTTGTCGATGTAGCCGTATTTGTTGAGCTTGACGTCGAAGATAGCCGACAGGGTCATGTTGTCGACATTCGGGTCCATGCCGATGGCGTGTACCACCATGTCGAAGGGGATGGAGATCGGCCGCTTGACCAGCGTGTCCTCGCCCTTGACCAGCAGCCGCTTGCCGTCAGAGGTGACCTCGGCGATGCGCGCCTTGATGTATTTTACCTTGTACTCTTCCTGGCTGCCCCAATAGTACTCACCCTCGAGCAGCCCGAAGGTGCGGATGTCCATGTAGTAGATGTAGACATTCGTATCCGGCAGCTCCTCGCGAATTTCCATGGCGAGATTGGCGGAGACCGTGCAGCAGATCTTGGAGCACCATTCGCGGCCGATCTGGCGGTCGCGCGAGCCGACGCAAAGCAGGATCGCCACACGATCCGGCTTGCGCCCGTCGGAGGGACAGCGCACCCCCTGCCCGGATGAAATCATCTGCTCGACCTGCGTCGTGGTGACCACGTCCGGATAGGTGCCGAAGCCCCATTCGGGTTTGTTGACGCTGTCGAAATGGGTGAAGCCGGTCGTCAGGATCGCGGCGCCGGCCTCGATTTTCGTTCCGTCCTTCAGTGTTGCGACGAAGTCTCCCGGACCGCCCTCGAACGTGCCGATCGTCGCGCCGGTGTGGATTGCGACGCCTTTATCCTGCTC
>Ga0207814_100438_pt1 | contig 23549 bp, 19 predicted proteins | sample TtaePargueraPR_7_FD_187755 | JGI IMG/M metagenome (GOLD analysis project Ga0207814, IMG submission 187755) | Aerobic enrichment media microbial communities from Bioluminiscent Bay, La Parguera, Puerto Rico - Tt and P1 (2) (SPAdes) | ecosystem: Environmental > Aquatic > Marine > Unclassified ... | reverse complement strand
GATGAGTCCCGCGTGACCCTGGAGGTCGACGATGAGGCGCGCGAGTGGCTGGCGGTGAATGGCTACGACGAGAAGATGGGTGCCCGCCCGATGGCGCGCCTGATTCGCGAAAAGCTGCGCAAGCCCCTGGCTGAAGCGGTGCTGTTCGGCGAACTGTCGGAAGAGGGTGGCAAGGTAGAAGTGACCGTGGAGGACGATCAGCTCAAGATCAATACTGCGCTACCGGTGCACTGACGCCAGGTTGTCCGGGTGTGTTTACCCGTCGCACAGAAAATGAAAAAAGCCACCTCAGGGTGGCTTTTTTCATGCGTCTTTCGTCTGCCGTCGTCGGGAATTCCCGCAAGAGCGTGCGGACGCCGGTGGGTGCACTTTAGCGGGCGCGGTAGGTGATGCGGCCCTTGGTGAGGTCGTAGGGGGTCAGTTCGACCTTGACCTTGTCACCGGTGAGGATACGGATGTAGTTCTTGCGCATCTTGCCGGAGATGTGTGCGATTACCACATGTCCATTTTCCAGTTTCACGCGGAATGTGGTGTTGGGCAGGGTGTCGATCACCTCACCTTCCATTTCAATGTAATCGTCTTTTGCCATGCGGCAGCAACCTTTGATAAATGTGTACTAGCTTTTCCGCCACGTTTGGGTGGCCCCGCAACCGTCAAATTCGGGGCCCGGCGGTACGACGGGCGTGCATTTTGCACGAAAAGTCCGCGAAGGCCAAGTGAAAGCGGGCGCTGCCGGGAAATAGCCGGGAAGGCAGTGGGGCGGCAGAGAGAGGTATCGAGAAAGTCTGGGGTCGCGTTAGCGTGCGGGTCTAATCGGACTTCAGTGCCCAGCGATTGTCCCGCAGGATTTCGAGCGGTTGAAATTGGCTTTTGTACGCCATTTTCTGGCATTGCTCGATCCAGTAGCCCAGGTAGAGACTGGGCAGTCCAAGCCGCCGGGCCCACTCGATCTGGTAGAGGATCGAGTAGCTGCCGAGGCTGCGCTTCTCCTCGTCCGGATCGAAAAACGTATAGATCGCAGAAACACCACCGGTAAGCACGTCGGTGACGGCGGTGCCCAGCAGGCGTCCGCGGGCGCGAAACTCCAGATAGCGCGTGCTCCCCCAGGCATTGTTCAGGAAGCTGCGAAACTGCTCGCGGCTGGGCGGGTACATTTCCCCATCGCGGTGGCGCTCCTCGATGTAGCGGGCGTAGAGCGCATAGTGTTCGTCGGTATCGATTTCGCGCTGGTGGAAGACATCCAGATCCCGGTTGCGGCGCCAGCAGCGTCGCTGGTTCCGGTTTGGTACGAACAGCTCGACCGGGATGCGCGCAGGAATACAGGCCTGGCAGTTGGTGCACTGGGGGCGGTACAGGTAGTTGCCACTGCGGCGGAAACCCAGCTCGGAAAGGCGGCTGTACAGGCGCTGATCCACCGGCGTCTGCGGGTCGACAAACACGGTGGTGGCTTCCCTGTCCTCGAGGTAGCCGCAAGGATGGGGAAGGGTGGCCAGCAGGCGGACAGAATTCAACGGCGAATACTGGCTCATGCCGCGGGAAGGATCCAGGCAATCGCGTGGAGAGTGGCGAGGTCGGTCTCTCTAGTCATTTTTTCACCGCAACCGGTTATTGCTGTACGTTTCAGACTCGAGGGTAATTTGCGGTCAGGAAAAACACAAACCCGGGCGTTCACGCTTCCTGGAACAGATCGGGGCTGGGCACAGAGGGCCAGGGTGACGGGAAGTCGGGTGCCGATACCCCTTCGCGCAGCAGTCGCTCGAACGCCTCGCGGGACACCTCGACCGCGCCCAGGCTGGTGAGGTGTGGGTTGCTTACCTGGCAGTCGATCAGCCTGCACCCCCACCGGTCCAGTTGCCGCACCAGGTGGGCGAACGCCACCTTGGATGCATCCGTAGCCCGATGGAACATGGACTCGCCAAAAAAGACCCGTCCGATCGCCAGTCCGTAGAGCCCGCCCACCAGGTTCCCATCCTGCCAGGTTTCCACCGAGTGGGCGTGGCCGAGGGTGTGCATGGCCAGGTAGGCATCGTGCATGTCATCGGTGATCCAGGTGCCGGACTCCTCTGCACGGGGCGCGGCACACCCCTCCAGTACCTGCTCAAACGCCTGGTCAAACGTGACCTGATAGCGCCCCTGGCGGATGACCTTTTTCAGGCTGCGGCTGAATCCGGTTTGCGCCGGGCGCACGATACAGCGGGGGGAGGGTGACCACCACAGGATCGGCTGATCGTCAGAAAACCAGGGGAAGATGCCCCGGCGGTAGGCGGCCAGCAGCCACTCGGGGGTCAGATCCCCGCCGACGGCCAGCAGCCCATTGGGGTCCTGCAGGGCATTGCTGGTGTCCGGAAAATCGATGGCCTCCGGATCCAACAGGGAGAGGATCTCGTTGGTATTGCTACTCAATCTGTGCACCTGCCCGATTTGCTGCCGTGGTAATCAGAGAAGATTCTGAACGAAAAAAGGCGGCTTATCTGCCGCCTTTATTCCGGAGTTTCCGCACGCACTTACTGGGCGTCGAGGAAGCGCTCCGCATCCAGCGCCGCCATACAGCCGGTACCGGCAGAGGTGACCGCCTGGCGGTAGATGTGATCAGACACATCACCCGCGGCGAATACACCGGGGATGGAGGTCTGGGTAGCGTTGCCGTGCAGGCCGCTCTCGACGATGATGTAGCCACCATTCATTTCCAGCTGGCCTTCAAAAATATCGGTATTCGGCTTGTGGCCGATGGCGATGAACACACCGGAAACGTCCACTTCCTTGGTGGAACCATCCTGTACATTCTTCAGGCGAACACCGGTGACGCCATTGTCGTCCCCGAGCACCTCGTCCAGGGTATGGTGCCAGCACAGCTTGATATTGCCGTTTTCGGCCTTGTCCAGCAGACGATCCTGCAGGATCTTCTCCGCGCGCAGTTCATCGCGACGGTGTACCAGGGTGACTTCGCTGGCGATATTGGACAGATACAGGGCTTCCTCGACCGCGGTGTTGCCGCCGCCAACAACCACAACCTTCTGGTCGCGGTAGAAGAATCCGTCACAGGTGGCGCAGGCGCTGACGCCGCGGCCCTGGAAGGCCTCTTCGGACGGCAGGCCCAGGTACTGGGCGGAAGCGCCGGTGGCGATGATCAGGGCATCGCAGGTGTAGGTCTCGTTACCTTTCAGGGTAAACGGGCGCTGTTTCAGGTCCACTTCGTGGATATGGTCGAAGATGATATTGGTATCAAAACGCTCGGCGTGCTGCTGCATCTGCACCATCAGGTCGGGACCCTGCAGATCGTGAACACCACCCGGCCAGTTTTCCACTTCCGTGGTGGTGGTGAGCTGGCCACCCTGCTGCATGCCGGTAATCACAACCGGGTTGAGGTTGGCGCGCGCCGCGTAGATGGCCGCGGTGTAGCCGGCGGGGCCGGAGCCGAGAATGATCAGGCGATGGTGGTTACTCATGGCAGGACTCGCAGTACTTCAATGTTGAAATTGGTCGATGTTGAAATCGTTGGGTTCTGTTACTCGTCGCGGCGCCGGGTAATGCGCAGCGGTTTTGCCTGCGCGGATCATGGCCTCCCCGTCGCTATTGTTCAAGGGCGGGGTGTGGGGAGGCGGTTCTGGCTCACACACAGTGGGGAGCGCCCGAAATACCCGGTGTCAAAATTGCGGCAATGATAGGAGATGCGCTTCGGGTGACCAAATAGTTTGCCCTTATTTATCTGATTGTGCGGTTTTATAGGGTGACCAAATGGGGTGGTTTCGGCAGGGCTCTTGTGGTGCCGGCGAACCTCGATCCGGTTGGCGCGGCATGAAGCGCGCGCCATCCACGTGAAATATCCATGAAGTTGTTCCTGTAACTTGCTGATATTTAATATAAAGTTCGATGTTAAAGTGATTTCTAGGGCGAGCTCCCGGTAGCATTTACCCCCCGGCTGTAGTACACAGAAGCCCTGACATGCCGTGACTTATATATAAGGCACTTCTAAAAAGAACACAGTTACCGAGGTAAGCCATTGAAGGCTGAAAGCGAAACCGAATCTTCGGCAGCCATCCCAGACTCATTGATCGCACGGATTGCGCGCGAGGGGGCGCTGATCACCTTGCTCGCCGGTGCCTTGCTGGTGGGAATCAGCCTGCTGAGCTATAGCCCTCAAGACCCCGGCTGGTCCCATACGGGCTCTGGCGGCGATATCGACAATGCGATCGGCCCTACCGGCGCATGGCTCGCCGACGTCAGCCTGTCGCTGCTGGGCTGGATGGCGTACCTCTTCCCGGTGCTGATTGGTTGGCGCGCCTACCGCATCCTGCGCGACCGGAACGCACGCTTTCACGGCCCGCTGTTTGCGCTGCGGGTCGGCGGGCTGCTGTTGCTTCTGGTTGCCGGTTCCGCCATTGCCACCCTCTGCTTTTCCGAACCGGCCGATCCACTGCCGTTCTCGAACGGGGGAATCATCGGTGCGGCCATCTCCGGGTTTATGGAGCGGGGGCTGGGGTATGTGGGCGCGACCATCCTGCTGCTGGCCATGTTTGCGATCGGCGTTACCGTATTTACCGGCATGTCGTGGTTGAAGCTGTTTGAGGATATCGGATGCAGCGTGCTGTTTGTATTTGGCTGGATCGGCAGCCGCATGGCGCGGGCGCGCAAAAACCGCGAAGAGCAGCGGGTGGCACGCGAGGCCGTGGTGGTGCGCAAGGCCGCCATCGAAGAAGAAAAACAGCGCACTGCCAAACGCCAGCCCCCGCAGATAGCGCCGACAGCGCCACCGCCCAAGCAGAGTCCGCGCGCGGCGAAAGAGAAGCAGGGCGAGCTGTTCAAGGGGCCGGTGACCGGTAGCTTGCCGCCACTCTCCCTGCTGGATGCCGCCGACACCAACAAAAAGGCGGGCTTCAGTCGCGAAGCGCTGGAGGCATTGTCGCGCCTGCTGGAGCTCAAGCTCAAAGATTTCGGCGTGGTCGCTGAAGTGGTGTCGGTGCTGCCGGGTCCGGTGGTGACACGCTTTGAAATCCAGCCAGCGCCCGGCGTAAAGGTCAGTCGCATCACCAACCTGGCGAAGGACCTGGCGCGCTCACTGGCGGTGATCAGCGTGCGCGTGGTGGAGGTGATTCCCGGCAAGTCCGTGGTGGGCATCGAAATTCCCAACGAAAACCGCCAGATGGTGCGGCTCACGGAGGTCATCGGTGCCGAGGTTTACGAGAAATCCAGCTCCGCGCTGACCCTGGCGCTGGGGCACGACATCTCCGGGCAACCGGTGGTAGCCGATCTGGCCAAGATGCCGCACCTGCTGGTGGCCGGTACTACTGGGTCGGGTAAGTCCGTGGGCATCAACGTGATGCTGCTGAGCCTGCTGTACAAGTCGACGCCGGACGAAGTACGGCTGATTCTGGTGGACCCGAAGATGCTGGAGCTGTCGGTGTACGAGGGTATCCCGCACCTGCTCACCCCGGTGATCACCGACATGAACGACGCCGCCAACGGCCTGCGCTGGTGTGTGGGTGAGATGGAGCGCCGCTACAAGCTGATGGCGGCCATGGGCGTGCGCAACCTGGCCGGTTTCAACCGCAAGGTAAAAGACGCCATCGCCGCGGGTGAGCCGCTGGAAGACCCGATCTGGCAGCCCGACCCCATGTCCAGCGTGCCGGAGGCCGAGCAGACACGGCCGCACCTGAAGCCGCTGCCGGCCATCGTGGTGGTGATCGACGAATTTGCCGACATGATGATGATCGTCGGCAAGAAGGTGGAGCAGCTGATCGCGCGGATTGCGCAAAAGGCCCGCGCCGCGGGTATTCACCTGTTGCTGGCCACCCAGCGCCCTTCTGTGGACGTGATTACCGGTCTGATCAAGGCCAACGTGCCGACGCGGATGGCGTTCCAGGTTTCCTCGAAAGTCGACTCGCGCACCATTTTGGATCAGGGGGGTGCGGAACAGCTCCTCGGACACGGCGATATGCTATATCTGCCGCCGGGTACCGCGGTGCCCATAAGGGTGCACGGCGCCTTTGTAGATGACCATGAAGTGCACCAGGTTGTGGCAGACTGGTGTCGCCGCGGTGAACCCGAGTATATCGACGGCATCGTCGACGATTCCAACAACAGTATTCCGGTGCCGGGCATGCAGACCGAGGGTGGCGAAGACGACCCGGAGGCGGATGCGCTGTATGACGAGGCGGTGGCTTTTGTGACCAAGTCGCGCAAGGCGTCCATTTCCTCCGTGCAGCGGCAGCTGCGCATCGGCTACAATCGCGCCGCGCGCATGATCGAGGCGATGGAGGCCGCCGGTGTGGTGTCTCCCCAGCAGGCCAATGGCAACCGGGAAGTGCTCGCGCCACCACCAGCCTGATGCGGCATCGGATGCGGGCTGGATGCGGGGTAGGTAGATAGTATCCGGCCCCGGTTCAGGCCGGGTTCACCCGCACCGGACTAGGCTTACATGGACACTCCCCGGAATCGCAAACTGGAAGGCACATATGAGACGTACACTAGGCACACTCGCACTCTCTCTGGCAACGGCCGTGTTTGGTATGGGCGCGGGCAGCGTGCACGCGGACGCCAGTGAAGAGCTGAGCCGGCTGTTGCAGCCGCTGGGCTCTATCTCCGGCAATTTCCGCCAGACCCTCAAAGACCAGAAAGGCAAGACCCTGCAGAAGAGCAGCGGTAACTTTTCCGTGCAGCGCCCCGGCAAGCTGCGCTGGAAAACCGGCGAACCCTTTCCGCAGTTGCTGGTGACCAACAACAAGAAACTATGGCTGTATGACCCCGATCTCGAGCAGGTCACCATTCGCCCGGTGGACAACCGCATGAAAGAGACCCCGGCGCTGCTGCTCGGTGGCAAGGTGGAAGATATCCGCAGCTCTTTCAGTGTCGAGAGCAAGAAGGGCGCCTACTACCTGACACCCAAGCGCGCCTCGGCACCGTTCAAATCCATGGTGATCCGCTTCGACAAGAGCGGGCTGCCTGCGGCCATGACCGTGCGCGACGGCATGGGCCAGACCACGGACATCCAGTTCAATGGGCTGCAGGCCAATCCGAGGCTCTCATCCCATATGTTTGACTTCAAACCACCCAAGGGTACCGACGTTATTCGCGATGAGTGATCTGTTCCAGTCGCCCCCCAGGCATCAGCCCCTGGCCGCCCGCATGCGGCCGCAGACTCTGGCCCACTATGTGGGCCAGACGCATTTATTGGGGCCGGGTAAACCCCTGCGCGAGGCCGTAGAGCGCGGTCAGCTGCACTCCATGGTGTTGTGGGGGCCGCCCGGTGTGGGCAAGACCACCTTTGCGCGGCTGCTGGCAGAAGAGTGCGACGTGCGCTTTGCCACGCTTTCCGCGGTGCTGGCGGGGGTAAAAGAAATCCGTCAGGCGGTGGCCGAGGCGGAACAGCATGCGGCGCAGTTCGGTCGCGGCACCATCCTGTTCGTGGATGAAGTGCACCGCTTCAACAAGGCACAGCAGGACGCCTTCCTGCCGTATGTGGAAGAGGGCACCGTCACCTTTGTCGGGGCCACCACCGAGAACCCGTCGTTCGAGCTGAACAACGCGCTGTTGTCGCGCTGCCGCGTATACCTGTTGCGGAGCCTTACCCAGGATGAACTGAAAGGGCTTCTCCAGCGCGCCATGGCCGAGGATGAGGAACTCAAGGCCCGCCAGCTCGAAATGGCGGATGCGGTGCTCGACAAAATCACCCTCAGTGCCGATGGCGACGCCCGCAGCGCACTCAATCTTCTGGAGATCGCCTGCGACCTTTCCCGGGAAGAGGGCGGCAGGCAGGTGATCGACGAGGCGGTACTGGCGGAGGTGCTCACCGCGGATGTGCGTCGCTTCGACAAGGGGGGCGACTACTTTTACGACCAGATTTCCGCGCTGCACAAGTCCGTGCGCGGCTCGGATCCCGATGCCGCGCTCTACTGGTTTGCGCGCATGATCGACGGCGGTTGCGACCCGTTGTATGTCGCGCGCCGGGTGGTGCGTATGGCCAGTGAAGATATCGGCAATGCGGATCCGCGCGCGCTGGAGGTAGCCCTGAATGCCTGGGACGTGCAGGAGCGTCTCGGCAGCCCCGAAGGGGAGCTGGCCATCGCCCAGGCGGTGGCGTACCTGGCGGTAGCGGCAAAGAGCAATGCGGTCTACAGCGCCTACAAGCGGGTGCTGGCGGATATCCGGCGTGAGCCCAGTTACGAGGTGCCGGTGCATCTGCGCAATGCGCCCACCAAGCTGGCGAAGGAAATGGCCCATGGCGCCGAGTACCGCTACGCCCACGATGAACCGGACGGCTTTGCCGCCGGCGAGAATTACCTGCCGGAAGCGATCGCCGGCCGCCGCTATTACTACCCGGTAAACCGCGGCCTCGAAATCAGGATCGAGGAGAAGCTGCAGCGCCTGCGCGCGCTCAATGAAGCCAGTGATCAGCAGCGCTATGCATCCGCACGACACGCGGACGCCGAAAAACGCTAGAATCCTCCGCTGCTGACAACCACACCGCTCCAGGGAGTACCCCATGCAATGGATAGCAATAGCACTTGGCGGCGCCATTGGCGCGATCCTGCGGCATCTTGTCGGGGTGTGGGCCTATCCAGTATTCGAAAACCGGATTCCCCTCGGGACGTTTATTGTCAACGTGGTGGGGTCTTTGCTGATCGGTGTCGCTTACGTGGCCATTGTTGACCGCGGTATGCTCGGGCCCGAGTGGCGGCTGATGATCATGACCGGGCTGTTCGGGGCCCTCACCACCTTTTCCACCTTCTCGCTGGAAACCGTGATGTTGTGGCACAATGGCCAGCCTTTGACGGCGCTGGCCTATGTCTTTGCCAGCCTCCTGGTGTGCGTGGCGGCAACCGCAGCGGCCATCACAGTGGGAATGAAATATCTGTAACGCGGTAATTAATACACCATGCTCGATCCAAGACTCATTCGTAACCAACTCGACGATGTTGCAGCGGCGCTGACCAAGCGCGGTGTGCAGCTGGACAAGGCCAAACTGGAGCAGCTCGAAGAGCAGCGCAAAGAACTGCAGATGCGCACCGAGTCCCTGCAGAATGAGCGCAACAGTAAATCCAAGAATATCGGCCGTGCCAAGGCCAACGGCGAGGACATCGCGCCGTTGCTGAAAGAAGTCGAATCCCTGGGCGGGCAGCTGTCGGAGGCCAAGCAGGCGCTCAACGACCTGCAGGCAGAGCTTGACGACCTGCTGCTGGCGATCCCGAATATTCCCGATGAGTCAGTGCCGGAAGGCAAGGACGAAGACGATAACGTGGAAGTTCGCCAGTGGGGCACGCCCCGCAGCTTTGATTTTGAAGTGCGTGACCACGTCGACCTCGGCGGCAGCCTCGGCGGCCTCGATTTTGAAGTGGCGAGCAAGATTACCGGCTCCCGCTTCGCGGTCATGACCGGCAAGGTGGCCAAGCTGCACCGTGCATTGGCACAGTTCATGCTAGACCAACACGTAGAAGAGCACGGCTATCAAGAAGCCAATGTGCCGGTCATCGTAAATAGCGATTCCCTGTACGGTACCTCGCAGCTGCCCAAGTTTGCCGAGGATCTGTTCAAGCTGGAAGATGAGCGTGGTTTCTACCTCATCCCCACCGCAGAAGTACCGCTGACAAACCTGTACCGCGACGAGATCGTCGAAGACGCCGCGTCGCTGCCGCACAAGTACGTCAGCCACACCAGCTGCTTTCGCTCCGAGGCCGGCTCACACGGGCGCGACACCCGCGGCATGATCCGGCAGCACCAGTTCGAGAAAGTGGAACTGGTGTGGTTTGCCCGCCCGGATCAGTCCAGGGACGCGCTCGAACAGCTCACCAGTCATGCAGAAAATATTCTGCAGAAACTGAACCTGCCATACCGCACCGTGGTGCTGTGTGGTGGCGATATGGGTTTTGGGGCAACCAAGACCTATGACCTGGAAGTGTGGATTCCGTCTCAGGACAAGTACCGCGAGATTTCCTCCTGCTCTCTGATGGGCGACTTCCAGGCCCGGCGTATGAAGGCCCGCTGGCGCAACCCGGAAACGGGTAAGCCGGAACTCCTGCACACCCTGAATGGATCCGGGCTGGCAGTGGGCCGTACGCTGATCGCGGTGCTGGAAAACTACCAACAGGCCGATGGTAGTATCGAAGTGCCGGAAGTACTGCGCCCGTATATGGGAGGCGCAACCAAGATCGGCTAAGCAGTATGGAATAAGAACTTGCGTTACCTGCCTCTCGCTTTTGATTTAAAAAACCGTCCCTGTCTGATTGTCGGGGGCGGTGCCATCGCCACGCGCAAAGCGCGGTTACTCAACAAAGCGGAGGCCCGCCTGCTGGTGGTGGCTCCGGATATTACCGATGAGCTGCGCCAGCTGGTTCTTGCCAGCGGCGGCGAATACATCGTCGGCACCTATCGCGCGGAGCTGCTGGAGCAGGTCGAGATGGTCGTCGCCGCGACCGCCGACAGTGACGTCAACGCCGGCGTTTCCGCGGATGCCCGCGCCCGCCGGCTGCCGGTGAACGTGGTGGATGCGCCGGAACACTGCACCTTCACCTTTCCCTCCATCGTCGAGCGCGGCCCCCTGGCTATCGGCATTTCCAGCGGCGGTTCTGCGCCGGTACTCACCCGTATGTTGCGCGCGCAGATAGAGACACTGCTGTCGCCGGGGCTGGGGCTGATCGCCGAGCTGGCCGGTCGCATGCGCGATGCGGTCAAGGCGGCACTGCCGGAGCCGCAGCGCAAAGATTTCTGGCACTGGGTCTTTAACGGTCCCATCGTCGGCCAGATTGAACGGGGCCACAAAGCCGAGGCGGAGCAGTCGCTTCTCGAAGAGCTGCAGTGTTGGGAGGCCAGGCCGGCGCCCAGTGGCGAGGTTTATCTTGTCGGCGGCGGCCCCGGTGATCCGGACCTGCTGACTTTCCGCGCCCTGCGGCTGATGCAACAGGCCGACGTGGTGCTTTACGACAGGCTCGTATCCACCGAGGTACTGGAACTGGTCCGCCGCGACGCCGAGCGTATCTATGTGGGCAAGATGAAACAGTTTCACTCGGTGCCCCAGGACGATATCAACCAGCTGCTGGTGGATCTGGCGAAGGAGGGCAAGAAGGTGCTGCGCCTGAAAGGCGGGGACCCGTTCGTCTTCGGCCGCGGCGGCGAGGAAATCGACAAACTGGCAGAGGCTGAAATACCCTTCCAGGTGGTCCCAGGTATCACCGCCGCCATCGGCTGCTCGGCCTATTCCGGCATTCCGCTGACACACCGCGACCACGCCCAGTCAGTCCGTTTTATCACCGGCCACCTGAAACACGGCGACCTGGTGCTGCCCTGGGAAGAGCTGATCACCAAAAACCAGACGCTGGTGTTCTATATGGGCCTGACCGGTCTGCCCACCATTTCGGAAAAGCTGATCGCCCACGGCATGGATGCGGACACCCCGGCGGCACTGGTGGAGAAGGGGACAACCCGCGATCAGCGGGTGATTGTCGGCACAATTCGCACCCTGCCGGAGCTGGCGGAAGCCCACGAGGTGGGGGCGCCCGCACTGACGATTATTGGTGGTGTGGTGAAGCTGCGTGAGAGCCTTGGCTGGTATCAGTAAACCTGATCGGCGGACACACGATTAACCTTCGGCATCCCTGACCCCATCGACTGGCAAACCCCTATCTATACTGAGGGAGGTGTTTGCCAGTGGTGGTTTTATGTTGTGGATGTTGTTGTGGGCGTTCGTTCGTTTCTATTGCACTCTTCTGGTGCGCAGCTTTCTGCCGCGAGAAAACGAAATCCTGCTGCCCGATGAAAACGACAGCCATCTGCGCCGCTATTCCCGCAGTTACCGCATCAAGCGGAACTGGGTCAAAAACCTCTGGATCGGCGCGTCCCTGCTGATGATCTGCTTCCCGCTCCTGCCGTTCGTACTCGGCCTGGGGCTGTTCACCTCGTTCCTTTCTTTCGCGATTCTCGACGAAACGGCCTAAGCTCTGTGGCTTGAAATGGTCCTGTGGCGGTGGCGCTACCGGGTACAGCCTTGTGAGACACGTCGTGAACCCATCCATGGGGACTCTTCCGCGAGGTCCCTCTCGCGGAAGGTCTCACAAGGCTGTACCCGGCATCGCCACCTTCGCGGCTAGACCAGTGCGGGATACCGCATTTATTTCAATGTGAGAACGTACTCTGCTGATTTTTCGGTAAAACCCGACGGGTTGCCTTCAACCCAGTCCCGGTGGCCATTGCCAAAGAAGGGTGACAGCGGGTGGGCGCTCTGGCCGGTAGCCATATGGAATATGCCCTTGTCCTCATGGCCCGGTGCCACAACCATGCGCTCGGACGCGCCATTGGTGGACGACTGGAAGCGTGGCATATGGGAGTCGCCAGGCAGGTGGTCTGCGGGCATGGCGGTGAACCAGTTGACGGCAGAGACGGCGCGCCCGAGCGGGTGCTGGATCTTCGCGGCATTCTGTACACCCCAGGTCTGCTGCTCGAACGGCAGGCCGCCCTCGGCCATGTCTTCCAGTACCTGATCCAGCGCGGCGAGCTTCAGTGCCTGCCAGGATTCAAACTCCGGATTCAGCAGGTGCTCAGGCTCGTTCGAGAGCATTTCCCACGCCGGGTATTCCACCTGACGGTTGACGCGCCCAAACTCGAAGTCCGGCGCGTGGCGTTGCATATAGGTCAGTACCGGGGCGGTCGACAGGTCGATAAAGCGCAGGCGGAAGTTGCGCACAATGCGGTAGCCGACGGAATCCGCGCTGGCGCGGGCGCCCCAGTTCTCCACCTGCTCCAGTACCTTCTCGTAGCCGCCGGTGGTTTCGAGCAGCTGTGCCAGGTGGGTCTGCCAGCGTTCGAGGAATACGGCGCGGTCGTCGAGCTGGATATCCAGCAGGTCTTGCTCAGTAAATCGCTCTTTGGCGAACAGGTCGTCGCGTATCTGCTGCTGGCGTGCGCCCAGGGCGTAGCCGCCGTCGCCCATTACCCGCAGGAATTCGCCGTCCATGGTGCGGGAGTTGGCGGTCCAGATACGGTGAGAGGGCGGGTTGTACACGCTGGGGTGCTCCTCCAGGGGCAGGTAGCCATCCCAGTAGGCGCTGCCGTCGGCCCAGCTGACCGAGCGATTGCCCTCAAGGCCCACCCGGCGGGGAATCGGGCCCGCTACGGTCCAGCCGATATTGCCTTCGCTATCGCCCAGTACAAAGTTCTGGTGGGGAATGCCGAATTCGGGCGCCATGTCCATGGCCGCGCGGGTACTGGCCGCGGTTTCCATGCCCATGATATTGAGGTTGGCACCGCGCACATCGTGCGCCACCCAGCGGTAGGCGAGGGGGGCGCCATTGTGGTCTTCACCAACGATCGGCCCCCAGATGGTTTTGCGCACTTCCAGCTCGCTGGCGGGCTGGCCGCTGATCGCGATCTGCTCGCGCACGACTTCAAAGTTCTTCCAGCCTTGCGGGGTGCGGTACTGCTGGCCGTTCTCCGATACCTCCAGTGGAATCAGGTCGCCCCAGTCTGCGGTGGTGTTGGTAAAGCCCCAGGCGACCTTGCCATTGCTGCCAGCGACGATGATCGGGCCGCCGGGCAGGGTGGCGCCGCGCATTTCGAATTCGGTGCCGGGCACATTCCACCCGGCGCGATACCAAATGTTCGGTACGGTGATGGCCAGGTGCATGTCGTCTGCGACGATGGCCGCGCCGTGCTCGGTCAGCGCGCCGCCAACGACCCAGTTGTTGCTGCCGAAGATCATGTCTTCACTTTCCATCTTGCCGTAGGCCATGGGCTCGCTGTTATCCACCAGCGCGGCGATATGGGTCTGCGGCAAGTCGATGGGGCCGCGGGCATCGCCGATCAACGGCGCATCCCAGATGCCACCCTTGGGCACAAAGAACTGATAAAGGTCGCCGGGCAGCAGTTCCGCCAGCGCATTGTCACGCAGTTCAAAGTTGCCGGTGCGGCTTTGCAGGGTCATATACATGCTGAAAATGGTCAGCAGGCTGTCCGCCGGCTCCCAGGCGCGGGGTTCCTGGCGGAGCAGGGCGTATTCCCACGGCTTTGCGCCCAGTTGTGACAGGCCGTAGTTCACGCCGTCGGTGTAACGTTGCAGCACCTGCTTGTGCTCCCGCGGCATGGCCGCGATATTGCGCTTGGCGCGGGCGCGGAACTGGTGCAGTCGGACACCCTGGTCGTGCTCCAGCGCGGCTGCCCCGACGAGCTCGGCGAGCTCACCGGCGGAATTGCGTCGCAGCAGATCCATCTGGAAGAAGCGCTCCTGCGCGTGCAGAAAACCCAGGGCAAACGCCGAGTCGGTACGCGACGACGCAGTGATGAACGGAATGCCCTGGGCGTCCCGCTGGATGGTCACCGGCTGTTCCAGTTGCCCGGTGGTGAGCTCCCCGTCCAGTAGTGGCAGGCTCTGGCGCAGCCAGACCCAGGCAGTCAGTCCGACCAGTATTAAAAGGACAAACAGGGCCAAAAAGCCGCGCGCGGTGTATTTTGCCCAGGAGGAGTTGTTCATCATCGGGGGTGCTCTCAGGTCAGAATCCGTTTTGTTATTTTGGGACTTGTTGCCCCTAAATGGCTACAGGTGCGGGTGCCGAGTCTACCAGCCTTGCCTTCGTGAAATTTGGTTACCGGAGGACTTTATCTGGTCACAATTGTGTCACTAAGGTTGAACAATATGCCAAAATGGCGCGTAAAGTTACATATACCGGCAATAAAACTGACCAGTCACAATAAAAAGGTCACAACAAGCTTTTCTTGGGACGACGGTGCCCGTAAGATGGCCGAACTTAACTATCAATAAAGACCAATTTCCATCACGCTTTTCATATAACTAAAACGCGAGGACGCGATGATGTACAACGCCGATCAGTCCGGTAAAAACCGGCCCTTCACCCTGTCCAGCCTCTCCGCAGCCATCGCTGTGACCACCGCACTGAGCGGTGCCGCGAACGCCGCTGAAATCGAAGAGGTTGTGGTCACTGCGCAGAAGCGCGCAGAGAACCTGCAGGACGTGCCGATTGCTATCTCCGCTTTTACCGGCGACAGCATGAAGGCAATGGGTGTCAAGAATCTGACCGACCTGGGTAAATTCACCCCGGGCGTTGAAATGAACAACGATACCCCGCTGCAGCCGACCTACAGTGTGCGCGGTATCGAAACCGGTGACTTCACCGTGGGTTCCGACCCGGCGGTAGCGGTTTACGTGGACGGTGTGTACACCGGCCGTGGCGCCGGCGCTGAGATCCCGCTCGCCGACATTGAGCGCGTCGAAGTGCTGAAGGGCCCGCAGGGCACCCTGTTTGGCCGTAACGCCACCGGTGGCGCCATTCATATCATTTCCAAGAAGCCGCAGGCCGACGACACCACCGAGCTGAACCTCACCGCAGGTAACTACGGTCGTCAGTCCACCGACCTGCTGGTGAACCGCCAGCTGAGCGACACCCTGTATGGCCGCTTTACCGCGTCCACCAACCGTCGCGATTCCTTTGCGGACAATCTGGCCGGGGATTTCACTGTCGGTAACATCGATACCCAGACCTACCGCGCCTCCCTGCTGTGGGAGCCCACCCCGGATACCGAAGTACTGTTCCGAGGTGAGTACGGCATCATGGATCAGGGCAGCGCGCTGCGTACCTCCATCGTTCCGTCCCTGCAGGCGCAAGCGGGTGGCACCGATGTATTCGGTGACTACGCCCTCGATACCCCGACCATCGAAGATCGTGATTCATGGGGCGGTTCCGTGTCCATCGTGCATGACTTCGACAACGTGACCTTCACCTCCATCACTGCCTACCGTGGCTTCGATGCCCACCTGCAGCAGGATGAAGACGGCACCGCGAACCCGGACTACATGTTCGGATCTGCCAACTTCGACGATCAGACCCAGTTCTCCCAGGAGTTCCGTCTGAATGGCATGACCGATACCCTGAAGTGGACCCTCGGCGCTTCCTACTCGCGCGAAGAGCTGGAACACACCACGGATGCCTACTTCACCGCTGGCTCGCTGGAGTCCTTCGCGGTCTATGAGGGTGTCAAGGCGGCCTACGCGGGTGCGGGCCTGACCACCACCCAGCTTGAAGATGCGGCCTATCAACAGCGTCAGCTGATGATTGCCGGTGGTCTTGAAGGCGCCGCAGTTTCTACCTTCGTATATGACCTGATGGTTCAGTCTGGACAGGTTGATGCATTGTTGGCTGGTCTTGGCGCCCCCGGTTTTGTTACCGCCGAAATGCTGGACCGCGAGCAAATGGCTGCGCAGCTGATGGCCGGTATTGCTCCGTGGGTTGCTGCGGATACTCCCTGGAACGAGTCTGTATTCAACGCAGGTGACTACCGTTCCGCGGCGATCTACGGTGATGCCACCTGGAGCCTGACCGACAAAATGGACCTGACCGTTGGTGCGCGCTACACCGCCGACGAGAAAGACTTCTCCATCGTAAGCTCTTACCAGAACACTCTGCCGCTGGCACTGGCTGGTGGCATGGTTGACCTGACAATGGAAGACGGAACCGTAATTGGTCAGCTGCCAATTCCGACCCTGCCGCTGGGTGCGATTCCCTCTCCGCGCTTCGGTATCGCGTTTAACAACAACGGTATCGCAGACTTGAACCAGCAGCTGAGCGATTCCTGGAGCGACCTGTCTGGCCGTATCGTGCTGGACTACCGCTGGAACGACGATGTGATGACCTTCGTGTCTCTGGCTGACGGCTTCAAGGCGGGTGGTTTCAATAGCTTCAGCGCGGCGCCGGGCATCGATCCGTCGTTCGACCAGGAAAGCGTGACCAACCTCGAGATCGGCATGAAGAGCAGCCTGTTCGACAACGCTGTGCGCTTCAATGCCTCCGTATTTGCCTACGACTACAAGAACCTGCAGCAGCTGGACCTGGTGGGTGCACCCATCCCCAACTACTACCTGCGTAACGCCGATGCGGAAGGTCGTGGTGCGGAGATGGAAGTTCAGTGGGCGGCTACCGACAACCTGTTTATTGCCGGTAACTACTCCTTCCTGGACACCGAGTACACTCGCTACCAGATCATCGAATCCATCGGTGAAACTGAAGAGGAAAATTCTCGCGTGGGTCAGCCTCGTGTAGGCACCCCGGAGAACAAGTTCAACATCATGGCCGAGTACACCTGGGCCCTGGCTCAGGGTGGTGATGTGACCCTGCGCGGTGACTACAACTGGACCGACGAGCGCGTTGGCTCCATCAGCGATCCGGCCCGTGTGATTCCGGATTACCAGCTGATGAACCTGCGTGCCGGCTGGAACAGCGCTTCCGACCGTTACTCTGCGGCCCTGTGGGTGCAGAACGTGACCGACGAAGAGATCGCCGGTGGTTACGGCGGCACCGGTGCTGCGATCGGTGCGAGCCCCGCATGGCGCTTCATGCCGCGCATGTACGGTGCGGACTTCACCGTGCGCTTCTGATCACACAGACTGTGTGAGATCGAGAAAGGGTCGGCATTGCCGGCCCTTTTTTGTGCCTGAAGGAAATGTGCGGCAGCGAAATTCCTGGCGCCGATTGCCGCGACAATCGCCCCGATACGATGGGAAAGCACCACAATGGATGTATGATCAATAACAGCCACCGCAGTTGACGGACCATAGGATGATTCTGATTTCAGAAGCGGGTTCAGGGGTATCGAGCAGTGAGGTAACAGCGCATTCGGAGCACCTGTACTGGCAGGAGCCGGAGCGGGAATTGTCGCTGGACGAGCGCGCGGCGCTGTTACACCGTTACCAGCGGGTGCGCAGTGAAACCGAAAGCCTCGTGGATCCGCTGTCGGCGGAAGACATGCAGTTGCAGTCCATGCCTGACGCCAGCCCCAGTAAATGGCATCTGGCGCATACCAGCTGGTTTTTCGAAACCTTTATCCTGCGCTCCTGCCTGGCGGGGTATCGCGTTTATCACCCGGCCTTCCACACTCTGTTCAACTCTTACTACAACTCCCTCGGCCAGCCTTTTTTGCGACCGCAGCGAGGCTTGCTGTCGCGTCCGTCCATCGAAGAGGTTTTTGCCTACCGCAGTAGCATTGACCGCGGGATCGAGCAGTGGCTCACCGAAGAAGATGTATCCACCGAACAGGCAAAGCTGCTGGTGCTCGGGCTGAATCACGAACAGCAGCATCAGGAATTGCTGCTCACCGATATCAAACACGCCTTTTCGATCAACCCGCTGGCGCCGGCATACCGCGACGACCTCGATAACGAGTGTGTGTCTGATGAGGCGTCGCCGCCCGAGTGGCTCTCGATCCCGGAAGACAACTACACCCTGGGCTGCGACGGCGACATTTTCTGTTTCGACAACGAAGGGCCGGCGCACCAGCGTTATCAGCAGGCTTTCCGGTTGTGCTCACGGCTTGTCACCAACGGCGAATTTCTCGAATTTTTGGAAGATGGCGGATACGAGGAGCCGCGCGTGTGGCTGGCCGATGGGTGGAGCAGGGTGCAGGAGCACAAGCTGCAGGCGCCGCTCTACTGGCGCCGGGTCGATGGCGAGTGGTTTCAGTTTACGCTCGGCGGATTGCAGCCTCTGGATCTCGCTGCACCGGTTTGTCATGTGAGCTATTACGAAGCGGATGCGTTTGCCTGCTGGGCGGGTTACCGGCTGCCGACAGAGTTCGAGTGGGAGATTGCGGCCTGGTTACACTGCCGCAGAGATGCCGCCGAGCGCGCCAATATGCTCGAAGCCGGGCGCTTTCAGCCAGTCGCGGAACCCGACGGCGTCGGTGCCGAAACGCAGCTTCTCGGCAATCTCTGGCAGTGGACGTCCAGCGCCTATCAGCCTTATCCGGGTTTTCGGGCCAGCGCGGACGCGGTGGGTGAGTACAACGGGAAGTTCATGTGCAACCAGATGGTGTTGCGCGGCGGCTCCTGTATTACGCCGCGAGACCATATCCGCATCAGCTACCGCAATTTCTTTTATCCACATCAGGCGTGGCAATTTACCGGTATTCGACTGGCAGGAGAGTGACAGTGAACATGGCCGTTCAGACCACCGTCAGCAAAGAGGGCAGGGGTATTCACGCTGTTGAATGCAGCCACCTTGATGAGTTTGAGGCAGACGTACTGTCGGGACTCGCCGGCGTACAGAAAACACTACCGTGTAAATATCTGTACGATGAAGCCGGATCAAAATTGTTCGAAGCCATCTGCGAACTGGATGACTACTACCTGACCCGTACCGAGGCGGATATTTTCCGCAACAGCCTGGACAGCATGGCCGCGCTACTGGGACCCGAGGTCGTGCTGGTCGAACCGGGCGCGGGCAATTGTGAGAAGGCGGAACCTCTGCTGGCCTGTATGGAAGCACCACAGGCCTACTGCCCGCTGGATATATCCCCCGAAATTCTGCTGGCGGCCCAACAGCGTATTCAAGCCCGGCTACCGGCGCTGGAGGTGATACCGACGGTCGGTGATTTTACCAGCCCCGCACCCTGGGCAGATTTGCCCGCGTCGGAACATCGCAGAGTGATATTTTTCCCAGGTTCGACCATCGGTAACTTTACCCGCGAACAGGCCACCGGGTTGCTTGAGCAGTTCGCCAGTTATCTGCAGGCGGGCGATGGCCTGCTGATCGGTGCCGACCTGGTGAAAGACTCTGTGGTTCTCGAGCGCGCCTATCACGACAGTGAGCACGTTACCGAACGGTTTAACAAGAATCTTCTCAGTCGCATCAACAGTGAACTGAACGGGAATTTCGATATTGACGCCTTTGCGCACCGGGCGTTTTATCACAGCTACCGCCAGCGCGTAGAAATGCATCTGGTGAGCCTCAAAGAGCAGACCGTGGAGGTGAGTGGGCAGGAATTTACCTTCTCCGAAGGCGAGACCATCCATACGGAAAACAGCCACAAGTACACCTTGGCCGGGTTTGAAACGCTGCTCGAAAAAACCGGTTTTTCTCCACGGCAATCCTGGACCGATAATAAACAACACTATGCAATCTACTATGCGGAAGTCCTCTGAAACCGCCGGTTTTATCCGGTCGACACAATTACTTTTTCTTGCACTATTGGGTTTTTCCCTGGGGGCTTGCAGTACCAATGGCAGTGCGGACGGGCAGGGGGCCAACAGTGATATCGTGGTCTACAAGTCACCTTTCTGCCTGTGCTGCAATGACTGGATCACCCACCTCGAGCAGAATGCATTTACTGTGTCGAGCGAGAATGGGCTGGATACTGCCGCAATCAAACAGCAGTGGGGAGTCCATCCGAGCATGCAGGGTTGCCATACCGGAGTCTGGAACAACCAGTACGTATTTGAAGGGCATGTTCCCGCGCGGCTGATCCGCAAGTTTCTCGCCAGTCCGCCCAGGGGCAGCATCGGCCTCGCCGTGCCCGGCATGCCGCAGGGAAGCCCGGGCATGTACCGGGGTGGGGATTTCGAGCCCTATGTGGTGTACGCCATTCAGGCGAATGGCGAGTACCGTTTTTACGAGAAAGTCACCGTACCCGAAAGCACCTGAATATTTCGCCTCCCGCACACAGCGGCGGGAGGGGGCTCCGCGCTAGCAAAATCGCCAGCACGGGGTTAGTCTTGCAGCCCTTCTGAAAATCGAATCGATTAAGTCAGTACAGGAAGGGTTCTCCCACATTGAATATCCCGCTGTTCGAGCCGGCCATCGGGCTCGGTAACTGCCATTTGCAGACCATTTTCCCGCGTTTTCACCGCCCCCGCCCGTGGATCAGAACCCAGTGCCAGTGGCTCGACACCCCGGATGGCGACAGGCTCGCATTGCACACTCCCGCGCCGCTGGAGGACCGTCAGGACCGACCGATCGTGCTGGTGCTGCACGGCCTGGAAGGCTCCGTTGAGTCTCCCTATGTACAGGGATTGATGCAGGCGCTACTCGCGCAACACTTTCAGGTGGCGGTGCTGCATTTCCGCGGGTGCGGTGGTGTGCCCAATCTGTTACCACGGGCTTACCACAGCGGCGACAGCGAAGATCCTCGCTGGGTCGCGAGCCAGCTGCGCGCGCGCTATCCGTCTACGCCCCTGATGGCCGTGGGATACTCGCTCGGTGGCAATGTATTGCTGAAATGGCTGGGCGAAGATGGTGTGGACAGCCCGTTGACAGCAGGCGTCTCGGTATCCGCTCCGCTGGATCTGCATCGCTCGAGCCGGCGGATGAACACCGGCTTCTCCCGGGTGTATCAGAAGCACCTGCTCGACAGCCTCAAGAACAGCCTCGGCCGCAAGGCGCAGGATCCGGAGCTGGCACAGCGGATGCCACCCCTTGGGCCACCCCATGTGTTCAGTAATTTTCGCTATTTCGATGACCATTTCACCGCGCCGCTGCACGGTTTCAACGGCGTGGACGACTATTACACCCGCGCGTCCAGTCGTCCCTATCTAAATCAAATAGAAGTGCCGACGTTGCTGGTGCATGCGATGGACGATCCCTTCGTCTGTGAAACGGCTGTACCCACGCAAGCCGATGTCAGTGACTCGGTTACATTGCGGTTGAGCAAACGGGGAGGGCACGTGGGCTTTGTTGCGGGGAGCCTGTGGCGACCAGAGTACTGGCTCGAGCGGGTCATTCCGGAGTTTTTGCAAGGCCACCGCTAACAGCGTATGCGTGCGAGTCGTAACCAGCACATATTCCAAATTCGAATTTAACGATCCATGCATATAGCTAAAGTGGCCTGAAGGCTTTATGCGTCACAATTCCGCGCTATTTGCCGAGGCACGCTATTCTACAGGTTAGCCGCGGTTGCGGCCGGATCTTGTCTCTGCGAGCCTGGCCGTGTGGAGGTTGCAGAGGAAATATGCCGATTGGAGGGTCTGAAAATGCAAGTGGAAACACTGCGCGACGTGCTGGTTTGGACGAGCACTTTTCACGACAACCTGGCGGACTGTATGGAGAGCTGTGCCGCAAAAAACCCGAATCCGCGCGCGCAAATGCTGCTGAGTTACCTCGCCAGGCACGAGCGGTCCCTGTCGCAGATGGTGTCCGGGTTTGAACATGCTGCCGACAACCAGGCGATAAACACCTGGTGTTACGACTATCTGGACAAACACCCGATTTTGCACAGCACCGAATGCAGTGCGCCTTTCGCGAAGCTCGACGATGAGGAAATCCTCGGCGTCGTTACCGAGCAGCACGACCAGGTGATCGACCTGTACCGGTATCTGCATACCAAAGCCGAGATTCCGTCCACCCAGGAGTTGATGGACGAACTGGAATCTCTGGAATCCCAGGAAACCCGGCAGATGGTACAGGGCGCGAATCGTATGCATGAAATCTAGCGGATACCGGGGCGTTCGGAAGTGTACGCGGCGAGGCAATCGCGGTGAGCTCGTCGAGGCGCCGCAGATTGAGGTGGAGCTAGAGGAGTGATAGCGACGTTGAAGGCAGATTGCGCTGGAGGTTCAGAATATACGATTTAACATAATCTATATTATGCGAACTATAGGGTGTGCCATCGGAGGTGCCACCGAATCTGTCTACTCCCGACCACATCTGCGCGTAAATGCATTTGTCTGGTTGGCCTGGTACAGGCAGACACCACTACTATTGAAGTAGTTTTTTTGGAAATAGTTTTTTGAGACCAGCGGTGGTCTGCCGCGACTTCAATTGCCTATTGCCGTTTTCAAACGGATACCGGGAAGCACACCATGAGAATCGGCATCAACGGTCTCGGTCGTATTGGCCGGCAAGTACTCCGCATCGCGCTTGAGTCGCATCATGGAGGGATTGAGGTGGTGCACGTCAACGACCTGATTGGCGTTGAAGATCTGGCATACCTTCTGCAGTTTGATACCACCTACCATACCCGCGATCTGAGCGTACACGGCGAAGACGGCACCCTGATGATCGATGGTCAGGCAATTTCGGTCTCTGCCGAGAGCGACCCGTCGAAGCTTCCCTGGGGCGAAAAAGGCGTTGATGTGGTGTTCGAATCCACCGGGCTGTTCCGCACCCGAACCGGTGCTGCCAAACATCTGGCTGCCGGTGCCAAAAAGGTTCTGATCTCCGCGCCGGGCAAAAGCATGCTCGACGGTCATTTCGTGGTAGGCATAAATGACCACCGGTACGATCGACACCGCCACAACATCATTTCCGCCGCCAGTTGCACTACCAACTGCCTGGCTCCGGTTGCCAAGGTGCTGGATGAGGAATTCGGCATCGAGCACGGCATGATCAACACCATCCATGCCTACACCTCCTCGCAAAACCTGGTTGACGGACACAACAGTAAACGGCGCCGCGGCCGCGCGGCCGCGGAAAACCTGGTACCCACGACAACCGGCGCTGCAACCACCATTGGCCTGATCCTTCCCCGGCTCGCTGGCAAGATGCACGGTTGTGCGGTGCGGGCCCCAATCAAGTGTGGATCCCTGCTCGACCTAACCTGCACCCTGGAAAAGGGCACCAATGTCGATGAGGTCAATAACGCATTTCGCCACTGGGCCGAGGGCCCGCTAAAGGACATCCTCGCCGTCGATGATCGCGAGCTGGTGTCGAGCGACATTGTCGGCAAGCCGTACAGTGCCATCGTCACCACCAAGGATACCTATATGGTGGGCGACAGATTCCTCAAGGTGCTCGCATGGTATGACAACGAGTGGGCCTTTTCACAACGCTGTGTCGACATGATCACGC
>Ga0207814_100434_pt1 | contig 24306 bp, 25 predicted proteins | sample TtaePargueraPR_7_FD_187755 | JGI IMG/M metagenome (GOLD analysis project Ga0207814, IMG submission 187755) | Aerobic enrichment media microbial communities from Bioluminiscent Bay, La Parguera, Puerto Rico - Tt and P1 (2) (SPAdes) | ecosystem: Environmental > Aquatic > Marine > Unclassified ... | reverse complement strand
CGCATAACTCTTCTCCGCTCGTGGCTTAGATAACTTCGGGAGCCAGTGAGATGATCTTCATGAACTTCTCACCGCGCAGCTCGCGAGTTACCGGGCCAAAAATACGGGTGCCGACCGGAGCATGTTGCTGGTTCAGCAGCACCGCTGCGTTATCGTCAAACTTGATCAGGGAACCGTCGGGGCGACGCACACCTTTCTTGGTGCGAACCACAACCGCGTTCATTACCTGACCTTTTTTCACTTTACCGCGAGGAATTGCTTCCTTAACGGTTACTTTGATGATGTCGCCAACGCCAGCGTAGCGACGGTGGGAGCCGCCCAGCACCTTGATGCACATGACACGGCGAGCCCCACTGTTATCGGCTACTTCTAAGTAGGATTCCGCTTGAATCATCGTTCCTCTCCGAAACTCTTCAATGCGCTAGGGGTTAAACCTTCGCCGCACGCTCTACAATTTGTTGCAAGGACCAAGACTTGCTCTTGGACAGCGGACGAGATTCTTCAATAACCACGACATCACCGATGCCGCATTCATTGTTTTCGTCGTGTGCCTTGAGCTTGGTGGACTTGCTCACGATTTTGCCGTAGATCGGGTGCTTAACACGGCGCTCGATCAAAACGGTGATGGTTTTATCCATCTTGTCACTCACGACCTTGCCGGTCAGAGTACGCTTCAGTTTTGCTTCAGCCATGATTAATTACCTGCCTTCTCGGTCAACACAGTCTTAATGCGAGCAATGTCGCGACGAGTCTGCTTCAGCAGATGGGTCTGAGTCAGCTGACCGGTGGACTTCTGCATGCGCAGCTTGAACTGTGCTTCAAGCTGGCTCAGCAGTTCCTGGTTCAGTTCTTCAACAGACTTTGAGCGTAGATCTGCAGTCTTCATTACATCACCGAACGCTTAACGAAAGTTGTCTTTACAGGCAGCTTGGCTGCAGCGAGCTCAAAAGCTTCGCGAGCCAGATCTTCGGATACGCCTTCCATTTCATAGAGGACCTTACCCGGCTGGATCTGAGCTACCCAGTATTCTACGTTACCCTTACCTTTACCCATTCGAACTTCGAGGGGCTTACTGGAAATGGGCTTGTCCGGAAACACACGAATCCAGATCTTACCGCCACGTTTAACGTGACGGGTCATTGCGCGACGAGCTGCTTCGATCTGACGCGCAGTAATGCGTCCACGACCGATGGCCTTGAGGCCGAACTCGCCAAAGCTCACTTTAGAGCCGCGCTGGGAAAGACCGCGGTTGCGACCCTTCTGTACCTTGCGGAATTTTGTACGCTTCGGTTGTAGCATCTGCGCACCCCTTACTTAGCAGCTTTCTTGCGAGTCTTCGCCGGCTTCTCTTCGGGGATTTCGTCACCGATGACTTCGCCTTTGAAGATCCAAACTTTCACACCAATGATGCCGTAGGTAGTACTGGCTTCATAAGTGCCGTAGTCGATGTTGGCACGCAGAGTGTGCAGCGGCACACGGCCTTCACGGTACCATTCAGTACGAGCGATCTCAGCGCCGCCGAGACGACCGCTTACCTGAATCTTGATACCTTCAGCGCCCTGGCGCATTGCGTTCTGTACCGCACGCTTCATAGCGCGACGGAACATCACACGACGCTCCAGCTGCTGGGCAACGTTCTGGGCAACCAGGGTTGCGTCCAGATCGGGCTTGCGCACTTCTTCGATGTCGATGTGCACCGGCACACCCATCTGGGCGCTCACTTCGTTGCGCAGACGCTCTACGTCTTCACCTTTTTTACCGATCACGATGCCCGGACGCGCAGTGTGAATGGTCACACGAGCGGTATTGGCCGGACGTTCGATCTCGATGCGGCTCACGGAAGCGTGGGCCAGTTTCTTGCGAATGTATTCGCGAACCTTCAGATCCGTGTACAGCTTGTCTGCGTACTCGTCGCTGCCCGCATACCAAACGGAGGTATGCTTTTTAACGATACCCAGACGAATGCCGGTAGGATGTACTTTTTGTCCCATGGTTTTCTCGCCTGCTCTCTTATTTCTCGGCCACTTTCACAGTGATGTGACAAGTACGCTTCAGAATACGATCAGCACGACCCTTGGCGCGCGGCTTAATGCGCTTCATGGTCATACCTTCATCCACGAAGATGGTGGAAACTTTCAGCTCGTCAACGTCGGCACCTTCGTTGTGCTCGGCATTGGCGATGGCAGATTCCAGAACCTTCTTGACGATCGCAGCACCTTTCTTGTGACTGAAAGCCAGGATGTCCAGGGCTTCCTCGACACCTTTGCCGCGAATCTGATCAGCTACCAGACGCGCTTTCTGTGCCGACAGACGAGCACCGCGTAATTTTGCTTGTACTTCCATCTCTATAACCTCGGCTTAGCGCTTCTTCGCTTTCTTATCCGCGGCGTGACCACGGTAAGTGCGGGTAGCGGCGAATTCGCCCAGCTTGTGGCCAACCATTTCTTCGTTGACCAGTACGGGCACGTGTTGACGACCGTTGTGCACGGCAATCGTCAGGCCCACCATTTCCGGCATTACCATGGAACGGCGGGACCAGGTTTTAATCGGCCGGCGATCATTGGCTTCGATCGCTGCCTCCACCTTTTTGATCAGATGCAGATCAATAAAGGGACCTTTCTTTAATGAGCGTGGCACTTTAGATTCCTCTTTAGCTGCTCACACACCGCGCGGCATTCTCTGCTGAGAATTACTTGCCGCGACGACGTACAATCATGTTGTCGGTGCGCTTGTTCTTACGCGTTTTCTTACCCTTGGTCGGAACACCCCAAGGCGTCACAGGGTGACGGCCACCGGAGGTACGACCTTCACCACCACCATGCGGGTGATCTACCGGGTTCATCGCCACACCGCGAACGGTAGGACGAACACCGCGCCAGCGCTTGGCACCAGCTTTACCCAGCTTGCGCAGACTGTGCTCAGAGTTGCTCACTTCACCCAGGGTGGCGCGGCACTCAGACAGAACCTTACGCATTTCGCCAGAGCGCAGACGAATAGTCGCGTACTGACCTTCACGGGCAACCAGCTGTACAGAGGCACCGGCAGAACGGGCCAGCTGAGCGCCTTTGCCAGGCTTCAGCTCGATACCATGAATCACGGAACCAACCGGAATGTTGCGCAGCGGCAAAGCGTTACCCACTTTGATCGGTGCCGCATCGCCCGACTGGATCTTGTCACCAGCTTTCAGGTGCTTCGGTGCAAGAATGTAACGACGCTCACCATCGGCGTAGCAAACCAATGCGATATGCGCACTGCGGTTCGGGTCGTATTCCAGGCGCTCAACGGTGGCCGGGATGCCATCCTTGTTGCGCTTGAAATCCACCACGCGGTAGTGATGCTTGTGACCACCACCGATATGACGGGTGGTAATGCGACCGTTGTTGTTACGGCCACCGGTCTTGGACTTCTTCTCCAGCAGCGGCGCGTAAGGCGCACCTTTGTGCAGGTCAGAATTTACAACCTTGACCAGGTGACGACGGCCGGCAGAGGTCGGTTTTGTTTTTACAATTGCCATTGTAACTGTCCCCTTTACTCAGCAGCTTCAAAGTTGATGTCGCTGCCTTCGGCCAGGCGAACGTAGGCTTTTTTCCAGTCATTGCGCTGACCCATGCCGTAGCGGGTGCGCTTGGTTTTGCCCTTTACGTTCACGGTGCGAACCTGCTCAACAGAAACGTTGAACAGCTTTTCTACCGCGGCCTTGATCTCGGCTTTAGAAGCGTCGGTGGTTACCTTGAACACTACCTGATTGGCGGCGTCCGCCAGCACAGCAGCCTTCTCGGAAATTACCGGACCCAGCAGTACTTTGTAGATACGCTCTTGGTTCATCCCAGCACCTCATCAATTTTCTTCAGTGCAGAAACGGTAACCACGACCTTGTCGAAGCGAATCAGGCTTACCGGATCGATACCCTGTACATCGCGAACATCGATCTTGTGCAGGTTGCGCGCGGCCAGGTAGAGGTTTTCATTAACCTCTTCGGTCACGATCAGCGCATCAGACAGATCGTACTGGGCCAGCTTGGTTACCAGCTGCTTGGTTTTCGGGGCGTCAACGTCGAAAGACTCAACCACAACCAGGCGCTCCTGACGAGCCAGCTCGGAGAGAATGCAGCGCAGTGCAGCGCGGTACATTTTCTTGTTCAGCTTTACGCTGTGATCGCGCGGTTCAGCAGCGAAGGTTACGCCACCAGAACGCCACAGCGGGCTGCGGATGGTACCGGCGCGAGCGCGACCAGTGCCTTTCTGGCGCCAAGGCTTCTTGCCGCCACCGGAAACCGCAGCGCGGTTTTTCTGGGCCTTGGTACCCTGGCGCGCGCCTGCCATGTAGGCGACGACGGCCTGGTGAACCAGGTCCTGGTTGAATTCACGACCGAAAGCCACTTCAGAGACAGCTACAGTGCCTTTGGCGCCTTCGGGAGTAGCGATATTCAGTTCCATATCTATTTACCCTCAGACTTAGGCTTTCACAGCCGGACGAACAATCACGTTGCCACCCGGAGCTCCGGGCACAGCGCCTTTAACCAGCAGCAGGTTGCGCTCGGCGTCAACACGAACCACTTCCAGGTTTTGCGTGGTAACACGCTCGGCACCCATGTGACCGGCCATTTTCTTGCCTTTCCACACGCGGCCAGGAGTCTGGCACTGACCGATAGAACCGGGAGCGCGGTGAGACAGGGAGTTACCGTGAGTAGCGTCCTGGGTACGGAAATTCCAGCGCTTAACGCCACCCTGGAAACCTTTACCTTTGGAAGTGCCGGTTACGTCGATCTTCTGGCCGGCTTCAAAGCCCGCAACAGTGATTTCAGAACCGATTTCGAAGGACTCTTCAGAACCGTCAGTACGCAGTTCGAAAAGAGCAGAGCCAGCCTCAGTATTGGCTTTGGCGAAGTGGCCCGCTTGGGGCTTGGAGACACGGGAAGCCTTACGAGCACCCACAGTTACTTGCACTGCGGAGTAGCCATCAGTTTCCACGGTTTTCACCTGGGTGACGCGATTCGGAGCTACCTCGATAACAGTTACCGGGATAGACGCGCCATCTTCGGTGAAGATGCGAGTCATGCCGCTCTTGCGGCCGACAATACCTATAGTCATCTTTTCAACCTCTCAGTGCACGGGGCTTTAACCCACTGCGGCCGCCCAATTTCAGAGCGTTACACTACCCGAGCCTTTTTCGTTCGGGATTCGGTAGTTAATTAAAAGTGTTAGCCGAGACTAATCTGAACCTCAACACCGGCCGCCAGATCGAGCTTCATCAGCGCGTCAACGGTTTTTTCGGTGGGCTCTACGATGTCCAGCAAACGCTTGTGAGTACGAATCTCGTACTGGTCGCGCGCGTCTTTGTTGACGTGCGGAGAGATCAGCACGGTGTACTTCTCTTTACGAGTCGGCAGCGGAATGGGACCACGTACCTGGGCGCCAGTGCGCTTGGCCGTCTCGACGATCTCCTGGGTAGACGTGTCGATCAGCTTGTGATCAAACGCCTTCAGGCGAATTCGGATGCGTTGACCCTGCATGGAATCAAACTCCAGTTGTAAATCTAAAGAACGTCCTTTTACACAGCCCCGAGGGCGGGCGAAAAGGAGCGCGAATTCTACGGCCGGGGCCGCGGGGTGTCAACCTCTGCGGTGATTGTTTTTTAGGCGTCGCCGCCGGGCGAAACTACACTTGCAGGAAACGGGCGGAACAGGAGAAACCAAAATGAATATGGCCTCCACGGTCAGTCAGTATTTGACCGACCACTCAGTCAACTACCGTCTAATCCCCCATGCCCACAGCGCAACCAGCCGTGAGAGCGCCCACAAGGCGGATGTCCGCGAAGACAGGGTGGCCAAGGCGGTGATGCTACAGGATCCCCGAGGCATGGTAATGGCGATCATTCCCGCCAGCAGCAATCTGGACCTGCGCGCAGTGCGCGACGAAACCGGCCGCAACCACCTGGAAATGATGGGCGAAGGCCAGCTGAGCGACGTATTCCCGGATTGTGAACTGGGCGCCCTGCCGCCACTGGGGCCCGCGTACGGCATAACCACCCTGGTAGACAGCAGCCTGGACTTCCGCGACACCATCTATCTGGAGTCCGGCAACCACGAGCAGCTTATTGCACTGGACGGACGGGATTTCGATCAATTACTGGAGGGCTGCAGGCATTGTGACCTGAGCAAGGATTGGTGGTAGACCAGAACTTTGCCCGCTAGCGGCAAAGCCCTGCAATCTGCTTCGGGGCGGGACAACCCCAACAAGCCCCAACAAAAAAGCCGCAGCGTCTCCACTGCGGCTTTTTTGTCAGATCAGGAGTAGAGATTACTCGATGATCTTGGCTACAACGCCAGCGCCAACGGTACGGCCACCTTCGCGGATCGCGAAGCGCAGACCATCTTCCATGGCGATCGGTGCAATCAGAGTTACAACCATCTGAATGTTGTCACCCGGCATTACCATCTCGGTGCCTTCCGGCAGCTCACACGCACCAGTCACGTCAGTGGTACGGAAGTAGAACTGCGGACGGTAGCCCTTGAAGAACGGGGTGTGACGACCACCTTCGTCCTTGGACAGAATGTACACTTCCGCTTCGAACTTGGTGTGCGGAGTGATGGAACCCGGCTTGGCCAGTACCTGACCACGCTCTACTTCGTCACGCTTGGTGCCGCGCAGCAGGGCGCCGATGTTCTCACCAGCACGGCCTTCGTCCAGCAGCTTGCGGAACATTTCAACACCGGTACAGGTGGTCTTGGTGGTTTCCTTGATACCAACGATCTCGATCTCGTCGCCAGTGTGGATGATGCCACGCTCTACACGACCGGTAACAACGGTACCGCGACCGGAGATGGAGAATACGTCTTCAATCGGCATCAGGAACGGCTGGTCTACCGCGCGCTCCGGCTCCGGAATGTACTCGTCCAGGGTTTCAACCAGCTTCTTGACAGCGGTGGTACCCATTTCGTTGTCGTCTTTGCCTTCCAGCGCCATCAGCGCGGAACCGACGATGATCGGGGTGTCGTCACCCGGGAACTCGTACTGGTCCAGAAGTTCGCGAACTTCCATCTCTACCAGTTCCAGCAGCTCTTCGTCGTCAACCATGTCGGCTTTGTTCAGGAATACCACGATGTACGGTACGCCTACCTGACGGGACAGCAGGATGTGCTCACGAGTCTGCGGCATGGGGCCGTCAGCTGCGGAACATACCAGGATAGCGCCGTCCATCTGCGCAGCACCGGTGATCATGTTCTTCACGTAGTCGGCGTGTCCCGGGCAGTCAACGTGCGCGTAGTGACGGGTCGGGGACTCGTATTCAACGTGAGAGGTCGCGATGGTGATACCGCGCTCACGCTCTTCCGGAGCGTTGTCGATACCGTCGAAGGCAACGGCAGCGCCGCCCCACACTTCGGCACATACGCGGGTCAGCGCAGCGGTCAGGGTGGTTTTACCATGGTCAACGTGACCGATGGTGCCCACGTTTACGTGGGGCTTGGAACGTTCAAACTTTTCTTTTCCCATTGCGGGCCTCCCAATATAAGCGTGAGCCGAACTAGCGACCTTTACCAAGAACAGCTCCCGCGCCCATATAAAGGACTCACCCGGGAACCGATGTATCCAGACCCGCCAGATGGCTATAAGCCGGATACAAATAACCGCGGAGACACAGGTCACCGCGGCTACGAATAATGGAGCTCATGGGCGGATTTGAACCGCCGACCTCACCCTTACCAAGGGTGTGCTCTACCCCTGAGCTACATGAGCTTACTCCTGAACCGGCGTTCCTGCCGGCACGCAAGCGGGGCTGCCTGCGCAATCGCACCCAAATTAACTTTAGGCGACTTTCCAACCAAACTTTTACCAACCAGGCTCCGCACTGCGAAATGGAGCGGGCAGCGGGAATCGAACCCGCATCATCAGCTTGGAAGGCTGAGGTTCTACCATTGAACTATGCCCGCGCTGTCGCGTGCGAAAACCTCCAAGACAGAAGAGCCAAAAACCTCTTTTGCCTTCGACACCAACCGCAAAATTGATGCCTGAATAATGGTGCAGGGGGGTGGATTCGAACCACCGAAGCTTGCGCGTCAGATTTACAGTCTGATCCCTTTGGCCACTCGGGAACCCCTGCTCGAAAGCGGTGCGTATTCTCTACAGCCGCCGCTTCGTTGTCAACAATTTTTCCTTCAATTTCACAGACTTACTGAATTTTCTTCACAAGCCGCAAAAGCGCTGAAGGAATGGAGCTGGCGAGAGGAGTCGAACCCCCGACCGGCTGATTACAAGTCAGCTGCTCTACCAACTGAGCTACGCCAGCACTCCGTCACCACCCGGGGTTGTTGAGCTCCCCCTTAAGTGGAGGCGGGATTCTAGGGGAAGTCACTTCCACACGCAACAGCGGATTGCGGCTTTTTCGTCATTGCTGAAACCTTGTACAGAAGCGGACAGCCGCAACCCCACGATGAGCCGCCGGCAGCGGCCCTGGAACCCTTTCCGCGCCAGGCTAATCGCACCCGCCGCAGCTCAATCCGCGCCCTGGGCATCAACGATTTCACTACACAGATTCTGACGCTGGTCCACGTCCGGGTAGTCGAGTTGCAACTGCTGCCAGAAGTCCGCCGCCAACTGCTGCTCGCCGCCGGATACCACCACCCACCGCTCTAGATACGTCTGCGGCTCCTCGCGAAACTCGGCCGCAAATCCCTGAGCCTGCAGTTCATCCGTGAGCGAGCGGGCCCGCTCCAGCTCGGAAAAAATACCGAATGAGATGCCGTTCTCCAGCGAGCCCTTCGGTATCACGTAACTGTCGATACCCGCCGCCTGCAGCGCACGCAATTTGCGGTAGGCCTCACGACGGGAACCCAGCGGCGCCATAAACACCCAGTAGCGCATCTGCCCCTGCATTTCTATCTCCCGCAGGCTGGCATCTACCTCCAGCGCGCGCAGGCGCTGCGCAACATCCTCGCCCTGAAAGGCCTCACCAAAGGGCCCCACCAGGGTGCACAGAGCCTCTCCGGGCTGCGCGGCTTCGGGTTCCGCAACCGCCCGTGCCGCGGGCACCTCGGCGCCGCGCTGCGACTCCACACGGTCCGCCAGCTCGCCGGGGGCCACCTCACTGACCAGCGCAATGGAGCTTTCCGCCGCGGCAGGTGCGGTCTGCTGCACGGTGTTCTCCGGCGCCCGCCCGGCACTCATGAACCACCCGGCAAGCCCGAGATTGGCAATCACTAACAGCAAAACTATCCAGCGCATAGGAAACAGGTCTTTCAATCCAGCATCGTGGTTAATGTTTGTCGGCCGCGGCTAACGGCGGCAGATTGTACAAGCGAATACCGCTGCAAACCGTGATCCGCGAGGCGGGCGCCGCAGTCAGGCCACCAGTTGGCTCAAGCTGCCAGTGGGCGATCAGGGGTTGGTAAGCGCCAACCCCTCCATCACCAGGTCTTCCACCAGGGTGTGCCGCAGCGTTCCCGCCAACGGCTCCAGGGTCGAGAACAGCGCAGCATCGCCGCCGGTCAGCCAGATATTCGGCATCAAATCACGCTCGGCACACTGCTGCAATTCCGCCAGCGCCCTTTCCACAGCGCCGAGCACCATCAGTGGCAAGCCGCGGTTGACTGCCGCCTGGGTATCGCGGCCGGGCGCCAGCGACATCCCGGGGGCGAACGCCCGCGCCACTTTCACCGCGTCCGTATCCTGATACAGCGCCCGCCGCATCAGCGCCAGCCCCGGGACTATATAGCCACCGAGATGGGCGCCCCCGGCCCCCAGCAGGTCCAGGGTAACCGCGCTGCCACAATCCACCACCAGAGCCGGCGCCGGGTCGCGGGCGTGGGCGGCCAGTACCGCCAGCCAGCGATCCACCCCCAGCCACCGCGGCTCGGGGTAGGCACAGGTCACCGCGCCGCAGCGGGGCGCCACCCGGGCAAACTCCGCTTGCAGCCCCAGTGCCACCTGCAGGCGCTCGGCAATCTGCTTTTCGCGCCCGGCACCGGCAACATTGGCAACCCGCACCCGCGCCACCCCCGCGTCCAGCCACTCCGCAGGCAACTCGCTGCCACCACCCCAGAAATCTCGCTCCAGTGCGCCCCGCGCAACCACCCGGCCGCTACCGGCAGCCGCGGCGTTCAGCAGGCGCCACTTGCAACGGGTATTCCCCTGATCCAGTTCGAGAATCATGGTCACGGCACTCAGCTCCCGCTATCCGCCGGGCGCAGGGACACCTCCCCCCCGTGAAATGTGCGCAATTCGGGAGTCTCCCCCTGCTCGCCGCCCATCTCCAGCAGCAGCGCGCCCGAGCCGTCGACCCCGCGCGCGATGCCACACCAGCGCTGTTGCGCCGACTGAACACACACCGCCTCGCCGGCGAACTGGTCCAGTGACTGCCAGGGCTCTCGCCAGGGCACAAAGCCCCGCTCCGGGTAGTGCTCGAGCAGCGGCAACAGGTGGTTCAGCATCGCCGCCACCAGCTGGTTGCGGCCGATACCGGGGCGCACCTGCGCCAGGTCGATCCAGGGCTGGTCGATGGCCTCCGCGGCGGCCGGCGGCAGGCGCATATTGATCCCTATCCCCACCACTACCGCGCAGCGATCGGTCAGGTCTCCGCTCAGTTCCAGCAATACGCCGGCGAGCTTGCGGCCGCGACACCAGACGTCATTGGGCCATTTCAGGCGCACGTCCGGCACCTCGAATTCTTCCAGCGCCCGCGCCAGGGCGACCCCAACCGCAAGGCTCAATCCTTCCAGCAGCTGCACGCCGCCATTGAACTGCCAGCCGACCGACAGGCTGATGCCGGCGGCAAACGGGCTTGCCCAGCTGCGGCCGCGGCGACCGCGGCCGGCACTCTGCTGCTCCGCAAGTATCACCCGGCGGTGGCCGCACCCGGCATCCAGCGCTTGCAACGCACGGGCATTGGTAGAGTCCGCCAGGTCGTACAGGTCCAACTCACCCAGCAGCGCGCCAGCGGCCCCGGACAGGTTGCCGCGTATCGCCCCCGCATCCAGCAGGTCCAGCCCGCCCGGCAGCTGGTACCCGCGCCCCTTGACCGAGGATACCGTCAGCCCCAGCTGCTCCAGCTTCTGCAACTGCTTCCACACCGCGGCGCGGCTCACACCCAGGCACTCCCCCAGGGATTCACCGGAGTGAATTTCACCATCGGCCAGCAATAACAGCAGTGGCCGCAGCTGCGCCAGCGCCTTGCTGTCGGCAGACTTGTTGTCAGACACCGCAGCCCCCTCGACTCAGAGATAGCGCCGGCCGTAGCGGCGGCCGAGGCTGGTGAGAATTTCGTACCCGATACTGCCCGCCGCGGCCCCCATATCGTCCACGGTCAGGTCGTCGTTGAGCAGTTCGATGGCGCGTAATTTTTCGCGCTGGGCCTGATCCAACGCGCTGATATCGAATACACAGGTATCCATGGAGACACGCCCGATCATCGGCACCACAATGCGCTCTTCGATAGTGCCCGCCGCATCCTCCACCGCTCGCCCGATTACCGCAGCACCGCGTCCGCGACCGCTCTGGGTGCGCAACAGCCCATCCGCGTACCCGCCGCGCACCACCGCCAGCCAGCTACCGGCAGCCGCGTGCTGGGTGGCGCCGTAGCCCACCGCAGACTCCCGCTCCACCTGCCGCACCTGAAGTACCGGTACCCGCAGGTTGACCACCGCGCGCATGGGGTTGGACTGACCCGGTGTCGGGTTCACCCCGTAAAGGGCACAGCCCGGGCGCGCGACATCAAAGTGAAAGTCGTCACCGAGATAGATACCCGAGGAATTGGCGAGACTCGCCTCGAGCTGCGGACAGACTTCGCGCACCCGGGCCAGGGCATCGCTAAAATTTCGCAGCTGCTGCCGGTTCTGCGGCCGCTGCGGCTCGTCGGCACAGGCGAGATGACTGAGAAACAGGCGCAGGTTGGCCGCTCGCAGCAGCTGTGGCTGTCGCAATAGTTGCGCGAACTCCTGCGCACCCATCCCCAGCCGGGTCATGCCGGAGTCCACCTTGAGAGCACAGGGCGCGGCGACGCCGCCGGTTGCGGTTGCCTCGACCCAGGCCTGTATCTGCGCAGTGGTCACCAGTACCGGCTCGAGAGCGGATTCAGTACAGGCTTTTTCATGTCCCGGACGCACCCCGGTGAGCAGGGTAATGCGGGCGTCCGCAGGCAGCAGCGAGCGCAGCTGCGCCCCCTCGGCCAGGGTGGCGACGAAAAAGTGCCGGCAGCCCTCCCGGTACAGAACCGGCGCCACCTGCTCCACCCCCAGCCCGTAGGCATTGGCCTTGACCACCGCGCCACAGCGGCCACCGGGGTGCAGCCGGTCGCGCAGTGTGCGGTAGTTTTCCGCCAGCGCATCCAGGTCGATGGTCAACAGCCCCTCGCTCGCATCAAACGTCATACAGCACTCACAAATTCAATCGCCCGTATATCGGCCCCAACCCGCCTCAGGCAGCGGACAACAGTGTTTCACGGCGCAGTGCACGGGCACCAAATACCACCGCGACCACCACCAGCGCCAAGGTTGCCAGCGACCCCGCCAGCATCCATAGCGGTGACACCGCACTTCCGATCAGCAGCCCCTTGAGCCACTGCTGCTGGCCGATCAACGGCAGCAGCTGCCAGCTGTCCGCCAGCTTGATCTGTGCCGCATCGATAATGACCAGCAGCATCACCGGCGCTATCTGGAAGATACTCAGCTGAGTCTGTGCATCCTTGAACGACTGCGAGCGCAGCGCCAGCAGAATCTGCAGTACCGCCACCAGCAGCGCCAGCGGCAGCAGCACCAGCCCCATACAGATCACGCCGGCAACCGTGGTGGCCTGCTGAATCCCCAGTTCCGCCAGTGGCATCATCGGCATCAGCACCACCAGGGCAGTGATGGACAACAGTGAACCGAGCCAGCCGAGGCTCGCCACCGCCAGCATTTTCGCCACGATCACCTGCCACGCCGGCAGCGGTTGCACCAGCAGGGTTTCCAGGCTCAGGCGCTCGCGCTCACCGGCTGAGGTATCCACCGAGGTAGCGAGACTGGCCACGAACAGGGTCAGGATCAGCAACCCCGGCACGGTGGCGAGAATCAGCGCACCGCGGCTCGACGGCGTACTCACATCCCGCACTTCCAGCTGCCAGGGGGCAAGCAACTGCGGAGCAACACCGCGGGCCGCAAGGCGCTGGTTCACCACCATCTGCTGCATGGCTGCGAGGCGCTCCTGTACCTGGCGCTGGGCCCGGCCCGCGCCGGTGTCGGAACTGTCCACATAAACGTAGATCTGCGGCGCACGGAATTCCTGGTAGCGATGGGCAAAATTTTCTGCCACCACCAGCACCAGGTCGTAGTCGTCCTGCAGCAGCGAGCGCGGATCGCCCTGCGCCAGCCTGTCCACTTCCAGTGCCGGCGATGCCAGCTTTTCTGCCAGCAGCGGCGCTTCCTCGGCACCGATCAGCGCCACCCGGGTCGCATCCTCACTCTGTTTCTTGACCATCACCACGGTAGCCCCCGCCAGCAGTACCGGGAACATCAGGGAAAAACACACCGCAGTGAGCAGCGCGCGGCGGTCGCGCCAAGCTTCAAGGAATTCTTTTTTCAGCAGTGGCAACATCTGCGCCAGGGTGCTCGTCGTTGATTTCGCGCTCATGCTGGCTCCACCTCCTGTCGCGCCGGCAGCCGCCCGTAGGCCAGCGCCACAAAACTGTCTTCCAGTGATTCACACCCGGTTTCGCGACCGAGCTCCGCCGGGGTACCGCGCCCGACCACACGTCCCTCGGACATCACCAGCACCGAGTCGGACAACTCCGCCACTTCCGGCATGACATGACTCGAAAACAGGATGGTGGTGCCACCGGCACGCAACCGCAGCAGGGTTTTGCGCAACAGGCGCACGGCGAGCACATCGAGACCGCGGGTAGGCTCATCCAGAATCAGGTGCTGGGGGCGATGGACCAGGGCCCGGGCCAGGGATACTTTCATGCGTTCGCCCTGGGAGAAGCCCCCCATGCGCCGCTCCCACAGGGCGCTCAGCTCGAGCTCTTCGCGCACGGCATCCAGCGCACCCTGCAGCTCGCCGCTCCCGAGGCCCTGCATCTGCGCAAAGATTTTCAGGTATTCGGCCACCGTCAGCCGCTCGTACAGGCCCTCGCGGTCACCCACGACCCCAAGCTGACGGCGCGCGCCCTGGGGATCCACAGCGGGGTCGATTCCGCCCACCAGGACGCGCCCGGACTTCGCCTGCAACAATCCACAGATGATGCGCAGGCAACTGGTTTTGCCGGCACCGTTCGCCCCCAGCAACGCGGTGATCTTGCCGTCCGGCACCTCGAAACTGAGGTCCCGTAGCACCGGTTTGCCGGCAAAGGATTTGCGAATTTTTTCCACACTGATCACTGGCTTTCCCCTCCCTGTTCGGCCACCAGGCTCGGCTGCGCAAGTGCCGGCCCGTAGGCGGCGGCCATAAACGGCGGTCGCTGGATATCCGCTACACAGGACGGATCCAGCGCGGTCTCCGGCGCGTCGAGAAATTCCCGAATCAGCTCGGGAATGCAGCCGCGGGCGGAATTGATATGGCCACCGCCGTCCACCACCAGGTGCTGCTTGTGCGCCAGGTAATCCAGCTCGGTGTCCGCGTACACCGGTGGCGTGATCGGGTCGGCGGTTCCGGAGATCAGCAGTACCGGGTGGTTACGCGGCTCCGGAGTGCGGTAGGGGCGCGCTGCCACCGGCCAGCGTTTGCAGCCCTCGGTAAAGGTGCGCACAAAGGTTTTACCGATAAACGTACCGGCGCTGTCCGCGGCAATCTCGTCGGCGGACATGCGGTTCACTTCCTCGGCACAGGCAACGGAAAAGGTCAGCCCCAGGGCCATGCTGCCCTCGAGCTTGGCAAACAGGCCGAATATGCCGGACAGCGGCAGCAGGTTGCCGCGGCGGGCCTGCTGGATGGCAAACGGCAACTGGGCGGCGGCTGCGGGATCATACAGTGCGGTACGTATCGCGCTGGCGAGCATCCAGGCTTCTACCGGCTCGTCTCCGGGAACCCCGGTAAACGGGTCCGGGAAGGCCGCCGCCTGCGCTGGGGTCCAGTCGGCCAGCAGCGCATCCAGCTCGCCGCGCCAGTCTCCGAAGTCCGCGCACACGGGATCCGCTGCGCAGGCATCCACCAGCGCCTGCAGCGAGGCCTCCGCGGCCTTGGCGGTCAGGAAAACTTTGGTATCGATGGGCGCGACCCCGTCCAGCACCAGGCTCTGCAGGGATTCCGGGTACCACTGCTGGTAGAGCAGCGCGGTGCGGGTCCCCCAGGAACCACCCCACAGGGAAATCCTGTCGTGCCCCAGTGCCTTGCGCACCGCCTCGAGATCTTCCACGGTCTGGCGGCTGTTGAGGGTTTTCGGTCGTTCTGGGGACGCCTGGTAACAGGCTGCGAGCTGGTCCACAAACTCGTCCAGCTGCACCGGCATGTCTTCGTCCATGCCGCAGTCGAACACATCGGATTTACCGGCACCGCGACGGTCCACCAGTACGATGTCCCGCTCGCGGTTGAGCTTGCGCAGCGGGTTGAGCAATTTGGCCAGCTGGCTGGCGGCCTGTCCGGGACCACCGGCGAGCATGTACAGCGGCTCGTGCTGGCCGCCGTTGACCGCGGGCGCGATCATCACCGACAGCAGCACGCCATCCTCTACCGCAACCTGATAACAGCGCAGGGATTCCGACCAGCCATCCAGGTAACAGCTGTCGGCCTGCGGTACGCCGGTACCAACTTGTACTTTTTCAGCCTGGGGATTTTCTGCCCGGGCGAGCCCGGCGATTCCGGTCCCCAACGCAAAAGCCAGCACCAGCGCCGTACGGCGCCACATTGTGCCGGCCGGATGTTTCCTTACTTCCACTATGCACTCCGAGTTATTTTGTACAAACTTTCGCAGTCTACCGGACTTTTTGCGCCACCGCTGCCATCGGCAAAATCACCGGCGATAGATTCCGCAGTATTTGCGATAGCGAACCGTGTCACACAATGGTAAGGTTTGCCGTCGCTGCCAATCGAATAATTTATACACACCGACGCCATGAGCTTTTCAGACAGAGAAAAACAACTCGTTCGGGCGGCCTTTGCCTGGGGACAAACCACTCAGAAGGAAGGCTATACCCTGTCCGATCTGGAAATCGAAAAGTCGGTGCTGTTCCGCCGGCTGCTCGCCGGGCGCCCGCCCCTGGCTTTTCCCCCGCCCCTGCGCCACGGCTTTCCCTGGTACGAGGTGATCGAGGGCCGCAGCGAGCATGTGGTCAACGCGTCTGAAGCCTCTCCCGAGCACAGCATCATCGCTCCCGGCAGCAAACCCGGGGATACCTGCATCCTGATCGACGGCGCTTTCTGGCGCGTGGCGGAAACGATACGCGAGCGGGAGGAGTACATTGTCGAGTGGGGCGAGTATCCGATGCAGTGGCGGCTGCGCAAGCAGTGGGATGTCAACTACGAGATGACCCAGCAGCTACACCATTTCCGCAAACAGAACCCCGGCGCCAATGTGAACCTCGCGAGCCGCGGCGGGCAGAAGGAATACAGTGAATTCCGCGTGGACGACGACCAGACGGTTTGGTTGTCCGAGTGGCACTTGACCCGCATCGGCCTGCCGGGCTGGGTCTGGGTCGGTTTGGAAATGCAGGCGGAGCCGTCTATTTTCGACCTGGCGCCGCTGTGCCAGGACCAGCAGGGCCCGCTGGTACTGGGCGTCTCCGGTGCCGAACGCGGCCCGGGCTGGCTGCGCCTCGAGCAGGCTGGCAGCGAGTCTCGCTACATCAAGCTGGGCGACGAGCTGGAATACAAGGTCCTGATCGCCTCTGCGGTAACCGAGTTCGACCGCCTGCTGCACAGCGTTGCCGGCAAAGATCTGGAAGTCATGGACTGGCGCGGCGACCAGCTGTTGCGCTGCTACCAGGTCCCCATGCACCTGGCCCCGCTCGAGCAGTTCGATATGGGGGAAGTGAATTACGACCTGGTGCCTGAGAACGCTTACGCCAGTTAATCCCCACGCTTCTCTGTTTGTATTCCTGTGGCGCCGCAGCACTGGGTAAGTGTTTTTGAAACCGCTGTGAATACATCCGTGTACGCTGCGTCGGCGACATCCCTGTCGCCGACGCTTTCAAAAACACTTACCCAGCACTCCGGCTTCGATTCCACTTCCGCACTTCGTAAGCAGTACTTTCGAATCAGTTTCCAATTCAAAGTGGTCGCCTCCCGCGAAGGTGCTGACGCCGGGGATCTGTTCGCGAGACCTTCGAAAACAGGGACGTTTTCGAAGAGCCCCCATGGATGGGTTCACGGCGCGTCTCGCGAACAGATCTCCGGCGGCAGTACCGCCACCGGACCGGCTAAAAAACAAGCCTCAGAACAGGCCTCAGGGCCAGCTTAGGAACGAGTACCACCGCAAGCTGACTTAATCCACATCCCGCCCACGCCCGGCGCGCAACAGCTCGAACCACTCTTCCCGATCCAGCTCCATTTGCAGCGCGCCCAGCGCCGCCACCAATCGCTCGGGATTACCACTCCCCAGCACCGGCACCATCTGCGACGGGTGCTTCAGCAGCCATGCCAGTGCCAACTGCATGACACCGTGCCTCGGGTCCAGGTCGCGGGCCTCGCACAGCGAGCGCAGGCACGCCTGCACCCGCACCGCATCGCCGTCCTCGCCGGCGAACAAACGCCCACCTGCAAACGGCGACCACGCCATGGGAATCACCCGCTGCTGCTGACAGTAATCCAGCTGGCCATCAAACATCGGCTGCGATTGCAGCAGTGACACCTCGATCTGGTTTACCAGTAACGGCCGGGAAAGTCGCGACTGCAGCAGCGCCGTCTGCTGCGACAGATAATTGGACACCCCCAGGTGTTTTACCTTGCCCTCGGCTACCAACTGCTCGAGCACCTGCGCCAGCGCATCCGCATCCATCAGCGGGTCCGGGCGATGCAACAGCAACAGGTCCATGTGCTCGATCCCCATATCCCGCAGGCTGGTTTCCACCGCGCGGCGCACGTGTGCGGGACTGGTATCGTAGTGATTGATGCGCGCACCCGAGGCTTCGCCGGCAAGGCGGATACTGCACTTGCTGACAATTTCCATCCGGCTGCGCAGCGCCGGCTTCAGCCTCAGCGCCTCGCCGAAAAACTGCTCGCAGCGGTAGTCGCCGTAGATGTCTGCCAGGTCGAATGTGGTCACCCCCAGGTCCAGCATCTGCTCGAACAGTGCCAGCCGCTCCTGCGGGGAGTAGCCCCAGTCCGTCAGCCGCCACAGGCCGAAGGCGATACGGGAGAGGGAAAAACCGGATTCGAGGGAGGAGTGAACGCGCTGCATAAAAAAATCCGCCGGATCAAACATGAATCCGGCGGATTTTCGCATATTCACGGCGGGGGCGAGCCCCCCTCCGATCAACTCATTGCAGGTTGAGGGTCTCGGCAATATCCGCCCAGGACACCAGCTTGAAGTTCTGGGTCTGGCTGGGCATGCGGTTGCGGCCGTCCTGCACCACCAGCAGCCCCTGCGGGTACTGGCTGCCAAACGCCGCGCTGGACACTTCCAGGCCGTCGGTTTCGGAGCTGCCGTCCAGGTTCTTGTCGAGGTTGATATCCACCTTGAAGTGGCCCACAAACTGGCTGCCGTCGCGACTGAACAGGGCGTAGCTGTTGTTGCCCTGACTGGACACCACCAGGTAGCTTCTGTCGCCCGCGTGATACAGGCCCATGCCTTCCACGTCCGCCGCCAGGCGCTCTCCGTCCACCGGCGCGATCAGCTGTGGGCGCGCTTCGCCGGCCAGGAAGGCGGCAATATCCAGGCGCCATACACCGCCGTCTTCCTCACCGAAGAACAGCATCTGCATCTCGTCATCCACCACACAGCCTTCGACCTGGCTGTCGACCTGCAGGTTGGCCAGCGGTTTCAGGGTCCAGTCTACGTCGCCTTCACCGGGGGCGATCTGCAGCAGCTGCACACCACCTTCCTTGTCCGATACCCAGGTCAACAGGTCGGCGCCCTTGCGGTAAACACACAGGCCGTAAGGGTCTTCCATCTCCAGGTTGCGCAGCCCCAAGTACTCCACCTGCCCCGCAGAGCTGATCCCGAATAGACTCACACCCGGGTCGGTGCGGTTGGTGGCCGCGGCGATGGCAACGAATTTGCCGTGCTGGATCGGGCGCAGGTCCACGTTGTTGAGGCGCCCCACCGCAAACTGCTCCAGCAGCTTGCCCTCCAGGTCGTAGACGTTGAGGCCGCTCTTCTTGTCGGTGCCCAGGATCAGGCTGGCGGATGGATTGACCGGGTTGACCCAGATGGCCGGGTCATCGGCGGCGTCGCCTCCGGATTGCACCGGCGCGGTTTGGCCGCTGGCGCGCACGCGAGGGATTTCCACCGGGGCGCGGAAAGCCTGCATCTCAGCCGCCGGCTGCGGCAGCTCCACCTGGAAGCGCTGTACCCGGTCACTTTCCTCTTCCAGTGCCAGCAGCTGGCCCCGATGCACCACCGCAGACACCGGCTCCAGGTCTTTCAGGGTGCGTTTAAACTGCGCACCTTCGGCCGGGGTGTTGATGTTGAAGGCGATGACCTTGTCGTCCGCGGTCAGCCACAGGTTGCCGCTGGCGCTGTCCAGCCACAGGCCGCCAAAGTATTCACCGGCCAGCTCCGCAGGGGCGGCAAACACCTCCCGCTCCTCGTCCATTTCCGCGTCTGCATTGAGGCTCCAGATACCCAGTGGCGGCTGCGCCACCAGCAGCTTGCCGCTGCGGTCGTCCACGGTGCAGCTGGAAACCTGCTCGCCGAAATACAGCGGACGTACGCCGGTAAATTCCCACGCCTGCTCCCGCGGGTGCACCACGTATTCGTGACCGAGACCACTTTCGTCGATGGCAAACAGGTGGGTGCGCTCCGCCTGGCGGGAGAAACACAGGGCCACCTGGGGGGCACTGGTGGGCATGGCCGCCAGGTAGCGGATGCGGGGTGTGCCGTTGTCGGTATCCAGCAGTCTCAACTGCAGCTCAGCGCCGTCTTCGTCATAGACCGCAATCAACCACTGCTCCGCGGCCAGTTGCTGCAGGGCAAAACGTTCTACTGTGCCGCCATCCAGGGAGAGTTTTTCCTCGCCGTCACCATCTACCAGCACCAGGCCGCGCTTTTCGCTGGCCAGCAGCAGGTAATCGCTCCCCCCCAGGGTGACCGGAGCCAGCTGGCTGGAGACCACGTCTTGCAGCGGAATTTCCTGGGACGGGCTGATGGCATCCACGTCGGCAGAATTTTTCTCGATTTGAGGGCCACAGGCACTGAGCAGGCTTGCGACGGCCAGTACAGCGGCGGATCTGAATAAGGTTTTTGACGCCATAACACCACGATTTCTTGTTGTTGGGTCTCTGTTTATGACAGGCAGCGCAACAAAAATACGCCGTCGACATGGCAGAAAAATGTCAAACAGATGACCGCGGAATCCAAATTAAAAAAATAGCAGAAAGCCCGGCCGCACCTGATGACTTCGGGGCGAACCGGGCTTTCTGCCTGACGCTGCAGAACTTAGAAGCTGCTGTAGGTCACACCCAGCACGTAGGAGGGACCGTACTCTTCATACTGGCCGTTGTACCCGCGACGATTGGCGTAGAAAGGCTCGTCGGTAAGGTTGATGGCGTTGAAGAACACCTGCACGCCATTTTCAAAGCGGTACTTGGCGGAGAAATCCATCTGCATGTGCTTGTCTTCGTACAGGTCAAATGCCTCGTCTTCCAGGTCAACTTCCAGCAGGCGCTCGCCCTTGTAAGCAGTGGACAGGCGCAGGCTCAGCGCATCGCGCTCGTAGCCGACAATGAAGTTGGCGACCAGGTCCGCCTGGGACGGCAGCGCGATGTTGTCGCCGCGCTCGGCATCCGCGCCCAGACCGAGGCTCGCTTCGGAGTCGGTGAAGGTGGCATTGGTACGCAGCAGCAAGCCGTTGTCGAAGCCGCGGGTCCAGGAGAGCTCGGCACCGGTCAGGGTGGCCTGGTCGCCGTTGATCGGCTGGAAGATTTCCGCTTCTTCCACCGCCAGGGCGCCCACGTACTGGCTCAGGTCGGCGGTGCTGGACACATCGGCAGTGACGACAAAGTTGTCGATCTGCTTGTGGAAAGCCCCTACGGAGAACATGCCCAGGGTGTCGGCGTAGTACTCGAAGGACACATCCAGGTTGCGTGCCTCATAGGGGTCCAGCGCCGGGTTGCCGGCTTTCACTTCCAGCTCGCCCTCGTCGTACTCAATTTCTGCCGCAGACGGGTTCAGGTCGCCGAAAGACGGACGGGACAGAGACTCGGTGTACGCGGCGCGCAGTACGATGTTGTCGCTGTAGTCGTACTTGAAGTTCACGCTCGGGAACAGCTTGCTGTAGTCGCGCTGATAGCTGGTTTCGCTCACGTATACGTCTTCGGCAATTTCCTCGGCGCCGTCGATGGCTTCACCGGATTCAGCCACGCGGTAGCCCTCGGCACTGAAGTCGGTGCTTTCGTAGCGCACACCGTAAACCAGGTTGGCGCGACCAAAATCGATATCGTTCATCACATACAGCGCGGAGATATCTTCATTCATTACGTAGTCGCGCGCGGAATCCAGCGCGGTGTCGGTCTCGTCGATTTCGAAGCTGCCAATATTCGCATCGATGAACGCATTCACCGCGCCCTGGTTGATACCCGGTCCAAAGGTTCCGAGGCTGTAGTCGATGTTGTTGTTGGCAAAGTCCGCGAGGGTGAAATCGCCACCGAAACCGTCGTAAATGGTGGCATTCAGGTCGCCGGTTTTTTCGCGACGACGCTCCTGCAGACCGAACTTCAGCTCGGAGGGGTTACCGGCTACTTCAATATCGCGGCGAATATCGATACGGAAACTCAGCTCTTCATCGTCGGTGTAGTTGTCTTCCACCACCAGTTCGTCCAGCTCGTAGCTGGCGGCATCCATGGCGCTGGCATCGGCGGCGTACATATCCGGAATTGTACCGGCACTGGTATAACCCAGTTCCAGACCTTCCTGGACAAAAGTGGTGTCGCGGCGGTGCGGCTCGGACTCTTCGGCGTGAGAGTAGCCCAGCGCGTACTCGATGCCCCAGGTATCCAGGTCGTGTTCACCGCCAAGTACCAGAGAAAGAATTTCCTGCTCTTCAAAGCGGTCTTTCAGCTCTTTTTCCAATGCGGCGTCGGACCAAGTGACGGAGCTCGCGGAAATGGTATCCGGATCGTCATTTTCCTCGTCCAGCTTGTAGGAATTGCGCTGGCGCTGCTCTTCATCGGAGAAATCGGAGTAAAGCGTGTGCAGGTACAGCTGGCTGCCCTCGGCCACTTCCAAGTCGAAGTTGGCAGCGACGCCGGTGCGCTCGCGGGTCACGGCGTAGTCGCGCTGTTCGATTTCGGCGGCGGTAATGCCTTCACTGCCATCCATCGCGGTGAATTCTTCCCACACACCATCGGTTTCGATGTTTTCAGAACCGAATTTGCGCTCCTGGTGAGAAGCGGCAATAGCCACCCCCAGGGTGCGGCCGTTGAGGTCAAATTTGTTGGTGTAGGTGCCGGCGAGTTTCGGGCTGTTTTCACCCTGCAGTTCGCTGTAGCCGTTCTCCACGGTCATCTTGTAGGTCTGACCATCGTAATCCAGCGCATTGATGCTCTTGATTTCGATGGCACCGCCGATGGAGTCGGCGCTCATGTCCGGGGTCAGGGTCTTGAACACTTCAAGACTCGCCAGCAGGTCGGACGGAATCACGTCCAGGGCCACCGCGCGGCTGTCGGTTTCCGGCGCCGGCAGGCTCATGCCATTGATGGTGGAGGCGTTCAGGTTGGGGTCAATACCGCGCACACCAACGAAACGGCCCTCACCCTGGTCGCGGGCAATAAATACGCCGGCCATACGTTGCAGGGCTTCGGTCACGTTGGCATCCGGCAGCTCGCCAATAGCCTCGGAAGTCTGCACTGCCACCACTTTGTTAGAGGCGCGCTGGCGTTCGATATCACTGCGGGCGTTGGCCGCCTGCCCGGTAACCACAATGGTTTCCATTAGCTCGCCGGTTTTCTCCGGCTCTGCAGTTTGCGCGCCGGCATTGATGCTGATGACTGCCGCAGCCAGCGGCGCCATCATTTTCAGAGTAAATACAGACTTAGTCATGGTCCCCGTCCCTGTTATTGAATTGGCGGTTGTTTTGTTTGGGGCGCAGACTAGTTTGCAGATGTGAAACTTGCGTTACCGTTTTTTTAAATTTGTCACATTCAGCGGCTAACCTTCCTTTTAGACAACGGATTCAACCGCCAAATAAATGGCGCACGAACCAACAATAGAAATATTTGCACGGATTACAGGGGAAGGTCATGGCCAGCGACCAGCACGAAGACGGCATCAGCAACCCACAGCGACGCACACTGTTCAAGGCCATCGGTGCCGCGGGCGTGGCCACCGCCGGCGCCGGATTGCTGCCCGGATGTGGCCGTCGTTCACACAGCAACGCGCAGAACTTAAGCTTTGAGGAAATCCCCCACGGCCTGGACTACCGGCACCATATTCCCAAGGGATACGAAGCCGACCTGCTGTTGCGCTGGGGGGACCCGCTGGCCGCCGATGCCGCGGCATTCGACCCGCAAAGACTGACCCCTTCCGAGCAATCCCGCCGCTTCGGCTACAACAACGACTTCATTGCGTTTATGCCGCTGGACCAGCGCGCCGGTCCCGGGGAAGGCGACCTGCACTGCCAGAGCAACAACAGCGAGCGCGGACTGCTGTGTGTCAATCATGAATACACCCAACCGCACCTGATGTTTTCCGGATATAACGACGAATACAGTGCCACCCGCGGCGTCAGTGCCGAGCATGTGGCTATCGAGCAGCAGGCCTGCGGCCATTCCATTGTGGAAATCGAGAAGACCGCGGATGGCTGGCAGGTGCTGCAGGACAGCCCCTACAACCGCCGGATCTCCCTCACCACGGCCATGGATATTGTCGGTCCTGCCGCCGGCGATGAACGCCTGGTCACCAGGGCCGATGCCAGCGGCAGGCAGGTGTTCGGCACTGTTGGCAACTGTGCCGGTGGCAAGACGCCCTGGGGCACGGTGCTGATTGCCGAGGAGGGCTTCGGCGGCGCGTTTCAGGGGGACCCGGACAATGTCGCGGACCCGCGGGAAGCCCGCAATCACCACGCCTTCGGTATCGAAGCAGGCAACCGCAACTGGGGCGACCACGACCCGCGCTTCGACATTGCCGTGGAGCCCAACGAGCCCAACCGCTTTGGCTGGATGGTGGAGTACGACCCCTACGACCCAGAATCCAAGCCGCGCAAGCTGACCGGTCTCGGCCGCTTCGAACACGAGGGTTTCACCCTGGTGA
>Ga0207814_100431_pt1 | contig 24496 bp, 17 predicted proteins | sample TtaePargueraPR_7_FD_187755 | JGI IMG/M metagenome (GOLD analysis project Ga0207814, IMG submission 187755) | Aerobic enrichment media microbial communities from Bioluminiscent Bay, La Parguera, Puerto Rico - Tt and P1 (2) (SPAdes) | ecosystem: Environmental > Aquatic > Marine > Unclassified ... | reverse complement strand
GGACTCGGTAACCTGGCGCATCTTCAAAAACCCGGTGTCCATGTTTGTCGGCGGTATCACCGCCGTCATTCTGGAGCTGGCCGAACCCCGTGTCCGCGACGGGGTCTGGAACAACACCAGCTTCCGTACCGATCCCATGGGCCGCCTGCGCCGTACCGGGCTGGCGGCCATGGTCACCGTTTACGGTCCCCGCAGTAAGGCCGCATCCATGATCGCCGGTATTCGCGGCATGCACGGCAGGGTCTCCGGTGTTACCGAATGTGGGCTCGCCTACAACGCCAACGACGAGGAACTGCTGAACTGGGTGCAGGCCACCGCCAGCTTCGGTTTTCTCGAAGCCTACTGCCAGCTAGTAAAACCCCTGTCGGCAGCCGAGAAAGACAGCGTGTACCGGGAGGGCGCCATCGCCGCGAACCTTTACGGTGCAGTGGGTGCGCCGGACTCGGTCGCATCGCAGCAGGCACTGTTCGAGAAAATGCGCCCGCAACTGCAGGCCACGGCAATCATCGGGGAATTCCTCGAGCTGATGCTGCACACCCCGGTGTTTCCCTTGCTGTTGCGCCCCTACCAGCGCCTGCTGGTGCGCGCTGCGGTAGATATTTTGCCGGACTGGGCCAAACAGTCCCTCGAACTCGGGCCCCGCTGGCAACTGAAGGGCTGGGAGCGCAGCCTTGCCAGTCTGAGCGGCCGCCTGGCCGATGGTTTTGTGGTCAAATCGAGTCCCGCGGTGCACGCCTGCAGGCGGCTGGGGCTGCCAGAAAATTATCTCTACCGCTCCATCTGAGGAGCGTGGCTAACACTCCCCGGGAGCCAAATCGGCAATGGCGCAAGATAAAATCCGCAAACAGATTGACCGCTTGCACCCCGATCAACACCACGGCGAAATCGTCCGCCTGATTGTGTGTGACGGTTTCCTGTGGGACTTCAACCGCGCCCTGGAACTGGCCCTGTTCCGCACCTTTGCCTCCCCCAGCATCAGCGGCCTGCTGGCACGCACCGGCGAATTTACCCGGAGCGGCCAGAAACGCTACGACGATACATCGCTGCTGATGCTGCAGCTGCTGCGCTATGGCTATGACAGCCCCGAGGGCGTCGCCGCTCTGCAGAGGATCAATCGCACCCACGGGTATTTTTCCATAGCCAACGAGGACTACCTGTTCGTGCTCTCCACCTTCATGCTGGACCCCATCGACTGGATCCAGCGCTTCGGCTGGCGCAGGTTGCGGGACAACGAACAGGCAGCGCTATTCATCTTCTGGTGCAATGTCGGCAAGCGCATGGGAATCCGGGATATCCCGGCGTCACTGGCAGCCATGCGCGAGTTCAGTGAACGGTATGTGCGGGATCATTTCAGGTTCAGTGACGCAAATGGAACGGTCTCCGGCGCAACCCTCGGCGTCATGGAGTCCTGGCTGCCGAAACCACTGCGCCGCTTCGTGCGCCCGGTTTCCGCGGTACTGCTGGACGAGACAACCCGCATGGCGGTGCAGCTGGATCCTCCGGGCAGTTTCTACAGCGCGGTGGTGCCGGCTGCGCTCAAACTGCGGGCAAAGTGGCTCGCGCTATTCGGCAGCTCCGGAGAACCGGCCTGGCCCGACGGCTACCGCACCTATCCAGAAGGCTATGCAGTTGAGCGGCTGGCGCCGGAGAAATTGCTGGAATTGGAGCGCCAGCTGGTAGATCGGAAAACCGAGCAAAGACGGGAACAGGTTGATTAATGATCAAGCTATTCAGCTCTTTCCAATTCTTTCAACAATATATCTACAGAAGTTACCCGACAGTATTCGCCATCGAGGTTACTGAGAAAAATCCAGTGGACGTCTTCCGCCGATACGAACTTTCCATCCAGGCGCTGTAACGGGAACGCTGCCGTTGCGTCTGACGGCAGAAAAACCCGATAACCCGTTCCCGCCGCAACCCGCACCGTCGCATCCACCGAGTTATTGGTCAGCACACCACAAACCACCAGCTCGGTTACCCCGTGGCTTTTTAACCATTCATCCAGTTGCGTACCGATAAACGCACAGTTTTCGGATTTAGTGATGACCTTCTCTCTGCCCAGCGGCGAGACTTCCTGTTTGAAAGAAAAATACGGTGAGTCCGGGTGATAGGGGGAATCCGTGAATTTTGACCCGTGCCGCACATGCGCGACCGGCAACTGAAGGTCACGCCAGTGATTCAACAACCGCGCGATGGCCTGCTCCGCATTGGGGTTGTTGCGGTTGCCGCTGTCGAAATGATCGATGGCTTGCTGGACATCGATCACAATGAGAGCGGGGTTGTCGCTCTGGAACATAGATTAAGCCTGCCATACGTGTGATATCGCGCCAGCTAGAGCGTTACCTTTCACTTGCTCCACGGTGTCCAGTTGTAACGGGAAGCTTCCCTTGCCCATACTGGGAGTATCGCGAAAGGAAGGATACCGGCTATGCGAGCCCAAACCCTGCTACTGCTCTGTTTTCTCAGTGCCGCCGCTCCCGCCGAAGAATGCGCCTGTCCCCCGGATGAAACGCGCCAAGAAAAGCCGTTTATACCCAATGGCCTTTATGATGAAGTCCCGGAGTACAAAATAGGCGAACGCCAAATTTTACAGGAATACCGGATTTACCGCGCCTATCTCGATGGGAACAGTGCACTACTCGACAGCTTTTTTAAAGGATGGGCGGATACCAATCCCCCGATATCGAACCAGCAGCTTTCCAGGCTACCCGAAGCCTTTCGCCACGCGTATGCCATCTTCAAGGATTTTTATCAGCCCGCAAACCTCGGACGTATTGGGAATCCGGAGTGGGGGACAGAGCAGTTTGCAGGCGTGAAGTACTATGTGGTGCAGAACTCCATCGATATAGCCGTCCATCGGGAATTACCAAAGAATTCTTATTCCACGGATCCGGACAACCTGATCTTCGAGGCTTCGCTCAAACACTTTCGTCCGCAGATTCAGGGAGACAAGGTCCCACTTATCCTTAATGACGCCTACAAAAGTCAATTGCTCAGGTTCCTGGGTGGTGAGTCCTATCCGGCTGGCCAGGGCAATATCATGGCACCGGCCATGGCCAAAGGAGAAAGCAACAAGCGCATGAAATTTCTCAACCAGTTTCTCAAGATATACCACGGCCACTGGGGCGGCTGGCGACTGATCACGGATCCCACTATCAGCAGAATCAATTTCAATGGCACCTTTACCAGGGCCATTGTGTATTTTGAGTTGGTTTATCAGGGCGGCGAGGCCACCTATCAATTCAAGGATGGAAAATGGTTTCTAAAGGAATCAAGACTGACCTGGATTACCTGAATAGCATGATTGAACTGGTCGATGGCAAAGTGATGAAGCCGTGATTGATTCGAAAAAAGACCAGTCTAATCAAACCGTAAATTAAAAAAGGCCACCGGATATTCCGGTGGCCTTTGCTTTTTACTCTACGGTAACCGACTTGGCCAGATTCCGCGGCTGGTCCACATCTGTCCCTTTCAGCAGTGCCACGTGGTAGCTCAACAGCTGCAGCGGTACGGTGTACAGAATCGGCTGCAGGCTCTCCGGGGCATCCGGCACTTCCACTACGGTCAATCCCGCTTCGCTCTTGAAGCCGGCTTCGGGACTGGCGAATACGAACAGTTCGCCGCCGCGGGCGCGGACTTCCTGCAGGTTGGATTTGAGTTTTTCCAGCAGTTCGTCGTTGGGCGCGACCACGATCACCGGCATATCCGCATCCACCAGTGCCAGCGGACCGTGCTTGAGTTCGCCCGCGGGGTAGGCCTCGGCGTGGATGTAGGAAATTTCTTTCAGCTTCAGGGCACCTTCCAGGGCAATGGGGTATTCCACCCCGCGACCCAAGAAGAGCGCGTGATTTTTTTCCGCAAAGGCTTCACTGGTTTCCTTTACCAGGGCGTCGAGACCGGTGAACTGTTCCATCAGCTGCGGCAACTGGTGCAGGGCGCCGACCAGTTCCGCCTCGCGCCCGGCGCTCATGCCGTTGGCTTTGGCCAGCGCGATGCAGAACAGTTGCAACGCCACCAGCTGGGTGGTGAAGGCCTTGGTGGAGGCGACACCGATTTCCGGGCCGGCTTCGGTCATCAGCTGCAGCTCGGATTCGCGCACCAGCGAGCTGTTGGGCACGTTGCAGATGGTCATCGAGGCAAGGTAGCCCAGCTCCCTGGCCTGGCGCAGGGCCGCCAGGGTGTCGGCGGTTTCGCCGGACTGGGAGATGGTGACAAACAGGGTACCCGGGCGCACCGCGGTTTTGCGGTAGCGGATTTCGCTGGCCACTTCCACGGAGCAGGGCACGCCGGCCCAGTCTTCGATCCAGTAACGGGCGACCAGACCCGCGTGATAGCTGGTGCCGCAGGCGACAATCTGCACCTGCTGTACCTGGGGCAGAATTTCGTTGGCGGCGGTGCCGAGGGCCTGGGAAAGTACGGTATTTTCGCCGATACGGCCGGCCATGGTGGCTTCCACCACTTTCGGTTGCTCGAAGATTTCCTTCTGCATGTAGTGGCGGTAGCGGCCCTTGTCGGCGGCGTCGTGGCCGCCCTGGAGTTTGTTGACCGGGCGGCTGACTTCTTCGCCGTTTTTGTCCCACACGGCGATGCCGCCGGTGGTGACTTCGGCGATATCGCCTTCTTCGAGGAAGATGAAGCGGTCGGTGACCTGCTGCAGGGCCATGGGGTCGGAGGCGATAAAGTTTTCCTCGATGCCAACGCCGATCACCAGCGGGCTGCCGGAGCGGGCGCACACCAAGCGCTCGGGTTCACTGGAGCAGACGACACCGAGGGCGTAGGCGCCGTGGAGCTGTTTGGTGGCGGCGGTGACGGCCTGCAGCAGGTCGCCGCTTTGCTGGAACAGATCGTTGACCAGGTGCACGACGACTTCGGTGTCGGTTTCGGACTGGAATTCGTAGCCTTTGGCGATGAGTGTTTCGCGCAGTTCCTGGTAGTTTTCGATAATGCCGTTGTGCACCAGTGCGATGTTGCCGGAGGCGTGCGGGTGGGAGTTTTTGTCCGAGGGCACGCCGTGGGTGGCCCAGCGGGTGTGGGCGATCCCCAGTTGGCCGGCGGTGGGGTTGCCGTCGAGCAGGGATTCCAGGTCGGCGACCTTGCCCTGGGTTTTGCGCAGCTGCAGTTTGCCATCGCCGTTCACCAGGCACACGCCGGCGGAGTCATAACCGCGGTATTCCAGACGGCGCAGGCCTTCCAGCAGGATTCCGGTGACATTGCGCTGACCCAGCGCGCCTACGATTCCACACATTTTTTATTACCTCGTACCTTTTTATTCCGTGCCACCTGGGTTGTTCGGTGGCGGTGCCGCCACCGGGAACGCCTTTGCGAGACACGCCGTGCACCCATCCCTGGGGGCTCTGCACCGCCATCCATGGCGGTGAAGGTCTCGCAAAGGCGTTCCCGGCATCGGCACCTTCTCGTCATGGTTCAGAGTGCTGGCTGCACTCGGTATTCGTTCTTTAATCAATTCACTTGGGCGCAGATAACCCGCAGCCCCTTGCGCTCCAGCTGCGCACAAACCTTGTCGTCGATACCGCTGTCGGTCACCAGGGTACCGACCATGTCCCAACTTAGTTCAAGATTCGGGATCCGCCGGCCCACCTTGCTCGATTCAGCCATCACGATCACTTCCCGCGCCACTTCTGCCATCACCCGGGAGAGGCCGATCTGTTCGTTGAAGGTGCAGGTGCCACGCTCGAGGTCGATACCGTCGGCGCCGATAAAGGCCTGGTCGAAGTCGTAGCCGCGCAGGACCTGTTCCGCTACCGCGCCCTGGAAGGCTTCGAAGTGGGGGTCCCAGGTGCCGCCGGTCATCAGCAGGGTAGGTTCGTTTTCCAGGTCCCGCAGCTGGTTGGCGACGTGCAGGGAGTTGGTCATCACTACCAGGCCGCGCTTGTGGTCGAGTTCCGGGATCAGGCCGGTAGTGGTGCGGCCGTAGTCGATGACGATACGGTTGTGGTCGCGGATGAGTTCGGCGGCGGCGCGGCCGATGGCGCGTTTGGTCTGGGACAGGGGATCTTCCGCCACCAATTCCCGGGGCAGGGGGATGGCGCCGCCGTGGCGGCGCAGCAGCAGTCCGCTGGCCTCCATTGCCGCCAGATCCTTTCGGATCGTAACTTCCGAGGTTTCGAATTCCCGTGCCAGCTGCTCGACGCTGGCCTCGCCGGAGGCATTGATCTGCTCCAGTATCAGGTGGCGGCGTTGCTGGGTATTGCGCTTGGACATGAGTAGCGATGAATCCGGTTGGGTCGATTATCTTTCGATTCGAAACCCAAGGATAGCGAAACGAAAGCTGCACTGCCAACCGCGAATTTATTTTTCTGACAGGTGGTCCCTGAGGGCGGCGAGGAAACGGGCCAGTTCGCCGCCGGTGACGGCGCGGTGATCGGCGCTGACGGAAAGCGGCAGCAGCCGGCGCACCCGCGCTTTTTCCTTGTGGGGCACCACGGTGTCGTAACTACGGCCGGCACCGACAATACACACCAGCGGCGGCACCACGACCGGGGTGGCGAAACGACCGCCGAGGCTGCCGAAGTTGGACAGGTGGATGGTGGCGCCCTGCAGGTCCTTCTGGGGAATGGCGCCCTCGTTCGCCTGCTGCTTGAAGCGCCGGATCCGTTCCAGCAGTTGGTCGTCGCTGCTGGATTCCACATCCTGCAATACCGGTACGAACAGGCCCTTTGGGGCATCCACGGCGAGGCCGACATTCACCGGCGTGCGCGGCTCCAGCACTTCCCGCTCGAAATAGGCGTTGAGGTTGGGTTCCTGCGCGGCGGCGGCGGCGATCGCCCGCAGCAATCGCAGGGTGGTGGACTCTTTTTTCTTCCACCCGGAGATATCCGCCTCATCAAACAGGGTCATGGGGCAGACCTGGTCTCGCGAGCGGCTCATGGCGAGCGCCATGGCGCGTCGCGCCGGGTCGCCGGTGGCTGCTGGGACCGTCGGCTCCGCCTGTTTGCGCGCGGGCGCTGGCGGTGCTGCGGGAGCCCGGGTACCGGCGGCGCGGAGTACCTCGGCCTCGCTAAAGCGCGAGCCGGCCGGGTGCAGCGCAGCGAGATCCACATTCAGGCGCCGGGCCAGCGCGCGCACCGCCGGGGTGGCGGCGCGCGGGCGCTGCTGGACGGAGCGCACCTCCACTGCCAGGGATTCGCTGCCCTGTTCGATCTGGCCGACTACGGTGCCGGAATCGGTTCTTTTTTCACGATCCTCGTCGATCTGCGGGTTTTCCGGGGTTTTGCTCTCGGCGCCTTTGAAGCCCACCAGGGGCTGTCCGGTTTCCAGGGTTTCGCCGGCCTGTGCAAAGCGCTTTTCCACCACCCCGGACCAGGGCGCCGGCACTTCCACCAACGCCTTGGCGGTTTCTACCGTCACCAGGGACTGGTCGGCGGCGATGCTGTCGCCTTCCTCCACATGCCATTCGCGAATAACCGCGTCCGGCAGGCCCTCGCCGAGATCCGGCAGCGTGAAGATCTTCATTCGCGCCCCCCTTTGCGGCGGTCAGCGCTTTCGCGATACGCCAGCGCCGCGCGGGCGCCGGCGAGTACACGGTCGACGCCGGGCAGGTATGCCTTTTCCAGCTGGTAGTAGGGCATCACGGTGTCGAAACCGGTGACCCGTTGTACCGGCGCATCCAGCAGGTCGAAGGCGTACTCCTGGATCTGCGCGGCGATCTCCGCGCCGAGACCGGCAAAGCGCGCGGCCTCGTGCACCACCACGCAGCGGCGGGTCTTTTCCACCGAGTCGATGATGGTGTGGATATCCAGCGGTTTGAGGGTCGCGGGGTCGATGACCTCCGCCTCGATACCGTCGCTGGCCAGCTGTTCGGCGGCGGCGAGGGTTTCCTTCACCGAGGCGCCCCAGGCAACCATCGTCAGGTCGCGGCCCTCGCGCAGTACGAAAGCACTGTCCAGCGGCAGCGCCTCGCCGTTGTCCAGCACCGGCTGCTTCGCCGCGCGGTAGATACGCTTGGGTTCCAGAAACAGCACCGGGTCCGGGTCGCGGATTGCCGCCAGCAGCAGACCGTAGGCGCGGGCCGGGGAAGAGGGCACCACCACCCGCAGGCCGGGAACCTGGGCAAATATCGCTTCGGTGCTCTCGGAGTGGTGCTCCGGCGCGTGAATGCCGCCGCCATAGGGGGCGCGATAGACAATCGGGCAGCAGAGGCGGCCGCGGGTGCGATTGCGCATGCGCGCGGCGTGACTGAGGATGTGATCCAGGGCCGGGTAGATAAAGCCCATAAACTGGAATTCCGCCACGGGTTTGAGCCCCTGGGTGGCCATGCCCACGGCAATGCCCGCAATCATGTTTTCCGCCAGTGGCGTGTCCAGCACGCGCTCGGCGCCGAACTTCTGCTGCAATCCATCTGTTGCGCGGAATACGCCGCCGTTCGCCCCCACATCCTGCCCGAACACCACAACCTGCGGATCCCGCGCCAGCTCGTGGGCCAGGGCTTGGGTAATTGCCTCCACCAGGGTGATGGCTTCGCTGTCGGCCCCCATTCAGCCCTCCGCCCTGCGCTGCTGCTCTTCCCGCAGCAGGTCGTACTGTTCGTAGAGTGCCTCCGGAAGCTGCGCGTACAGATGGTCAAAAATGGCGGTAGCCGGTTCCGGCGTGCGGGACTCGTATCGGTTCAGCGCTGCTTCCATCACCTGCGCCAGCTCGCGCTCCATATCCTGTTGCTGCGCGTCACTCCACAGGTCCTGCGTGCGCAAATAGCTTTCGAGCCGCCGGATTGGCTCCCACTGCCAGGCGTGCTCCAGCTCCGCACCACTGCGGTAGCGGCTGGCATCGTCGGCGGTGGTGTGGTCGCACAGGCGATAGCTCATGGCCTCGATCAGCGCCGCACCCTCACCATTGCGGGCGCGCTTTATGGCATCGCGCGCTGCCCAGTGCACCGCAATCACGTCGTTACCATCCACCTGCAGTGCGGGGATGCCGGCGGCGATGGCCTTCTGCGCGATGGTCGCGGTGGCGGTCTGCGCCGCCCGCGGCACCGAGATGGCCCACTGGTTGTTGTTGATCACGAACACCACTGGCAGTTTCCACACCCCGGCGAGGTTGATCGCCTCGTAGAAGTCCCCCTTGGAGGTGGCACCATCGCCCGCACTCGCCACCGCCACCTGCAGCGGTTCGCCGTGTTGCTGGTGGCGGTAGTTCAGCGCAAATGCCACGCCGGCGGCGTGCAGTAACTGGGTGGCGATGGGCACGCAGATGGGGAGGTCGTGGGGGGCGTGTTTGAAGTGCTGGCCGCGCTCGTCGCCGGCCCAGTTGGCAAGGATCTCCTCGATCAGTACTCCCCGCTCGAGAAAGGCACCGGTTTCGCGGTAATAGGGGCAGTAGACGTCTTCCTTGAGCATGGCACTGCCGATGCCGACGCCAATGGCCTCCTGGCCGAGGCTGGAGGGGTAGGTACCCATACGCCCGGTTCGCTGCATTTTCACCGCACGATCGTCGACCATCCGCGCAAGATGCATCTGGCGGTAGCTGTTGGTTAACCAGTCGGGTGTTGCAAAATCCGGCAGCGGCTGTGTGGCCTCACCGGCTTTATCCAGAAACTGCAGTCGGGCGATATCGAAGGAGGCCTGCAATTGCAGGCGGGGTTTCTGCATCGGCGTGGGGTCCCTTGGGTTCCGATGCTCGTAGTGTAGTCCGGGAATTCTTGGTGATAGTTGATTATGGGGTCCGTTCTATTTCGGTGCTGTGGCGGCAAATCACCGGGTATTTATTTTCGAAACCGCTGTGAATACATCCCTGTACGCTGCGTCGGCGACGTCCCTGTCGCCGACGCTTTCGAAAATAAATACCCGGCACTTTGCCTTCAACTCAGCCATTTCACTCCGTTAGCTCAACAAGAGTGTTGCCTCTTGAGCTCCAGAGGTAGAGCTGAAGGTGGAGCGCTGGGTAAAGGTTTTCAGGATCGTCGCAAACAGGATGTTTGCGCCGAAGCGCCCAGGGACGGGTTCACAGCGGTCCTGAAAACCTTTACCCAGTGATCCGCCGCCACGGGTCCAGTTTCATCGCCCCATCTCCAGGACCACGAAATTCAGCTTTTCTTGGTAGGTCGCTGCCATCCAGCGATATTGCGCTGCTTGCCACGGGCCACAGCCAGTTCGTCAGCACTCACTTCGCGAGTGATAGTGGAGCCGGCACCCACGGTTGCACCGGCGCCAATTTCTACCGGGGCCACCAGCGCGGAGTTGGAACCGATAAAGGCACCGTCGCCGATGTTGGTCTTGAACTTGTTCACCCCATCGTAATTACAGGTAATGGTGCCGGCGCCGATATTCACGTTTTCACCCACTTCGGCATCACCGATATAGGACAGGTGATTCACCTTGCTGCCGACACCAATCCTGGCCTTCTTGGTTTCCACGAAATTGCCCACCTTGGCACCCTTCGCCAGTTCGGTCCCCGGGCGCAGGCGCGCAAATGGTCCGATGCTGCAGGCCTCACCGACCGTGGCATCCTCGATGATGGAGTTGGCGTCCACCACTGTGCCCGCCGCCAGCTCGCAGTTTTTCAGCACGCAGTTGGGCCCGATCTGTACTCCGGCGCCCAGTTTCACGCTGCCCTCGAACACGCAATTGATATCGATCGCCACATCCGTGTCGCACTCGAGAGTACCGCGGATATCGATACGGGCGGGGTCGAGCAGGGTCACGCCGGCATTCATCAGCGCCAGTGCGCGACTGTGCTGCAGGGCGCGCTCCATTTGTGCCTGCTGGGCACGGCTGTTGACCCCGGCCACTTCCAGCGGATCGCTGGCGCGCACGCCGGTGACGGCGATTTCCTCGCTCACGGAGCGCGCGATCACGTCGGTCAGGTAGTACTCGCCCTGGGCGTTGTCGTTGGACAGCTGCGGCAGCCACTTCGCCAGCAGGTCGCCGGGGGCGGCGAGGATGCCGGTGTTCACCTCGCGGATCGCCAGGGTGTCGGCATCGGCGTCTTTTTCTTCCACAATCGCCAGCACGCGACCGGACTCGTCGCGCACGATGCGGCCGTAGCCGGCTGGATTCGCCATCTCTACCGACAACAGCGCGGGGCCCTTGTCGGAGGCGGAAAGCAGGGACTGCAGGGTGCCAGCTTTGACCAGCGGCACGTCGCCGTAGAGCACCAGCACTGTGGCGCCGGGGCGGAAGTTCGGAATCGCCTGGGCCACCGCGTGCCCGGTGCCCAGCTGCTCGGTCTGTTCCACAAATGCCACTTCGCTGTCGGCAAAGCGCTCCCGTACCAGCTCCGCACCGTGGCCGATCACCACGGTGATCTTTACATCCCCCAGCTGCTGCGCCGCCTCGATTACCCGACCCAGCATCGGCACGCCGCCGATGGGATGGAGAACCTTGGGCAGGTCGGAGCGCATGCGGGTGCCTTTGCCGGCGGCGAGGATGACGACGTCGATGGTCATAAGAATTCCGATATCCGATGAAAAACGCCGGCAATTGTGGCGATACCCGGCCCAGACCTCAAGGTGGCCGCGACTTTAATCCCGGCCGCTGATCACATAACTGTATTTCAGTAACCCGACAAAAACTGAACCGCCAATCGTGTTTCCGAGGGTGGCAATGGCGAGGAACTTCAGCGCGGCGAACCCGCCGACAGTGCCGCTGCCATCAATCAAAGCACAGAAAACCCCCACCGCGCCGGCGATACAGTGGGCCAGGCCGCCAAGACCGATTACAAATGTGATCAGCGCCACCACTGCCATACGGCTGATGGTCTCGGTGGATGACGCAACCATCCAGCCCAGCAACCCCATCAGCCAGCCGGCAAAAATAGCCCCCAGCAACTGGCCGCCGCCGTTGTCCGCCAGCAGTTTTTCACCGTAGTAAGTAAACACTTGCGCATCCAGGCGTTCGGTCATGGCCACAAACTGCACAAAAATCCCGCTGAAGCACAGAGCGCCCAGCAAGTTGCCGCAGTAAATCAACCCCCACACCCGCATAAGACTGGCGAAGGACTGGCGGCCGTCCAATACCGGCAGAATCGCCAGGGTGGTATGTTCGGTAAACAGGTCGGAGCGGCCGATGATCACCATCAGGAAGCCGATGGGGTAACTGAGCGCCATCAACAGGTACATGGCCTGGCTAGAAATGACACTGTGGAAATGGCTGTAGAAAGCGGCGACCAGAAACAGGCTGAAGCCGATTTCGAGCCCCGCGGCCAGCGAAGACAGGAACAGGGAGCGGTTGTTGCGCCGGTACTCGTGGAGACTTTCCTGCATCTGTTCCTGCAGGATTTCGCTATCGCTTTTGGGGCGGTCCGATTCCGCGGAGTTGGCTTCGTCCTGGGACATGCTGCCGGCCATATGAAAGAGAAAACTGATTAAAGTCTAGCCACAGCAGCCAACCCGGATGCACCCGTGTGCTTCCGGTGCTTTCATCCGCCGTTCCCCCGCTTTACAGATAAATATTCCACCGGCACCCGATAGCCCGAACTTTCTCCCATTCAACGCAGATCCATTGCCTTTTACCGACAGTCGATTAATTTGGGCTGGATGTCAGTTTTTTGACCAGGATGCCGCCACCCGCAGACGGTGCCGAAAAGCAATAAATACTCCAGCAACCCGGGAGCCAAAACATGTTCGAAAAGACCAAGGCCAGCAAGCTCGCACGCCTGATCGGTAGTGCCGGCTTCGCCCTGGCGCTGCCCTTCGCCGCGCAGGCGGAAGAGGCGGCCAAAGACGCCGACAAATGGGATGTGAACAAACCGCCCTACGAGTTTAAATCCATCCCCCTGGACACCCGGGAAACCACCTGGAGCAACCTGGATATCAGCCCCGATGGCAAAACCCTCATTTTCGACATGCTGGGTGATATCTATGAAATGCCGGTAACCGGCGGCGAAGCGACGGCGATCACCAACGAAATCGCATGGAATACCCAGCCCCGCTTCAGCCCCGACGGGAAGTCCATCGTGTTCGTGAGCGACCGCGACGGCGCCGACAATATCTGGGTCATGGACCGCAACGGCGGCAACCTGCGCCAGCTGACCACCGAGAAGGAAAACCTGGTGCACGGACCGAGCTTCAGCCCGGACGGCCAGTACCTGGTGGCGCGCAAGGGATTTATGTCCGGCCGCAGCATTTCCGCCGGCGAGATCTGGATGTACCACTACGGCGGCGGTGAGGGGCGCCAGATCAAGGCGCGCATCGGCGGCGACATCGCACAGAAGAATATCTCCGATGCGGTGTTCTCCGCGGACGGCCGCTATATCTACTACACCATCGACACCACTCCGGGCACCGTGTGGGAGTACAACAAGAACTCCACCCAGCAGCTGTTTGCGATCAACCGCTACGACCTGCAGGACGGCAAGGAGGAGACCTTCGTCTCCGGCCCTGGCGGCTCCATCGCGCCGATGCCGTCGCCGGACGGCAAGCAGCTGGCGTTTGTCCGCCGCCAGGACTTCAGCACCTCGCTGTTCGTGAAGGACCTGACCACCGGCCTGGAAAAACCGGTTTATTCTGGTCTCGAGCGCGACCTGCAGGAAACCTTCGGCTCCCATGGCAACTATGTGCAGTACGAGTGGATGCCCGATGGCAAGTCGCTGATCGTGTGGAGCAAGGGCAAGTTCCTGCGTATCGCCGCCGACGGCAGCAGTCTGGACAATGGCGCGCGGGAAATCGTCGCGCACATTAAGACCGAGAAGAAGGTCGCCGGTGCGGTGCGCTTCCCGGTGGACGTGGCGCCGGAGCAGTTTGATGTAAAGATGATCCGCTGGGCGCAGAAGTCCCCCAACGGTGAACAGATCGCCTTCCAGGCCCTGGGCAAGATCTACATCCAGGACGTAAAAAGTGGCGAACGTCGGCGCCTTACCCGCCAGGATGAGCATTTCGAGTTCTATCCCAGCTGGTCCCGTGACGGCAGGCAGATCACCTACGTGACCTGGGACGATGAGAAGCTCGGCCAGGTGCGCGTGGTTTCCGCCCGCAGCGGCCGCGGCAACAACATCACCCGCGAACCGGGCCTGTATGTGGAGCCCAGCTTCTCACCGGATGGGGAAACCGTGGCCTTCCGCCGCTTTACCGGCGGTTACCTGCTGAGCCCGGAATACTCTCTCGAGCCCGGCATTTACCTCGCGGACGCCGATGGCGACTGGCAGCGCCGCATCGCCAAGTCCGGCTACGAGCCGCACTTCGGCGCCGACAGCGACCGCATCTATTTCTCCGAATATGTGTACGGCGACGGCGGCAAGCGCGTGTTCAAGAGCGTCGACAGCAACGGCAAGGACGAGCGCGAGCACCTGCACGGTGCCGAAATTACCTCCTTCCGCCTGTCCCCGGACGGTCGCTGGGTGGCCTTTACCCAGGACTTCAGGGCCTATGCCGCGCCGTTCATGCACACCGGCAAGTCCGAATCCATCGGCCCCAAGGCGACTGCGGTCAAGGTCACCCAGGTATCCAAGCGCGCCGGCGAAAACCTGCACTGGTCCGCGGACAGCAAGACCGTGGGCTGGGCCCACGGTCCCAAACTGTACGAGCGCCAGTTGAAAGACGCCTTCAGCTTTGTCGCCGGCGCCCCGCAACAACTGCCGGAACCGGTAAGCGAGGGTATCGATCTCGGCTTCAAACAGGCATTCGCCAACAGCGACAAGCTCATCGCGCTGACCGGCGGCACCGTGGTGACCATGCGTGAGGCGGAGCGCCAGCAGGAAATCATCGACAACGGCGTGGTGCTGTTCCGCGGCAATCGCATCGTTGCGGTTGGCGCCGCCAGTGCAGTGAAAATCCCGGCTGGTACCCAGCGTATCGACGTCACCGGCAAGACCGTACTGCCGGGCCTGGTGGACGCCCACGCCCACGGTGCCCAGGGCCGCGAGGAGATCATCCCGCAGCAGAACTGGAATCTGTTCTCCAGCCTGGCGTTCGGGGTCACCACCATTCACGACCCTTCCAACGACAGCAGCGAGATCTTCTCCGCCGCGGAAATGCAGAAGGCCGGCCTGATCACGGGGCCGCGCATCTTCTCCACCGGTACCATCCTCTACGGCGCCAAGGGCCCCGGCTACAAGGCCAAGATCAACAGCCTGGAAGACGCCGAGTTCCACGTCGGCCGTATGAAAGAGATGGGCGCGATTTCCGTGAAGAGTTACCAGCAGCCCAGAAGAGAGCAGCGCCAGCAAGTGCTCGAAGCCGGGCGCAAACTTGGGCTGATGGTGGTGCCCGAGGGCGGTGGCAAGTACCAGCACAACATGAACATGATCGTGGACGGCCACACCGGGCTCGAGCACTCGCTGCCGATCGCCAACATCTACTCCGATGTGAAACAGCTGTGGGGCCAGACCAATGTCGGTTATACGCCCACCTTTGTGGTGGCCTACGGCGGTCTCAGCGGTGAGTATTACTGGTACGACCGCACCGATGTGTGGAAGGATGAACGCCTGACCCGGTTTACCCCGGACTTTATCGTCAACCCGCGCTCCATCCGTCGCGAAACGGCGCCCGATCATCACTACAACCACTTCAATGTTGCCAACCACGCCAAGCAACTGCGCGACAGGGGTGTCACCGTGCATATTGGTGCCCACGGCCAGCGCGAGGGCCTAGGCGCCCACTGGGAACTGTGGATGATGGAGCAGGGGGGCTTCACCCCGTGGCAGGCGTTCCGCGCCGGTACCATCGACGGCGCCCGCTATCTGGGTATGGACCGGGACATCGGCAGCCTGGAAGCGGGCAAGCTGGCGGACATCATCGTGGTGGACGGCAACCCGCTGGAAAACCTGCGCCTGTCCGAGAACGTGAAGTACACCGTGATCAACGGCAAGGTATTCGACGCGGCCACCATGAATGCGGTGGACGGCGACGAGCGCCTGGCATTCTTCCACGAGCGCCTGCCGGTGAGCGCGATGCCAACACCGACCGCGGAAGCGATTCAGGAAAAGCAGCAGCGTCACCACTGGGTGCACTGACCCCTTCAGCAACCCGTCGTCGACGGAGATCCCGACAAAAACCCGCGAAATTTCGCGGGTTTTTTTATTGGTCGTCGGTGCACTACTCACTATCCAGGCGGGTTTTTTCACATCTTGTCGCAGCTCGGCTGTCGCACCCAGCCTCATTCAACAGGTGCCCCTGCTCTAGTTGTTGATTCAACTGCCTTTTTGCGCCCGCAACCGGGAAATGGATAGGGGTGTGGTTTACGCTCAAAAGTTATCGACGGCCACCGGGCGCACTGTAGCTCCGGTGTCTTCGCTGCTGTTCCCGCCCTGACTATCCCAATAAAAAGGACATCCCATCATGGAAGCGCTCACTCCAGAGGTTGAACCCGAAAGCAACACAGCTGTAGTCGATTTCAAAAAAGTAGAAGAATTTGCCGGGCGCATGCTCGGCGACCTGGCCGCCGCCAGCGCCCACGCCCTGGTCTACGTCGGCGACCAGCTGGGGCTGTTCAAAGCCCTTGCCAAAGCCCCGGCCACTGCCGAACAACTGGCACAGCGCCTGGAGCTGGACGCCCGCTATGTGCGGGAGTGGGCCAGCGGGCTGGCCGCCATCGGCTATTTCGATTACGACCCGGTCAAAAAAACCTTCATCCTGCCGGCGGAAAGGGCAGCGGTACTGGCGGATGAAAACTCCCCGGCCTTTATGGCCGCGGCAAGCTCGGTGATCCGCACCATGTACCACTCGGCAGACGACATCGCCAAAGTCTTCCGCACCGGTGGCGGCTTCGGCTGGCATCAGCACCACCGGTGCCTGTTTCGCGGTACCGAACGGTTTTTCCGCCCCGGTTACAACACCTTCCTGGTGGATGACTGGCTGAAACAACTGCCGGGGATTACAGAGCAATTGGAAAAGGGGGGCAGAGTGCTCGACGTGGGCTGCGGTCACGGCGCTTCCACCATCATCATGGCGCAGGCCTTTCCCAACTCGCATTTTATCGGCGTCGACAATCACCCCGGATCCATCGACGCGGCGCGCGCGGCGGCGGAAACGGCCGGGGTATCCGACCGGGTGGAGTTCCAGGTCGCCAACGCCCGCTCGTTGCCGGAGGGGCCCTATGACCTGATCTGTTATTTTGACTGCCTGCACGACATGGGCGATCCGGTAGGCGCAGCCAGGGCCGCGCACGGAAAGCTGAAACCCGAAGGCAGTGTGCTGCTGGTAGAACCGCTGGCCGAAGATGCGCTGGAAGACAATTTCAATCCGCTCGGCGCCATGTTTTACGCCGGTTCCACCTTCCTGTGTACGCCCTGTTCAAAATCCCAGGAGATCGGACTGGCACTGGGCGCCCAGGCGGGCCCCGCCAGACTCACAGGGGTGTTGGAAGGCGCCGGTTTCAGCCGCGTGCGGGTGGCGACCCGCTCCATGGCCAATCTGATCTTCGAGGCCAAGCCTTGAAACCCTAGATGCCAGCTGGAGTCTGACCGAGCAGGTGGTGTGCCTTTTCCCGCAATGGTGTTGAGTGGGACCAGGCCACCACCCGTTCGAGGTATTCCCGCGCCAGTTCCGGCTTGCCGATGTCGGCGAGATAGAAACCGATGGTAGCGTTCAGCCCCAGGTGGTGCGGCGTCTCCTGGTGTGCCGCCATCATCACCTGCAGGGTCTGCGCCTGTGCGCCTTTCAGCCGGTACGCCTGCCACAGGCTTCGATATCCCGGCAGGTAGGCGGGATGTTGTTGCACTGCAAGCCGGCCATATTTGACCGTCGCAGCATAAGCCTCCTCATCCCAGCCGCTATTGCCAACAGCGGCCTGCAGTCGCTGCAGGTACCACTGGGCAACCTTGGCCGCGGTGTAGGGGCTGGGCAACCCCTGGGTCTCGATTTCCTCCAGAACCTGTATGCCGAATTTTCGATTTCCCTGTGCGCTCTTCAGCAGTGCGAGCGACATCTGCAATGGATGCCACCCCGGTGCGTAACCTTCGCCCTGCTTGAGATATCGCTCGGCCAGCGCCGGGTCGCCAACATCCTGTGCCCGTTCCGCGAGCAGGAAGAGACTTTCGTTGTCCGACAGATGGCGCCGGGGAATCGAGAAATCATAGGGCGGCACCTGGTAGCGATAACCGTAAATCTCGGATTGCATATAGCGCTCCAGCGCGCGCTGCATTTCCCCGATGGGCATGCCGAAATAGAACTCAAACACCGCCTGCGGTTCCTCCCCTGCTGCCACCGCATTCAGGTAGTTATTGGTGGCTTCGCGGTAATCCGGCTGGCCGCTGTTGACGCCCAGTTGCAGAAAGTGGGTCAACAACCAGGCACTGGCGTAGTAGTTGTTCCAGTAGCGCTTGCTGTCATTCCCCGGCGCCGGGTTCAGCAACTCGGTGATGGTGAGCGGTCGTTCGTTTTCATCCAGCCAGGCACCCAGCCGCCAGTCCGGCACTCCGCCGATCACCACCTCACTCTGACGCACATCCGCGCTGGCCAGCAGTTCTGCAAAACCTTCGGAATACCAGCGGGGATAGCGCAATGCGCTGTGCTCGCGCATCAGGTGGTGCACATACTCGTGAAAGATCAGACCGGAACCGGAGATGCCGTGCCCGTCACTGCGGGCAAAGATGAGCGGGCCCTCCCAGGTCTCCCGGTAAAAACCCGCGATTTTGTCGTCGCCGGAAAACCGGCGGAATTCCTGCGCGTTTTTAAACAGATACACCCGCAACCTGCGGTTTTCCGGCCCCTGGGGGAGCCCGGTGAAGGAGAGCGCTGCACTGCGGAAGCGCTCCAGCTCACGCATCATTGCGCTGACCCGCTCCCGGGGTGCATCCGAAAAAACAGAAAAGTTTCTGGAGGTATATTCGTACCAATCCGAAGCGTTTGCGGCTGGAACCACGAGAAACGACAGCAGCAGTGCAAAAAATCGAATCAAACGTGCCATTGAATACGAGGACTCCAACAAATTCTGATCTGAAAAACCGCTAGTGGTTCCGGGCCATATCTTCGATCCACGTCCGCAGTCGCCGCGCCTCTACCTCCCCGGCGTCCACCGCCTCGGCGGCGCGCGAAAACTCCATGCCGCCGATGTGTCCCACCTTGGGCATGATCAGTACATCCGGCGGCGAGCCCACCATGCGCGCACGCTTGTGGCGGCGCTCCAGTATGTCCATCGCCTGCGACATGGTGTCCAGCATACCCGGAGCGGCAACCCGGTTTCTGCTGCGAAATGCGCCAAACTGCACCAGCTGCTCCTTGCCCTGTTCCAGCAACCGGCTGAGGGTAACGGAAGTGCTGTCCTGTGCCACTGATTCCGCCTCGGCACGGGTTTTGGCCAACCGGGTATCCACTTCATCCGGATCCGGGTGGGCATTTTTACTCACTACCGTCTGTACCTGCTTTTGCTGCTGGTTTAGCAGGGGGGCACCGTCTTCGGTGACGTCCACCGCGATGACACAGGTCGCCCCCATGGCACGGCACACATCCACCGGCACCGGGTTGACCACCGCGCCATCCACTAGCCAGCGGCCCGCAAGGGATTTGGCAGACAGCAGACCGGGAATGGAGCTGGAGGCGCTGACCGCATCCTGCAGGTCGCCTTCCCGCAGCCAGATTTCCTGACCGCTATGCAGGTCCGTCGCCACCGCTGTAAACGGGATCGGCAGGTCTTCGATATTGGTATATTTGAAGTCTTCGAAAAACGCGCGGAAGGGCTTCTTGCCTCCGAGGATGCCGCCACTCAGGGTCCAGTTTATGTCGAGCAGGGAAAACACTTTCCAGTTGTCCAGCAGCCGTACCCACTCCTCGAGCCGTTCGAGTTCTCCGGCCGCATAGGCCGCGCCGACAAAAGCCCCCATGGAAGTACCGGCAATCACATGCGGATGGATGCCCATGTCGTCGAGAAATTTCAGCACGCCGATATGGGCAAACCCCTTCGCCGCACCACTGCCGAGGGCCAGACCAATTACGGGTTCGTTTGAATTCACTTGCGCCACTCCAGTGCGATTACGTCATGCAGAGCGGCAAGCAAACCATAGCAAGTAAAAAAATGCAGCCGGTAGCCGGGTTTTCAGCGCAAAAAAAAAGCCCGCCGGGTAGGCGGGCTTTTCTTTGGTCGAAAGAGAGGATTAATCGTTCAGGTGAGCGCAGCGACCAAACTCCGCACCTGCTTTCACTTCAGCGATCAGCTGCTTGGGGAAGCTGACCTCACGATCCTGTCCGTTTTTACAAACGAAGGCAGAATTCATGTCGATATCGAAGGTAATGGTGGCGCCGGCCAGGTTACCCATCATCTCCGAGCCGTTGCCACTCAGCGCCAGCGGGTTATCCACCGGGAACTGGGAAGCTTCGACCACGCCCTGCTTGGCGAAGAAGTCGCGGGTGTTGATCCAGCCGATGCCGTCCAGGTACACGCCGCCGACAATGCCGGTGAAGAAAGAGCCGGCACGACCGACGATAACACTGCCATCGTCATTCATATCGGTGGGCATGACCGGAATCGGACCGGCAATGCTCTGCACCACTTCCGGGCCATACAGGGGATTGGTACACAGGTTGCCAAGGAAGAAATGGTTGTAATCCAGGTCTTCACACCAGGTCATACCGCCGATGTCTTCGATGGCATCGGTCTTGGTGTTCCACAGTTTTACACCGGTGGGTGTGTCGAGAGCGACAATGCTGCCGTCACGTGTCATCGCCGTGCCGTTCGCGGCACCAAACTCGGTGTAGAGGTCACGGAACTGACCATTTACCCAAGCGATCTGCTTGTAAGTGCTGGAACCAGTAATGACTTCGCCATTGCCGGAAACGCGGTCGGCGCGCACCCACTGCACGTTGCCCGGCAGGTCGTAAGGCAGCTCTTCAACATTGCCATGTTTATCCCACTTTACAGGGACCATCTCGTGGGCACCGCTTTTGTTGCACACACCATTGCCATCGATGTCCTTGTAACCAAGGCCAACCATGACTTCACCGGTGTCATCCATATCCCAGACCGCGGCGCTCTGTCTACCGCTCTCACCGTCACCGCCACAGGTATTGCCGTTCAGGTCCTGCATCGCGGTCAGATGATTGCTGGCCAGATCCCACATCGCCGGCTCGCGGATACCGTTGTTATCCAGGTCCGCAACGATCACCGCCTTGGTGGCATTTTTGTTCATCTGGCCGCCATTGGTACGCACATCGACGTCCGGGTGCAGAGCGTAGGACTTCTGTACCGCATCGTAGACAAATGGAATACCGTTACCTACGGTACCGAATGCTTTTTTACCATTCTTGGCGAGATCGGTAACAAAGGCCTGTACCAGCGGGGTGTACTGGATACCATCGTGGTAGCCGTTGAAGTACATGTCGGTCTGCTTGGTCTCACCGGCCTGCACGGTAATTGGGGTAAAGTTACAGGCGCGATCTTCCCCGGGATTAGTACTCTCACCGTCGTTCCAATATTCGGCTTCAGAGACGATGGAAGTTGGCGAAGTCGGGTAGCCACCGGCCTTAATTGTGTCGGTGTACAGGACGTAACGCGCACCCGGCTGCAGCCCGTTGATGGTAAAGGAGCCATCCGGGCCGACCTTGCCCTGGGTCAGGTTACCGCTCTGCTGGGTGATCACATCGTACATCGGGTTGTCGATGTTGCGCGCCACCATGTTGATACCGGAATACTCGCTCACGCCATCTTTCAGATAGAGCTTACCGGTGATCGAGCCATACTGGGTCTTGTATGCCTCAGTGGGGTAAAGGTCAGAGATATTGACGATGTCGTCGCGCACACTGATTTTGGACTGCTGGCGACCCTGCTCACCGCGCACATTGATGAACGGGAACATGGTTTCAATGGTGTCCGCGGCCGGAGCCACCGAACCATTGAACAAGTTCGCACTGTCACAGCCTGGCACTCCGTCGTAGTACTGACGGTATCCAGAAGCCATGTAACTGAAGTGACCGTTCGCCTGCGAGTGCGACATGTTCATTGCGTGGCCAAACTCGTGGGTGAATACACCGGCAACCATTTCGCCGTTGGTATCCTTGTGATCCACGAACCAACCATTCATCAATGCGGTCGCTTCGGTAATTTCGCCGGTTTCTTCGTCAGCCCACTCGGGGAACGCGATGCCCAGCACCTGGTTTTTCTGCACACCGAAGTACTGCTCAAGAATTTCGCCGTCGGTATCGTAGTTCACCCAGAAACCGTAGCCATTTTCCTTCGCGTAGATTTCACCCACGTTGGTTTCATTGACGTCGGCGATGCCGGTCTGCTCTTCAATGGTGCCCTGAATGGACATGCTCAGGGTGGCGGTGTCGACGTTGGACCATTCCGCGACCGCGTGTGCGGTGACCGCATTGGCCTGCTCGATGGTCAAGAACACACTGCCGTCATAATCGACAGTAAATGCCGGCGCCTCACCACCATCCTTCGTCGGGGTCATCGGGCCGCCATCGGTGTATACCGGAATATCACCCTTGGACGTATCCCACTTGTAAGGCTGCATTGTCGGTTCGTGCACATACAGCGGGCCACCAGCCTGTGCGCCTGCGGAGACGAGCGCCAACGCCATCGCGATATTGAGCTTTTTCATTTTCATTATTTGCTCTCCTCAACCAGCTTGCCTACGTAGCCCATGAAAGCCGCAGAGTTCACGGCACCGGGGTTGGTAATCATGTTCTGCTCTTCGTCGGACATGTTGGACGTGTCCATGCCCTCGAACAGACCATGGTTGTTGAAGCCATTGATTACCTGATTGTTGCTGACCAAGAATTTGCCCTGGGCCATGCCGGTGGTGGTCTGGAAGCCAGTCAGGCCGGCTTTTTTGTACATGAAGGCAACAACCTGCTCGCCTTCGTGCCACCTGGCGAAACCGTCTGGTGTCACACCCAGGTAGACCTTGCCGTTACCCATGGAGCGCGGCTTGATCAAACCAAACTGACGGAAGGTGTATTCACTTTCGTCTTTAATCTTGCCCTTGGCATCGCTGCCGACACGGATAGTGACTTCGGTATAGGGGGCATTGTTCTGAAAACCGTCGGTAACTTTGATTACCTGCCCCATGATGATGCTTTCCGAAGCGGTGACCAGTTCTTCCAGGTTCTGGCTTTTGAGTTTCATGGCGTGCGCCGAGACGGAGAGCAGGGCTGCTGCCGTCAGCGTCGCCAGTAGGGAAATGCGCGAGAAAATTTTCCCGATTGGCATGGGTACCTCCTAACAAAGTTATTTTTATTTCTGAGCAACACAACAGGTTCCGTTGCGTCGCCAGGTCATCCAATAGATCACAAGTGGTTTTGCCAGAAAGTAACGTTGTGTAACAAGAACAGGTAAGGCAGCTTTGGTCATTTACACCCGCTGCAAATCGTGAGTTCAATAATGACGGGGGGTGCAGGGGAGAGAGGAGGCTTGGCGGGTTCGCTGGACCGTCAGTCAGGCACACATGGTGGAAAAAGCAGATTTAACTTTTGCGACGGTAATCGCAAAAAGATTGTGCCCCGGCGGGAGGCTTTGTTGCGACTTTCAGACTCCCAGAATCAAAAAAAGCAGCCGAAGCTGCTTTTTTTGATTCCGGCATGACGGCGGAAATTATTTGCCGGCCGCCCTGCGGATCGCCTGCAGGGTACGCAGGCGCGCTTCGGCTTCTGCCAGCTGCGCGGAGATGCGGGTGTAGTCGATATCCGCCGGGGCGCCGCGCAGGGCGTGTTCCGCCTCTTCACGCGCCTTTTTGGCTGCATCTTCGTCGATTTCGCGTTCGGCGACATCGGCGAGGACGGTGATGATATTCGGCTGGATTTCGACATAGCCACCGCTCAGGAACAGCACCTCTTCATCACCACTGTCCTTGATGATGCGTACCGGACCCGGCTTGATCGCGGTCAGCAGTGGCGCGTGACCATAGGAGATACCAATCTCCCCTTCGACGCCGCTGACAATTACCATCTTCACCAGACCGGAGAAGAGGGACTCCTCTGCGCTAACAATGTCGCAATGTACTGTCATAGCCATAAGGCTACCTCATTCTCAGCTGTTTGCCTTGTGGCGTCCCCCAAAATCTACCGCGCGTCTGCCTGGCGGCGTCCGGTAGTGCTCGGCTGCTCATGTATGTGTATACACTCCGCTGCCTGCGCTCCGGCGGCCACCGCCAGCCAGCCGCTCGCGACGATTTTGAGCGAGCCATGGACCCTGACAAATCAGGGTTCCACATACCTTACTTCTTGTTGGCTTTCTCTACGGCTTCGTCGATGGTGCCGACCATGTAGAACGCCTGTTCCGGCATGTGGTCGTAATCACCATTGAGGATGCCCTGGAAACCGCGAATGGTTTCTTTCAGAGACACGTATTTGCCCGGTGCACCGGTAAATACTTCCGCTACGTGGAACGGCTGGGACAGGAAGCGCTCGATCTTACGCGCGCGGGCTACGATCTGCTTGTCTTCCTCAGACAGCTCGTCCATACCCAGGATCGCGATGATGTCCTTCAGCTCCTTGTAGCGCTGCAGAACCGACTGCACGCCGCGGGCACATTCGTAGTGCTCCTGGCCAATTACCAGCGGGTCCAGCTGGCGAGAGGTGGAGTCGAGCGGGTCTACCGCCGGGTAGATACCCTTGGCGGCGATGTCACGGCTCAGTACTACGGTGGAGTCCAGGTGCGCGAAGGTGGTC
>Ga0207814_100430_pt1 | contig 24605 bp, 19 predicted proteins | sample TtaePargueraPR_7_FD_187755 | JGI IMG/M metagenome (GOLD analysis project Ga0207814, IMG submission 187755) | Aerobic enrichment media microbial communities from Bioluminiscent Bay, La Parguera, Puerto Rico - Tt and P1 (2) (SPAdes) | ecosystem: Environmental > Aquatic > Marine > Unclassified ... | reverse complement strand
AGCGAACTGATCGGGTCCGGGGTCAGCCTGGGCACCTTTGGCCTGTTGTCCCTGGCGCTGGCTGCGCAACTGGCACCGGCGATGGTCGCGGCGGTGACCTGGCCCGCGCGCTGGCCGCGGCTGCGCGCCGCGGGGGTGGTTGCCGGCCTGGTGCTGGGCACCCTGGTGTGGGCGCTGTCGGCCCTGCCGGCGGCGCTCGGCGGGCAGGACCAGATTGCCGCGGCGCTCGGTCTCAACTGGAATCCGCTGACCATTGCCTGCGTTTTCGGGCTGGGCATCAATGCGCTCGCGCTGATCGGCTGTTCCCTGCTGCAGCAGCGCTGGCTGCCGGGCAGTGCCGCCGCGGACGTGGCACCGGTGGACCGCGCGCGCCTGCGCCAATTGCTGGCGCGCTTTGTGGGCGAAGATGCCGCGGAGCGCGCACTGGCGCCCATGGCGGAAGATAAAGAGGAGCAGCGGCCGCGCGCGTCCGCGGAGCACTACCGCGACGCGGTGGAAAAAATCCTCGCCGGTATTGTCGGCAGCACCAGTGCCCGCCGCCTGGTGCGCCAGCAGGGGGAGACGGAAGTCACCGCCCAGCAGCTGGAACAGGCATCGGATATCTACCAGTTTGGCCGCGGCCTGCTGCAGAGCAGTATCGACAATATCGACCAGGGCATTTCCGTGGTGGATGCCAACCTCAATCTGGTGGCGTGGAACCGCCGTTACCTGGAGCTGTTCCATTATCCCGCGGAGATGATCTACGTGGGCCGCCCGGTGGCGGAGCTGGTGCGCTACAACGCCAGCCGCGGCGAGTGCGGCCCCGGTGTGGTGGAAGACCATGTGCAGAAGCGGGTAGAGCACCTGCGCAACGGCACCGCCTACCGGGTGCAGCGCAATCGCACGGACGGCACGGTGCTGGAGATCCGCGGCAATCCGCTACCCGGCGGCGGCTTCGTGACCACCTATACCGACGTGTCCGATTACCAGCGCGCCCTCGCGGAGCTCACCGACATCCGCAACTCCCTCGAACACAAGGTGGCCCACCGCACCGCCGAGCTGGAAAGCGTGAACGACGAATTACAGGCGCTCAATCGCGAGCTGCAGGAGGCGAGCGCCGGCAAGACCCGCTTCCTCGCCGCCGCCAGCCACGATCTGGTGCAGCCCCTGAACGCCAGCCGCCTGTTTATCGACGCGCTGGCCGCGCGCCCACTGGAAGACGACAGTCGCCAGTTGCTGACCCGCGCGGACCGCGCCCTGGCGGCGGCGGAGCAGCTGATTACCGACATGCTGCAGATCGCGCGCATGGACGCCGGGGATATCAAGCCCAGTTTTGCCCCGGTGCCGCTCGACAGCATCCTCGACGACGCCGTGGCCCAGGCGCGCCTCGCCGCGGAGGCGCGCGGTATCCGCCTGCGTTACCGGCGCAGCCAACTGTGGGTGCAGAGCGACGAGAAAATGCTGCGCCGGGTGGTGCAGAACCTGCTGGATAACGCGGTCAAGTACACCCGTGAGGGCGGCGTGCTGATCGGCGCGCGCCGCAGGGGCAGCGGTGTCTCCCTGGAGGTGTGCGATACCGGCGAGGGCATCGCCGCCGACCAGCAACAGGCCATTTTCCGCGAGTTCTGCCGGCTCACACCCAAAGACGCCTCCGCCCAGGAGCGGGGCCAGCGCCAGCACGGCTACGGCCTGGGCCTGGCGACGGTGGAGCGCCTGTGCCGCCTGCTCGATGCCCCCATCGGGCTCTCCTCCACCCCCGGCAGCGGCAGCGTATTCCGGGTGCGGCTGCCCCGTGCGACGGCGCGTGTCGATGTGCGGCCCCGGGTAAAAAGTGGTGCCGGACGCGGCGCGGCGCTGAACCTGCGGATTCTGTGTGTGGACAATGAGCCCTCGATTCTCGAGGCGATGGCGGCGCTACTGGGTGGCTGGGGGTGCACCGTCGCCTGTGCCCAGAGCCGCAGCGAGGCGCTGGCGGCGAGCGAGCCGGATCTGTTGCTGATGGATTTCCATCTGGACGACGGCGACAACGGCATCGACCTGGCGGCGGAGCTGCTGGCGCGCTGGGACGGTGATGTACCCTGCGTGATCATCTCGGCGGAGAACACCAACACGGTAAAGACCCGTGCACAGCAGGCCGGCTGGCAGTTTCTGCAGAAACCCCTGCGGCCGGCGGCACTGCGCGCGCTGTTGCAGCAGAGCGCCAAGCGCAGCGCGCTTGCGACCAAGGTCGTATAGGCAGGCGGCGCCATCCGGCGCAGTCTCGACAGTAACGTTCGAAATAATAAAAAGTGGTATCCGAGTGATGAAAAAATACCTGCTGGAAATACTTATGTTCAGCGCCTATGCGCTGTTCGCGGCGAGCTGGGTCTCCGGCGCCATCCTCACCCCGGCCATCCAGGCCTCGTTTGGCGAGGAGGGTTTTGCCAATGCCACCTGGGGCAGTAACGTCATCACCATCGCCAAGATTGTCGGCAACCTGGCCGCTGCAGCCCTGCTGATGCGCCTCGGTGCCAAGCGCGCCTTCGCCATCGCGGTGGTGCTGATTGCCGCCGGTGGCCTGGGTGCCCTGGCCGACACCTACGGCGGCTGGCTGATGTCGCGCCTGGCCCTGGGCCTCGGCGGTGCGCTGGCGATCGTCTACTTCGCGCCGGTGGTGCTGCACTACTTTGCCGCGGAAGAGCGCCCAATGATCAACGGCATCAATGCCGCCGCCTTCAATACCGGTAACCTGATCGCGCTGCTGTCCACCACCACGCTGCTCGCCTGGCTCGGCAGCTGGCAGTCGGTGGTTGTGCTCTATGGAGTGATGGTGCTGGCCCTCGGTGTACTCTGGTGGCTGACGGCTGAGGACTTCTCCCTGTCCGGTGGCGGTGACAAGCCCGCGGAGAATTACGGGTTTAAAGAGGGAGTCAAAGAGAGTTTCAACTGGTGGCTGCCACTGGCCTACTGCGGCGTGCTGTTCTGTTATATCGCGGTATTCGCGCTCTTCCCGCTGATCGACGGCTTTGCGGTGGCCAGCCATCACCTGTCGGCAGTCATGATTGCCGCCGGTATGGTGGGCACCATTGCCGGCATTATCGTTACCAGGCGTTTTCCGCTGCGCTTGCCGGTGCTGCGCTTTGGCGGCCTCGCGCTGGTGATCTTCGCCGCGCTCATGGTCACCAGTCGTGACCCGGTCATTGCCTACGGCGCCGCGGCGCTCGCCGGCTTCTGCATGTTCCTGCCGATGACTGCACTGGTTACCCTGCCGCAGGAATTGCCGGGTATGACGCCAGCCAGAATCACCGTCACCTTTGCCATGTTCTGGTCCATTTCCTACGGGGTGGAAACCGTGCTGATGTACGGTGCCGGCCTGCTCGCGGATATCACCGGCGAGCCGGCGACGGCGGCCTACTTCGCCGTGGCCTGCTCCGCTTCCCTGTTCGTGTTTTCTTTCCTGCTGCCGGAGAGCGGCAAAAAAGTGACCGTGGAAAACCTGGAGGCCGACAATGCCGCAGCGTAATGCCAATCTCCATCCCAAGCTGGCCGAGTGGCTGGTTGCCGTCAATGCACAGGTCACGCAGCTGAAGGCCGCCGGCTTCGAGGCCACGCCGGTCAACGCCCGCGAAAGTCTCGCCAACCTGACGCGCAACTTCGTCGAACCGGGCCCGGATATGACCGTCGCCGACACGGTGGTGGCCGGTGGCGAATATTCGGTGCCGGTACGTATTTATCAGCCGCAGGATGCCATCGACGGCGCGTCGATTATTTACTGCCACGGCGGCGGGCATATGGCTGGCAGCGTGTCCGTATACGACCCCATCTGCCGCCGTGTTGCGGATGCCAGCAAGCGCACGGTCATTTCCGTGGAGTACCGACTGGCCCCGGAAAACCCTTACCCGGCGGCTCTGAACGATTTGATGAGTGTGGTGCGCAACCTCGGGAGCGCGCTCGATCGCAAAGGCATCGCCCACAACCGTCGCTGGATCCTGATGGGCGATTCCGGAGGCGGCGCCCTGTGTGCTTCCGCATCCCGCCTGCTGCAACACCAGCCGCACAGCATCGATGCCCAGGTACTGATTTACCCCAGTCTCGACTACACCATGCAGACGCCTTCCATTCAGGAAAATGGCCGCGGCTATTTGCTGGAGAAAGAAAAGATTCGCTGGTACTTCGAGAACTACCTGCAAAAGGCGGAAAACCCCTGGCTGGTTTCGCCGCTGCACGGCGAGTTCACCGCCAACATGCCGGCGACACTGGTGGTCACCGCGGAGTTCTGCGCGTTGCGCGACGAGGGTGTGGAATATGTGCGCAAGGTACGCGAGGGCGGCGCGAATGCCGAGCACCTGCACTTTGGCGATATGATCCACGCCTTCCTGAACGTCGAGAACCTGGTGCCGGAGGCCTGCGAGCGGGTGTATCGCCACACCGCAGAGTTTCTGTACGGCGTCTGACAATGGGCCGCCAGCGCTGTCCTGAGGGCGCTGGCGGCGGAAAATAAACTCGTTGCCTGTCGCTCCTGAGACTAAAACTCCAATTTTGCTGGAAGCTTTAGTCAGGAGCGTCCGATGTCCACAGGCAACGATCCCAATCTTCCCCCTTCTGCAACCTCTGCCTCCGGCCAGCGCAATCTCGCCACCCGTCCGTTGCTGCGCGCCCTGGCCGATCGCTGGTGGGTGGCGCTGGTGCGCGGCCTGTTCGCCATTCTTTTCGGTGTGCTGACGTTTGTCTGGCCGGGCATTTCCCTGCTCAGTCTGGTGATCCTGTTCGGGGTCTATTCGCTGATGGACGGTGTGGTCGCGCTTTACGGGGCGATAACCGGGCGCGGCCAGATCAGCCGTTCTTCCCTCTGGTGGCTACTATTTGTGGGTATTTCCGGAATCGCCGCGGGATTGGTGACCTTTGTTTACCCACAGGTGACGGCGCTGGTGCTGGTGATCTTTATCGGTGCCTGGGCACTGGTGCGGGGGATCTTTGAAATCATCGGCGCGATTCGCCTGCGCAGGGAAATCGAGCGCGAATGGCTGCTGATCTTTGCCGGCTTGCTGTCGGTGCTGTTTGGCCTGGTGTTGTTGCTCAACCCTGGTGCCGGTGCGCTCGCACTGCTGTGGCTTATCGGGGGCTACGCCATTGCCTTCGGCATCATTCTGGTGTGGCTGGCGTTCCGGTTGCGCAAGTTGGCACGCAATGCGCATGATGAGTAAACTGCCTGAATCAAACTAGTCATCGCAGGCAATATAAAAATATAACGAGCCGACCATGAGCGAAGCACTGATCGTTCTCGATCCCGCTGCGGAGAAAAGTCTACAGCAGCAGATCCGCGAAAAACTGATTCAGGGAATACTCTCCGGAAGCATTCCGGCCAGCCACAAGATGCCGTCTTCCCGACGCATGGCCGAGCAGCTGCGTGTTGCCCGCAATACGGTGGTGCTGGCCTACCAGCAGCTGGTGGACGACGGTTTTCTGGTGACCCGCGAGCGCAGCGGGTTTTACGTGAGTGATACCGTGGCCCAGCAGGGCCTGATCAGCCACGGTGCCGCAACCGCACCCCGGCGGGACGACGATGACCGCAGCTTCTGGCGGGAACACTGCAACCCGGTGTCCGTCAGCCGCCGGGCACTGCAGAAGCGCCCGGCGAACTGGCTGCAATACCCTTTCCCCTTTGTCAGCAACGAATACGATCCGCGCCTCTACCCGGGCGCGGAGTGGCGGGAGTGCACCCGGGATATCTTTACCGCGCGGGAGGTCGCCCAATGGGCCACTCAGGGCGGCAACGAGGACGACCGCCAGCTGATCGAGCAGATCTGCACCCGCCTTCTGCCCCGCCGCGGTATCTATGTGGATCCCGGCCAGATACTGCTGACCAGCGGGCTGGAGCAGGCGTATTACCTGCTGGGTGAGCTGCTGCTGGGCGAGCAGCGCAATCTGGCGCTGGTGCTGCCCACCGGCGGCGAAACGGGCGAAATTTTCCGTCGCACCGGCGCCGCCCTGCAGTCCCTGTCCCAGGACGCGGATGGCCCGGTGGTGGTGGGTCTCAGCGCGTCGGTGGACTGTCTCTACCTGCAGCCGAACGTGCACAACCCCACCGCGGTCAGCACCAGCCTGGAGCGACGGAGATTGCTACTGAAGTGGGCCCGGGAGCAGAGCGCGGTGGTGATCGAGAACGACTGCGACCACGACTTCTGCTATCACGGCAACCCGCTGCCGCCTCTGAAGAGTATGGAAGGCGGCAGTGCGGTCATATACCTCTACCAGTTTCCCAAGGTGATCGACCCCGGCATGCAGCTGGGGTTTGTGGTTGCCCCCAAACCGGTCATCCGGCGGCTGCGGGCATTGCGCTACACCTTGCGCGAGCGGGTGCCGGCACTGAACCAGAGGCTGCTGGCAAAATTCGTGTCTTCGGGGAACCTGGATGCGGCGCTGTTCAAGATCACCCAGCAGCTGAAGGAGCGCTGGACCGCGCTGGGGGAGGCGCTGATGTACCACCTGCCCAAGCTGAAGGTGCGGCGTGCCAGTTGTGGCACCGCCTGCTGGCTGGAGCTGCCCGCGCACATCGATGCCGCGCAGTTGCAGGTGCGCGCGGAACAGAATGGCCTGCTGCTGGAAACCGTAAGCGACGGCAGCGCGGTGCGCCTGGGGTTTTCCGCGATTGAGGCGGACCGGATCGAGCCCGGGGTGAAAGTGCTGGCGCAGCTGATCAACGGCGAATTGCGTGCAGAGGAAGAGACCCTGGCGACGGCGAGTGGACGACGGCTTTCCGCCGCCGATCTGCAGCGGGAGATGCCGGGGGCGGTTTTTCTCGGCACCAACACCCTGGGCGAGTCCTACCGCATCGAACTGAAACCAGACGGCACCATGCTGGGCTATTCACGCAACGATGTGGAAATGGATGAGACGGACACCGGCCGCTGGTGGCTCGACGGCGACCAGTGGGTGCGCCAGTGGCGCAACTGGTCCTACGGCCGCAAGGCCAGTTTCTTCGTGGTTACCGACGGTCACCGCATCAAGTGGTTCAACGAAAGCGGCAAGCTGATCGATACCGCGGTCATTGCCAACGAGTAGCGCGTCTCTGGGGCGCACCGGGATTTGTTTATCCGGTGGCCCTGCGGATCTTGCGCTTGCGCCGTCGCCCACTGCGCAGGCGTGCCAGCGCCCAGGATATGTGTTCCTGCACCAGCGGCGTGGCATCCTCGTAGGCTTTTTCCAGCAGGTGGACAAGTTCGGGTGACGGGTCGGCGTTGCCCAGGGCCACCGCCAGATTGCGCTGCCAGCGCTCAAACCCGATGCGGCGGATCGCCGAGCCCTCGGTCTTCTTCAGAAACTCCTGCTCCGTCCACTGAAACAGTTCTGCCAGCTCCCCGCTATCCAGCCCGTGCCGCGGATGAAAATCCTGCTCGGCGGTGGGTTTGGCAAACTTGTTCCAGGGGCAGATGATCTGGCAGTCGTCGCAGCCGAACACCCGGTTGCCCATGGGCTCGCGGAACTCTTCCGGAATGGGCCCCTTGTTCTCGATGGTCAGGTAGGAAATGCAGCGGCGCGCGTCCAGGGTGTAGGGGCCGACGAAGGCGTCGGTGGGGCACACCTTGAGGCAGGCGGTGCACTCGCCGCACTGGTTCGGTTCCTCGCTCACATCCACCGGCAGCGGCAGGTTGGTGTAGATCTCGCCGAGGAAAAACCAGCTGCCGGCGTGGCTGTTGATCACCATGCAGTTCTTGCCGATCCACCCCAGGCCCGCCTTCTCCGCCAGGGCCCGCTCCATCACCGGCGCACTGTCGGTAAAGGCGCGGCCACTGGTGTGGATGCCGCGCTCCTCGCAATAGCGGTCGATCTGCTGCGCCAGCTGTGCCAGGCGCTTGCGGATCAGTTTGTGGTAGTCGCGGCCATTGGCGTAGCGGGAGACATAGGCCCGATCCGCGCTCTTGAGAATGTTCACCGGTTCGGTGTCCGGGGGCAGGTAGTCCAGGCGCACGCTGATCACCCGCAGGGTGCCCTCTTCCAGCAGCGCCGGGCGCCAGCGTTTTTCGCCGTGGGTACCCATCCACTCCATATCGCCGTGGTAGCCGGCGTCGAGCCACTGCTGCAGCCGCTCACCGTGTTGCTCGAGGTGGCAATCGGTAATACCCACCTGCTGAAAGCCGAGCTCCCGCCCCCACAGCCGGATCTGTGCGGCCAGGTCTTGCAGCGTTTGGGTGTCGGGGGTGGTGTTCATGAAAATTGGCGTGGCCCAGTGTGCGGCGAATCGGGGGGTGAAGCGGTATAATTCCCGGTATTTTGCCACAGTTTAAAATTTGACCACAGTCTGATTGGAAATCTGATCAAGACCCTGACCGACATTTGGAACGCAGTAGATACCATGGATAGCCAGACGCACATTTCCCAACCGGCCCCCCAGCGACTGTACAGCGCCGGGGCGGTACGTGAGCTCGACCAGCGGGTGATCGACCAGCAGCAGATCCCCGGGCTCGCGCTGATGAAGCGCGCCGGGCGCGCGGCCTACGACAGCCTGCGCCGCCGCTGGCCCGACCTGGCGGCGCTGCAGGTGTTCTGCGGTGGTGGTAATAACGGTGGCGATGGCTATGTAATTGCCGGCCTCGCGGCACAGCGGCAGATTCCCGTGACGGTCTACGTGGGCGTGCCGGTAGCGAAGCTGAAGGGCGATGCGCTGGAGGCCTATCGCTTCGCCGAGCGCGAGGGCGCTGTGCTGGTGGCGAGCCTGGGCGAGCTGCCGCCGGTGGAGAAGAATACCGTGCTGGTGGATGCCCTGCTGGGTACCGGCTTTTCCGGTGCACTGCGCGCGCCCATGGACAGTGCCATTGTGCATATCAACGATTCCGGCGCACCGGTGCTGGCAGTGGACCTGCCGTCCGGCCTGCACGCCGACAGCGGCGCCGCCGACGAAGGGGCGATATGCGCGGATGTCACCGTGACCTTTATCGGCCGCAAGGCCGGTTTGTATCTCGGCCGCGGCCCGGCACTCACCGGCGAGGTGATCTTTGACGACCTGGGAGCGGCGCCCGCTATCTACGATCAGGTGCCCCCGCTGCTGACCCGCCACACGGGCGACAGCCTCGAGCGCCTGCCGGCGCGCCCCGCGGACAGCTACAAGAACCAGTTCGGCCATGTGATGGTGGTCGGTGGCGATCACGGTTTCGGTGGCGCCGCACTGATGGCCTCAGAGGCTGCCGCGCGCACCGGTGCCGGCCTGATCTCCCTTGCCTCGCGCCCGGAACACCTGGCCGCGGCCCTGACCCGCTGCCCGGAAGTCATGGCACACCCGGTGGTATCGGGGCAGGAGCTGGAGCCGCTGCTGGAAGCGCCGGATGTCATCGCGGTGGGTCCCGGCCTCGGCAAGAGTCCCTGGAGTGAGCAACTGCTGGCCCGCGCCGGACGCGCCCGCGCCAAGCTGGTACTGGATGCGGATGCCCTGAATATTCTTGCCGGCGGCCGCGTGCTCGCCGGGGTAAGGCGCGACGACTGGGTGCTGACGCCCCATGTGGGCGAGGCGGCGCGGTTACTGGGTGTATCGAATACGGAGGTGACCGCCGACCGGGTGGCCGCGGCCAGGGCGATTCAGCAGAAATTCAGCGGCGTGGTGATACTTAAAGGCACCGGCACCCTGATTGCGCACAGTGAGGGTATTGATCTGATCAACAGCGGCAACCCGGGGATGGCCTCCGGTGGCATGGGCGACCTGCTGACCGGGGTGATTGCCGCCCTGATCGGACAGGGGATGGCACTGCCCGCGGCGGCGCGCCTGGCGGTGTGGCTGCACGGTGAAGCCGGCAATCGCGCGGCCGCAGAGGGCCAGCGTGGCCTGCTCGCCTCCGACCTGCTGCCGCATATCCGCGCACTGGTAGACTGAGTTGTGGGCCGGGTCATTGAGCAAGAGAATTGAACGTGAGCGCACTGCCTGTGGATAAAACCCTGTATCTTGCCGACGAGGCCGCTACCGTCGCCGCCGGTGAGGCGCTGGGCCGCGCCTGCGACGAGAGTGGCCTGAGTGCAGGCCTGGTGATTTTCCTCGGCGGCCAGCTGGGCGCCGGCAAGACCACCTTCAGCCGCGGGGTATTGCGCGCATTCGGTCATCGCGGCGCAGTAAAGAGTCCGACGTATACTCTGGTGGAGCCCTACGAGTTTGAAGTGGGCAGTGCGCGGGAGCGCCGGGTCTACCACTTTGACCTCTACCGCCTGGGCGACGCGGAAGAGCTGGAATACATGGGGGTGCGGGACTATTTCGGTCCCGGCAGCCTGAGTCTGGTGGAGTGGTCCGAGCGCGGCGCCGGTGTGTTGCCGCCGCCGGACCTGGCGCTGACATTGCAGCTGCAGGGCGAGGGGCGTGCGCTCGGGTTGCGCGCGCTGAGCCAGGCCGGCGCCGCAGTGCTGGCGCAGGCAGAGCTGCCAGAAGATTGAGACAACAGGGTGTATTGACAGAACGGAGCATGCGGTCAGGGACCGGAACTGCAACGGATTCGACAGGGCAATAATAATGAGTAGAGCAGGGTTGCCAGTGCGACTTACAGCAGAGCGTAAAACAGGGTTTGGATTGAAACTGGTCAGCGGACTTGCCCGCGCGGTGCTGGTGCTGTTGGTGGCACTGCCGGTCTCGCGGGTGCAGAGCGCGGAAGTGGAAGGGGTACGCCTGTGGCGCGCGCCGGATCACACTCGTCTGGTGCTCGATCTGGACGGCCCCGCCGAACACAAGCTGTTCACTCTGAAAAACCCGGATCGCGTGGTCATCGATGTGATCGGCGCAAAGCTGTCCAGTGGCGTCGACGGGCTGCCGCTTGCCGACACGCCCATCGCCGGCGTCCGCCACGCGGTGCAGAACAACCGCGATCTGCGCGTGGTGCTGGACCTGAAGCAGCCGGTCAATCCGCGCAGCTTTGCCCTGCGCCGCCACCAGCAGCTGCCCGATCGCCTGGTGATCGACCTGCACGACCTGGGCAAGGTGGAAGAGAAAACCATTGAACAGGTCCAGGTGGTCAGCGGCGAGCGCGATATCGTCGTCGCCATCGATGCGGGCCACGGCGGCGAAGACCCCGGTGCCCTCGGCCCCGGCGGTCTGCGCGAAAAGGATGTGGTGCTGGCGATTTCCCGCTATCTGCAGAAGTCCATCGATGCGCGCTCCGGATTCTCGGCCAAGCTGGTGCGCACCGGCGACTACTATATTCCCCTGCGCGACCGGGTGAAGAAAGGGCGCGAGATGCGCGCCGACCTGTTTGTCTCCATTCACGCAGATGCGTTCACCCGCAAGGATGCCCGCGGTGCCGGGGTCTATGCGGTCTCCTCCCGCGGCGCCACCAGTGAAACCGCGCGTTTCCTGGCCCAGCGTGAAAACGAATCCGACCTGATCGGCGGTGCCGGCAGCCTGAGCCTCAGCGACAAGGACGACACCCTCGCCGGCGTGCTGCTGGACCTGGCGATGACCGCCACCATGAATGCCAGCCTGGATATCGGCAGCAGCGTGTTGAGCTCGCTGGGTACCTTTACCCACCTGCACAAAAAGAAAGTCGAGCAGGCCAACTTCTCGGTACTGCGCAACCCGGACGTGCCCTCGATCCTGGTGGAGACCGGCTTCATCACCAACCCCCAGGAAGCGCGCCGCCTGCGTGACCCATCGTTCCAGAAACGCATGGCAGAAAAGCTCGGCGACGGCATCGTCGCCCACTTCACCGCCCGCCCACCGGCGGACAGCTGGCTGGCCGCCAATGTGGATCGCATCGACCGCAAGCATACGATCACCCGAGGTGATACCCTGTCGGGCATCGCCGCTCGCTACAACATTTCCATTGCGGATCTGAAGCGGGCCAACGGCATGCAGACCTCCATGATCCGGGTGGGGCAGACGCTGACTATTCCTTCTGGCTAAGGCTTGTGGTCCCTCACTTCCGCTACGAGGCTTGCTTTTGACTGTGGTGGCGGCGGGCTGATGGGGATGGGTTTTCAGGACCGCTGTGAACCCATCCCTGGGCGCTGCGGCGCAAACATCCTGTTTGCGACGCTCCTGAAAACCCATCCCCAACACCCCGCCTTCGCATTGGAGGTTAGTGGTAAAGAAACTTCATAGCTCCTGACGTAGCTCAGATGTCAGAAGATAAGCCGGAGTGCCGGGTACTAGTTTTTGGAAGCGTCGGCGACAGGACGTCGCCGCCGCAGCACCCATGGATGGGTTCACAGCGGTTCCAAAAACTAGTACCCGGTGCTCCGGCGCCACCGGTATTCAAAGAACCCCGCGAGGGGACGGCACACAGTAAATTCGAAGCTCAGTTCCAGATCCAATGCCAGAAAATATCCAATTACTTTCCCCTAGACTCGCCAACCAGATCGCCGCCGGTGAGGTGGTTGAGCGTCCGTCTTCCGTGATCAAGGAATTACTGGAAAACAGCCTCGATGCTGGAGCTACCAGGCTTGAGGTGGACTTGGACGCGGGCGGTACCAAGCGCATCATGGTGCGGGATAACGGCAAGGGTATTGAAAAAGACGACCTGCACCTGGCTCTGGCCCGGCACGCGACATCAAAAATCCACGCCCTCGAAGACCTCGAGGCCGTCGCCACCCTCGGCTTCCGCGGTGAGGCACTCGCCAGTATTTCTTCCGTTGCCCGGCTCACCCTCACCAGCAGCCGCGACGACACCGGCAAAGGCTGGGTCGTGTCCGCCGAAGGCCGCGAAATGGAAACCCAGCTGGCACCGGCCGCCCATCCCCGCGGCACCACCGTCGACGTACGCGACCTCTTCTTCAATACCCCCGCGCGCCGCAAATTCCTGCGCACCGAGAAAACCGAATTCAATCGCGTCGACGAAACCATCAAGCGCCTCGCGCTGTCGCGCTTCGATGTGTCGATCAGCCTGCGCCACAACGGCAAGGGCGTGCACAATCTGCGCGGCGGCACCAGCCGCGCGGAAAAAGAGCGTCGCGTGGCGCAGCTGTGTGGTCCGGCGTTTATGCAGAACGCCCTGCACATCGAAATGGAGCGCAACGGCCTGCGCCTGTGGGGGTGGGTCGCGGAGCCCGCATTTTCCCGCTCCCAGGCCGACCTGCAGTTCTTTTACGTGAACGGCCGCGCGATTCGCGACCGGGTAGTGAGCCACGCGGTGCGCCGCGCCTTTGCCGATGTGCTGTATCACGGCCGCCATCCGGCGTTCGTGCTGTATCTCGAACTGGATCCGGCGTCGGTGGATGTGAACGTGCACCCCACCAAGCACGAAGTGCGCTTCCGCGACAGCCGCCTGGTGCACGATTTCCTGTTTGGCTCACTGCACCGCGCACTGGCTGACGTGCGCCCGGGTCAGCGGGACGAACAGGAAGAGCAGGCACCGCAGGTTTCCGGCGTCGCTGCCGGTGAGTTCGCCGGGCAGGAGCGCATGGCGCTGGCGTCGGCGCCTCCCCAGTCGTCGGCGCCGCAATCCGGAAGTTTTGCCAGCCAGGGCTACGGTACCCAGGCATCGCCCCAGCGTATCCAGCAGCAGATGCAGGGCTATGGCGCCCTGCACCAGCCTTACGGCGGTGTGCAGGAGGCGCCGGTCACCGCGGCGCCGGCCCAGTCCCCGGGCTGGGCGCAGGCGATACCGACAGAGTCCGAAAGCGAAGCGCCGCCCCTGGGCTTTGCCGTCGCCCAGCTGCATGGCATCTATATTCTGTCCCAGAACCAGCACGGCATGGTGGTGGTGGATATGCATGCGGCGCACGAGCGCATCGTCTACGAAAACATGAAAGCGGCCCATGCCGCCGGTGGTATCCAGGCGCAGCCGCTGCTGGTACCGGTAAGCCTTGCCGTGAGCGAGCGCGAGGCGGACTGCTTTGAGGAGCGTGAGGAAGTGTTTACTTCGCTCGGTTTCGTGCTGCAGCGCGCTGGCCCGGAAACCCTGATGGTGCGCCAGGTGCCCACCATGCTGCACGGTGCTCCGGTAGAGCAGCTGGTGCGGGATGTGTTGTCTGACCTACTGGCGGAAGGTAGCAGCGATCGCATCGGCAACCAGATCAACGAGATTCTCTCCACCATGGCCTGCCACGGCTCCGTGCGCGCCAATCGCAAACTGACCATCCCGGAGATGAATGCACTGCTGCGGGACATGGAGCGCACCGAGCGTAGCGGTCAGTGCAACCACGGAAGACCCACGTGGACGCAAGTCAAACTGTCCGATATGGACAAGTGGTTTATGCGAGGTCAATAAATTGAACACTTCGGGTGCAGACCGCCCCCGCGCCATTTTCCTGATGGGCCCAACCGCTTCCGGCAAGACCGACCTGGCCATGGCAATCAGCGATCAGCTGCCGGTGGAGTTGATCAGTGTGGATTCGGCGCTGGTGTACCGCGGCCTGGATATCGGTTCGGCCAAGCCGACCCCCGAGGAGCTCGCCAGGTATCCCCATCGCCTGATCGATATCTGCGACCCGTCGGAGAGCTACTCCGCCGGGCGCTTTCGCGAGGACGCGCTGGCGGCCATGGCCGAGATCAGTGGGCGCGGAAAAATTCCGCTGCTGGTGGGCGGAACCATGCTCTACTTCAAGGCTCTATTGCAGGGTATGGCGGAAATGCCACAGGCGGACCCGGCGTTCCGCGCGGCCATTGAGGCGCGCGCAGAAAAAGAGGGCTGGCCAGCGTTGCACGCGGAGCTGGCCAGGGTGGACCCGGCCCTCGCCGCCGAGCTGCACCCGAATCACTCGGTGCGTATCGAGCGCGCGCTGGAGGTGTATCACCTCACCGGCAAGACCATGACCCGGCTGCGGGCCGAGCAGGAAAGTGAATCACTGCATGCGCAATATGACATCCGGCAGCTGGCCATAGTGCCCGCGGACCGGTCGATTCTGCACCGGCGCATCGCCGAGCGTTTCCAGCGCATGCTGGACAACGGCTTTATCGAGGAGGCGCAAGGCCTGCGCGCGCGCGGCGACCTGCACCGGGATCTGCCGGCGATCCGCGCGGTCGGCTACCGGCAGGTGTGGGAGTATCTCGAGGGAGAACTGGATTATCAGCAGATGGTGGAAGCGGGTATCGCCGCCACCCGCCAGCTCGCCAAGCGCCAGCTCACCTGGCTGCGGCGCTGGCCGGACCTCCAGCGGATCGGCGCACAGGAGCCTGGCGGTAAAGTACGCAAAATCAATGAAATGTTGACGGAGGCCTTGAAATTTCTTGGTTGAGCAGCCATAACGTGAGTGGGCCGGTGTATCCGTCCCATTTCAGTCAGTTATTCACAGAGCCTCGTTAACTTTTGGCTCTTTTTTATACGCCGCATCACCATGGCCGTTTCTTAGTCCGCGGGTTTCGCGGGCGCGATCGTGCGTCATCTGGCGATTTATCTTTTGGCAAGGAGAAAAAAGATGTCAAAAGGGCACAGCTTACAAGACCCTTACCTGAATGTTCTGCGTAAAGAGCGTATCCCGGTTTCCATCTATCTGGTCAACGGCATCAAGCTGCAGGGCCAGATCGAATCTTTCGACCAGTTCGTGGTGCTGTTGAAAAACACCGTGAGCCAGATGGTCTACAAACACGCGATTTCCACTGTTGTACCCTCCCGCGCCGTGCGCGTACCCCTGATGAACCCCGCCGGGCAGGGTGGAGAAGGTGCAGCTCCCGAAGGTGGTGAGCGCGACACCTTCGGCTGATTTTCAGCGGATCTGCAGTGAATCGCCGAGCGACCCGGCTATCCGGCGTGGTGATTTCACTGGTTGATCGATTTACCGTGCAGTTATACACAGCGCCCCGGCCCGTCCGGGGCGTCTGTTGTTCGGCGCCATACTAGCGGCCCTTATATTGAGCCCAAGAGAATAATCCTTGTTTTTTGATCGCCCGGAATCCGGTGAGCTGGCTGTACTTGTTCACCTGGAACTCTCCGCCATCGACAGCCCCGACGACCCGCGGGAGTTTGAAGAGCTGGCACTGTCTGCCGGCGCCGACCCGGTGGCATTTATCTTTGGTCAGCGCGCCACCCCGGACCCGAAGACCTTTGTGGGTCGCGGCAAACTGGAGGAAGTCCACGAAACCGTGAAAAAGCACGGCGCGGAGCTGGTCATCTTCGATCACACCCTCTCCCCCAGCCAGGAGCGCAATATCGAGCGCGAGCTCAAGTGCCGGGTGCTGGACCGCACCGGCCTGATCCTGGATATCTTCGCCCAGCGCGCCCGCACCCACGAGGGCAAGCTACAGGTGGAGCTGGCGCAATTGCGCCATATGTCCACCCGCCTGGTACGGGGCTGGACCCACCTCGAACGCCAGAAAGGCGGTATCGGCCTGCGCGGCCCCGGTGAAACCCAGTTGGAAACCGACCGCCGCCTGCTGCGCGCGCGCATCGATTCCATCGAAAAACGCCTCGACAAGGTCCGTCGCCAGCGCGAACAGGGCCGCCGCGCGCGCTCCCGCGCGGAAGTGGCCACCGTGTCGCTGGTGGGTTACACCAACGCCGGCAAGTCCACCCTGTTCAATCGCATTACCAGTGCCGAGGTCTATGTGCGCGATCAGCTGTTCGCCACCCTGGACCCCACCATGCGCCGGGTAGAGCTGCCCAATGTGGGCGCGATGATTCTGGCGGATACCGTGGGGTTTGTATCCCACCTGCCGCACCGGCTGGTGGAGGCGTTTCGCGCCACTCTGGAGGAGGCGGCCAATGCCACCCTGCTGCTGCATGTGGTGGACGCGGCGGCGGAGAACCGTCTGCACCTGATCGAGGAAGTGCAGTCGGTACTCGAGGAAATTGGCGCGGCGGATTTGCCCCAGCTGCTGGTGTACAACAAACTGGATCTGCTGGCGGACGCGGAACCGCGTATCGACCGGGACGATCAGGGGGTGCCGCGTGCCGTCTGGCTGTCGGCGGCCACCGGCGCCGGTTGTGAGCTGCTGGTGGAGGCCATCGCCGAGCGTCTCGGTGAGCAGATGGTGAGTGGTGCCGTGGTGATACCGCCGCAGCACGCACGCCTGCGCGCGCAGCTGTTTGAGGGCAACGCGGTGCAGGAAGAGAATTATCGCGACAATGGCGACATTGAATTACAAATTTTGCTGCCGCGCTCCGAGTTGCAGCGGCTGATGGCGCCGTTTCGCGACGTCGGCAATCCGCCCCGGTGGCTGCCGGAAAACCCCGATGCGGAGCCGAAACCGGAAGACTGGGAAATCGACTGAGCGACTTCCTGCGTAAAGAACGGTACAAGAATACAGCCCTGTGCGCGGATACTGGCCGGCAATCGATGCTAGAATTTCGCGACAGCTAACGATCAATAAGTTGAAGAGTTGGAGTATATAAATGGCCTGGAACGAACCGGGTGGTAATAACAAAGATCCCTGGGGTGGCGGCAATCGCAATAATGACGGTCCCCCCGATCTCGACGAGCTGCTGCGCAAAATGCAGCAGAAACTCAATGGTCTGTTCGGCGGCAAGCCTTCCGGGCCCGATGATGGGCGCCCCGGTGGCGGCAGTTTCCCGTGGTCACTGGTGGCGATCGTGCTCGCCGTGGTGTACGGCCTGTGGGGCTTCTACCAGGTGGACGCGAACGAATCTGCGGTAGTCCTGCGCCTGGGTAAATACCACAGCACCAACACCGCCGGCCTGCACTGGAACCCGCCGCTGATCGATCACGTCACCAAGGTGAACATGACCGAGGTGCGTACCGAGCGCACCACCGGGCAGATGCTGACCGAGGATGCGAGTATTGTCGACGTGGTGCTGCAGGTGCAGTGGCATATCGATGACGCCGAGTCCTTCGTGCTGCGCGTTGCCGATCCGCTCAAGAGCCTGCAGGAAGCTACCGACAGTGCCCTGCGTCACGTGGTCGGTTCCCAGACCCTGAACGGCGTCATCTCCCAGAATCGTACCCAGGTTGCCGCGGATACCCAGCAGCGCCTGCAGGAATATCTGGACCTGTATTTGACCGGTATTCGTGTGGATGTGGTCAACCTCACCGACGCCAAGGCGCCGCGTGAAGTGCAGGATGCGTTCGATGATGTGGTGCGCGCCCGCGAGGACGAGGTGCGTCTGCAGAACGAAGCCCAGGCCTACTCCAACCAGGTGATCCCGGTGGCCCGCGGTCAGGCCCAGCGTATGATCGAGGAGGCGGAAGCCTACAAGTCCCGCGTGGTCGAGAGTGCCCGCGGTGAAGCGGCGCGCTTCACTGCACTGCTGGCGGAATTCCAGCAGGCGCCGGAAGTCACCCGCGAGCGGATGTACCTGGATGCAGTGCAGGAAGTGATGAGCAACACCTCCAAGGTGATGGTGGACGTCGAAGGCGGCAACAACATGATGTATCTGCCGCTCGACAAGCTGGCGGAGGCGAGTGCCAGCAGCGCCAGTCAGCGCCAGCAGGTTTCGCCCCAGGTGATTGACGAGATCTCCCAGCGGGTGATCAACCAGCTTCGCACCGAAGTAAACAATGCTCGCCGCAGCCGCGAAGTGCGATAGGGGGAAGTGCAATGAACAGTAACAAATCACTTTTTATTATTGCGCTGGTGCTTGTCGGTCTGCTGATCCTGTCCGGCAGCGCCTTTGTGGTCAAAGAAACCGAAAAGGCGGTGCTGCTGCGCTTCGGTGAAGTGGTGCGCACCGATTACAAGCCGGGGCTCTACTTCAAGATTCCGCTGGTGCACGAGCTGCGCAAGTTCGACGCGCGCATCCAGACCGTCGACTCCCAGCCGGTGCGGATGCTGAACAGCGAAAACAAGTTCATGATGGTGGACTCCTACGCGAAGTTCCGTATCTTCGATGTGGGTCGCTTCTATGTGGCGACCCGCGGTGACGAGCGCAACGCGGTGCGCCTGCTGGCAGAGCAGATCAACAACCGCCTGCGTAACCAGTTCGGTGTGCGCGACCTGCACGAGGTCGTCAGCGGCCAGCGCGATGAGCTGATGGCGGAAATCACCAAAAACCTGAACGAGACCGCGCAGAAAGACCTGGGTGTGGAAATCGTCGACGTGCGCGTGAAGCGCATCGACCTGCCACCGGAAGTGTCCGAATCCGTGTTCCAGCGGATGCGCGCCGGCCGTGAACTGGAAGCGCGGGATCACCGTGCGAAAGGTCAGGAAGCCAGCGAGCGCATTCGCGCCAACGCGGATCGCCAGAAGGTGGTGATCGAGGCGGAAGCCTACCGCAAGGCGGAAGAGCTGCGCGGTGCCGGTGATGCCGAGGCCGCCAAGATCTACGCGCAGGCCTTCAGCAAGGATCCGGAGTTCTACCGTTTCTCCCGCAGCCTGACGGCCTACAAACAGTCCTTCGACAGCAAGAGCGATATGCTGCTGATGGAGCCGGATAGCGAGTTCTTCCGCTACCTGAAAGACTCCGGCGGCAAATAATCTGCTTGCGCCGCTGATGGTTTGACCGGGGTGTGGTCGGGACTGGCCACACACCGGTCAAATAGTGGTAAAATCCCCAAAACCGGGCCGGCGCCCGGTTTTTTTGTGCCGGTCCGTTTTTGTTGAATCTCTAGTTAGTAGCACTGCGACGCTTTTGGAGCTGCCACCGTGTGGGACGAGCTGGTCCGGGCCCTGGCCCTGGTACTGATCATTGAAGGCATATTGCCTTTTCTCTACCCCCGCCGCTGGCGCGCACTGGTGCAACAGCTGGCATCTGTGGATAATCGCAGCCTGCGCGCGGCGGGGCTGGTCTCCATGCTCGCCGGCACGGCCCTGCTGATGCTCTTTGGCGGATAGCCAGGACTGAGATTCTCCCGGCCCATGAGGCCGCACTGTTAACTGTCGAACGCCCACACCATGACCCAAGCCGAACGCTGGATGCTACCGGATGGCATCGCCGAGATTTTGCCCGCAGACGCCAAGCGGGTGGAAACCCTGCGCCGAAACCTGCTGGACCTCTATCACCGCTGGGGCTATGAGCTGATCATTCCGCCGATGGTGGAATTCGCCGATTCCCTGCTTATTGGCATGGGGCGCGATGTGGACCTGAGCACCTTCCGGGTGACTGATCAGTTGTCCGGGCGCAGTCTCGGCATCCGCGCGGATATCACGCCCCAGGCGGCGCGTATCGACTCCCACAGTTTTCCCCGCGGCGGCGCCAACCGGTTGTGCTATGCGGGCCAGGTGCTCTATACCCGCCCGCGCGCGCCCATGGGGCCGCGCGCACCGATCCAGATCGGTGCCGAACTGTATGGCGTAGAGAGCCTGCAGGGGGATATCGAGGTCATCAGCCTGATGATCGAGACCCTGCGCACGGCGGGCATCCGCGAAATCCACCTGGACCTGGGCCACGTGGCGATATTCCGCAGCCTGGCCCGTGCCGCCGGGCTCGACGAGGATCAGAAGAGCGAGCTGACTGCCCTGTTGCAGAGCAAGGCGGTGGCGGACATCGAGCGCTGGGTCGATGACAACATCACCTCCGCAGACGCCGCCGCCTGGCTGCGCACTCTGCCGCGCCTGGCCGGCGGTCCCGAATGCCTGGTGCGCGCGCAGGAGCTGTTCGCCAATGGTCCGGACGCCCTGAAAGGCGCGCTGGACGAGCTGCAGAAGGTCGCAGGCGCGGTGGCGCGTCGCTACCCGCAGGTGGCGCTGTTTTTCGATCTCGGCGAAATGCGCGGATACGATTACGAGACCGGCCTGGTGTTCGCCGCCTACTCGCCGGGCTATGGCCAGGCGTTGGCCAATGGCGGCCGCTACAATGGCATCGGTGCGGTGTTCGGCCGCGACCGCGCCGCCACCGGCTTCAGTACCGATCTCGCCGCCATCAATGCCCTTGGCGACAATGGCGAGCGCGAGGCCGGTGCCATCCTGGCGCCCGCCAGTGACTGCGAGCAGCTGTGGCAGACCGCCGAGTCGCTGCGTGCCGAGGGCGAGGTGGTGATCAGCCTGATGGGCGACGCCGGCAGTGACGACAGCGAAACCCTGGCGCGCTGCGACCGCGAACTGGTGCGGGAAAGCGCGGGCTGGGTGGTGAAGCCGCGGTCGTAAACCCTAAGCTTTGCTATTGGCCCCGGGCCAGTTACACCGATTTCCAGGCCGCACGACGGGCGCGGCCGACACTTCTTTCCGCCCGTCTACAGAACTGACGACACGAGATTTACGCACATGGGCAAGAATGTAGTGGTGCTGGGCACCCAGTGGGGCGACGAAGGCAAAGGCAAGATTGTCGATCTGCTGACCGAGAAAGTCGCACTGGTAGTCCGCTTTCAGGGCGGTCACAACGCCGGCCACACTCTGGTGATCAACGGTGAGAAAACCGTGCTGCACCTGATCCCCTCCGGCGTCCTGCGCCCGGATGTGACCTGCCTGATCGGCAACGGTGTAGTGCTGTCCCCGGAAGCCCTCGAAAAAGAGATGGGCGAACTGGAAGCCGCCGGTGTACCGGTGCGCAAGCGCCTGCGTCTGTCCCCGGCCTGTCCGCTGATTCTGCCGGTACACGTGGCCCTGGACCAGGCCCGTGAAAAAGCCCGTGGTGACAAGGCGATTGGCACCACCGGCCGCGGTATTGGCCCGGCCTACGAAGACAAGGTAGCGCGCCGCGGCCTGCGCCTTGGCGACCTGTGCAACTGGGACAACTTCTGTGCCCAGCTGAAAGAGCTGCTCGAATATCACAACTTTGCCCTGACCCAATACTACAAGGCTGACCCGGTCAGCTATGAGGAAACCGTCAAGCTGGCGGAAACCTGGCGCAAAGATCTGGTGCCGATGATTGCCGATGTGGCAGACATCCTGCACAACGCCCGCGAGAATGGCGAACACATCCTGTTCGAGGGCGCCCAGGGCTCGCTGCTGGATATCGACCACGGCACCTACCCCTTCGTGACTTCGTCCAACACCACCGCCGGCGGCACCGCCACCGGTTCCGGCTTCGGTCCGCTGTACCTCGACTATGTACTGGGTATTACCAAGGCCTATACCACCCGCGTGGGCGGCGGTCCTTTCCCCACCGAGCTGGGCTGTGACGTGGGCCGTCACCTGGGTGAGAAAGGCCACGAATTTGGTGCCACTACCGGCCGCCAGCGTCGCACCGGCTGGTTCGACGCTGTAGCCGTGCGCCACGCGATCCGCATCAACAGCATTTCCGGCCTGTGCCTGACCAAGCTGGATGTACTGGATGGCCTGGAAGAAGTGAAGATCTGCGTGGGCTACCGCAACAGTGCTGGCGAAGACGTGCCGGTACCCTTCGATGCCGCTGGCTGGGAAGGTGTGGAGCCGGTATACGAATCCATGCCCGGCTGGAGCGACACCACCTTCGGCGTGCGCCGCGAAGCGGAGCTGCCCAAGGCCGCGCGCGATTATATTGCGCGTATCGAGGAGCTGGTGGGCGCGCCCATCGACATCATCTCCACCGGTCCGGATCGTGTGCAGACCATTGTGCGCGAGTCCTCTGCACTGTGCGAAATGGGTATTCACAGCCCGAGCGTCTGATCGACGGCGCTCTTCTCTTCTATTGGTATTGAGACCGACGGTACCCGTCGGTCTCAAACTTCACTTGCCCTAGGGCGTACAAATCCTGATCATAAGACTGTAATTCAATTTACAGTCACAAAACTCTGCCACACTGGCAGAGGTATGAGAGCGGATAAGCACAACAGGTACGCGCCCATGTCTGACAGCCCCACCGCCCGGGTCTCCAGTCGCTACAGCTTTGCCGAGGAAATCGCCAACAGCATCACTCACGGTATCGGTGCCCTGTTGGCCATTGCCGGGCTCGGTGTATTGTGTGGTTTTGCTGCACTGCGCGGGGATGCCTGGCACATCGTCAGCAGCAGCATTTACGCTGCGACGCTGATTCTCTGTTTTTCGGCGTCGACGCTGTATCACAGCGTTACCCATGCGGGCGCCAAGCAGGTGCTGCGCACCATCGACCACGCCAGCATTTTCCTGTTGATCGCCGGCACTTACACGCCCTTTACCCTGGTGACACTGCGCGGCCCCTGGGGCTGGTCCATTTTTGGGGTCATCTGGGGGTTGGCGCTGATTGGACTGATCATTCAGTTCACGCCGCTGAAACGGTATCGCGCACTTTCCATTACCCTCAGCGCCCTGATGGGGTGGGTGGTGATTGCCGCGATCAAGCCACTGATGGACAATCTTGCCTCTGGCGGTCTGTGGCTGCTGGTGCTGGGCGGCCTCTGCTACACCGGTGGTATCGCGTTTTACCTGTGGAAGAGCTTGCGCTTCTCCCACGCAATCTGGCACCTGTTCGTTCTGGCGGGTGGCGTGCTGCATTTCTTCGCCATACTGTTCTATGTGATACCGTCGGCGGCCTGACGTCTCCCATTTTTCCTGGCAAAAGGATGAAAAGAGTGTCGGGCCGGTCACAGCCTGAGTGACTGGCACCAATCCTCCCTTTCCGTTACCTGTCTTCCGTTCTACCCTTGAGCGAGCTGTTATTGCCAAGGAGCTGTTATGGGCCAGGTTGCCTCCTCACCGGTGCGTCGCGCCGGTTTTGTTTCCATGCTGTTCGCTTTTCTGTGTGTGCTGCCGCTGCTGGCATCTGCCGCTGCGGATCCGGGCTTTGAAAAATGGAAGAAAGAATTTCGCAAAGACGCGATGAAAGAAGGTATCACCGCGGAAACCTTTGATCGCGCCTTCAAGGGTATCGACTCGCCGGATCAGTGGGTACTGGACAAGGCGAGTTTCCAGCCGGAGTTCAAGGCGCCGGCGTGGCAGTATTTCGATAACCGCATTACCAAGTACGCGGTGCAGCGCGGTCGCGCAAAGAAGCAGGAGCTGCAGCCGTGGCTGGAGAAGATTGAAAAACAGTCCGGGGTGAATCCCAATATCCTGCTGGCGATCTGGTCGATGGAGTCGAGCTACGGGGCGATTCTGGATAACGAGACGGTGATGCGCAGTGTGGTGCGCTCACTGGCGACGCTGGCCTATGCGGATCCGAAGCGCAAGAAGTTCGGTCGCAGCCAGCTGCTGGCGGCACTGAAGATTCTGCAGAGTGGCGATATCGATGAGAGTCACCTGACCGGTTCCTGGGCGGGTGCTATGGGGCACACGCAGTTTATTCCCACCAGCTACCAGGCGTACGCGGTGGATATGGATGGCGACGGCAAGCGGGATATCTGGAATTCGGTGCCGGATGCGCTGGCAACGGCGGCGAATCTGCTGGACAAGAATGGCTGGCGCTCGGGGGAGACCTGGGGTTATGAGGTGACGATTCCGGAGCGCAAGCTGCCGGCGGGCAAGCTGAAGATTTCGGAGTGGGAGAAGCTGGGTGTAAAACGGGTGCGCGGCCAGGAATTTCCGCGTCCGGATGATATTGCGGAGTTGAAGGTGCCGGCGGGCCGCAAGGGGCCGGCGTTCCTGATGCTGAAGAATTTCTTTGTCATCAAGCGCTACAACAATTCGGATCGTTATGCGGCGGCGGTGGGTATTCTGGCGGACCAGATTGGCGGTGCCGAGCCACTGACCAAGGACTGGAAGCGTCCGTTTACCAAGCTGGATCACGATGAGGTGATCGAGTTGCAGACCAAGCTGAAGGAGAAGGGCTACTACGACGGCGAGATTGATGGCAAGGCCGGTGGTGGTACCCGCAAGGCGATCCTCAAGTTTGAGGAAGAGGCTGGGGTTGAGTTGCAGGGCTTCCCGAGCAAGGAAGTTCTCGAGCTGCTTCGCAAGCAGTAGCGTTTTGAATTCCCTCGGTGGCGGGTATCCACCGGATGTAGGTTTTCAGGACCGCTGTAGATACATCCCTGTACGCTGCGTCGGCGACGTCCCTGTCGCCGACGCTTCCGAAAAG
>Ga0207814_100429_pt1 | contig 24652 bp, 24 predicted proteins | sample TtaePargueraPR_7_FD_187755 | JGI IMG/M metagenome (GOLD analysis project Ga0207814, IMG submission 187755) | Aerobic enrichment media microbial communities from Bioluminiscent Bay, La Parguera, Puerto Rico - Tt and P1 (2) (SPAdes) | ecosystem: Environmental > Aquatic > Marine > Unclassified ... | reverse complement strand
CAGGATCGCGGCCAGCGCATAACAGACGGCCATGCCGGCGACCAGCAGACCGAGCCGGAACGGCCGCCCCATCTCCGCCCAGTTGGCGGCGACGAAGGCAATGGCGGCGAAGGCGATCAGGATAGCGCCCAGAAATCCGACCACGATAGCGGTCCGGGGGCGGCCGCCGTGGCCAACGGAGTCGAGTATCTCGCCGGCCGCGTCCGCACTCACCCAGCCGCGGTCACGCCATACTTCGAGATCACGCTCAAGTCGTCGTCTGTAGAGGGCGTCGAGCATATGCGGTTCGAAGTGCAGCCGGTCGTGGTTCGCGCCGTATCGGCCTGACGATTGCGCCGGACCGGTGTCGGAGTCATCATACTCCATTGAACTACCGTGCAAGAGGCCGAACACGGGAGGAAACACAAATGACTGTAGCCGTGATCCTGGCCCGTAAAGGGCGCGACGTTGTTACGACGACGCCGGATTCCAAGCTGGCGGATGTCTGCGAACTGCTTGAAACAAAAGGCATAGGCGCCGTGGTGATCAGCCATGGCGGCGGCAAGGTGGACGGTATCTTTTCCGAGCGCGACTTCCTGCGGGCGATGGCCCGGAAAGGGGCCGGGGCTCTGGATCGTCCGGTCAGCGAGTTCATGACTGAAAAGGTCGTCACGTGCCAGCCCGATGATTCGGTCGCCGAACTGATGCGCCATATGACCGACGGCAAGTTCCGCCACCTGCCGGTGGTGGAGGACGGCCGGCTGATCGGCATCATCTCGATCGGCGACGTGGTGAAGGAGCGGATCGCGGAGGCGGAAGCCGAAGCCTCCGCCATGCGCGAGTACATCACGGCCTGACCGGCAGGCGGCCGATTTAAGACAGACGTACCCGCCGGACCGGCGGGCCAACCTGACATTTTGCATTCGAAGCGGTCGGGCGGGCGCATCCGAGCGAACGGGGCCGCGTGACCGGGGGTGGCTATGGAACGCCAACTGGTGCTGAACGGTAATCCGATGGAGGAGATCGTCGGCTTTTCCCGGGCGGTGCGCGTCGGGCCCTATATCGCGATCGGCGGGACCGCGCCGGTGGACGCCGACGGCAAAACGGTCGGCATCGGCGATGCGGCAAGGCAGGCCGAGCGCTGCTTCGAGATTATCGCGGATGCCCTGGCCCGAGCGGGTTCGGGCTGGCAGGACGTGGTGCGGACGCGGTTGATCCTGACCGACATCGACGACTGGAAGGCGGTCGTCGACGTCCGCAAGACGTATTGCCGTCAGGCGAAGCCCGTCGACACGATCATGCAGGTTACCCGCTTCGTGAATCCCGAATGGCTGGTCGAGGTCGAAGTGGACGCGGTGGTGGCCGGCGGTTCCTGATCCGCGTGAGGGCCCCGGGCGTCAGGACTGTTCGGCCCGGCTAAGCGTATCGATCGCCTCGCCGATTTCCTCGAGCGCCCGCTCGGCGGCCTCGATGCCGCCAGCGATCGCCTCGCGGGCACGGTGGAATTCAAACAGGCCGATTTTCCGCATGCGCGGCGAGACCGTGACATCGGGCGGGTCGCCGCCGAGCCTGGCGCGGGCGATACGGTCCTGGGTGATGTTTATCGCGTCGGTCATCACCGAGGAGATACCCGGCGCGCCGTCGCGATTGCCGAACAATTGGCGGCGGACCAGCCTGCCCGCATTCTTTACCGGCGGTGTGGGTGGCCTGTCGGCGTTCTCCTCGTCCCCGTCGACCCAATAGGGCTGGACCGTGCCGCGGCCGAACACGTCGGAATGCAGGTTCACCGCGATGACCAGCCGCGCGCCCATGGCGCGGCAGACGGAGACCGGGATCGGATTGACGAGGGCGCCGTCGATCAGCCAGCGGTGAGCGAGCTTGACCGGCCTGAACACGCCGGGCAGGGCGTAGGAGGCGCGCAGAGCATCCACCAGCCGTCCCTGGGACAGCCAGATTTCGTGTCCCGTCCCGAGTTCTGTGGCGATCGCGCAGAACTTCTTTGGCAGTGAATCCGTCTTCGTGTCTTCGAACTGGCGTTCGAGCAGGTCGCTGAGGCGGGTTCCGGTGATCAGTCCCGAACCGCCGAGGTTGATGTCCATCAGGCCGAACACGCGGCGCCGGGTGAGGCTCAGCGCGAAGTCCTCGATGCTGTCGAGCCGGCCGGCCGCGTAGCATCCGCCGACGACCGCGCCGATCGAAGTCCCGGCGATGATGTCGGGCGCATAGCCGGCCGCCTCCAGGGTGCGCAGCACGCCGATATGTGCCCAACCGCGGGCCGCGCCGCCGCCAAGCGCGACGCCAATGGTCGGTCGGCCCGACGGGGACTGTGGAGCCGCCTCGCCGCCATTCAGGATATCTCCGGAATTCATTCGTCCGCGCCGTGTAACCGCCTGGAACAAGTTGCGCTCCGCAGAGACCGTCTGAACCTTCAACAGCCTAACAGGGAAGTATTAAGGCAAGAATGACGCCAGACGGATCAGCAATACGCCGAATTGCGCCCGTTTGAGGGCGGTGCTTTCGCGGATCAGTCTTCGAAGTTCAGCGTCGTCGTTTCGGCTGGGGCCGCGCCGAGCGGGACAGAACGGTAGAAGCAGGTGCGCCTGCCGGTGTGGCAGCTGGCCCCGGATCCTGCCACGCGGACCTTGATCCAGACGGCGTCCTGATCGCAGTCGATGCGCATTTCGACGATGGACTGGGTCGTTCCGCTGGTGTCGCCCTTGCGCCAGAGCTCCTGACGCGACCGGCTCCAGTAGTGGGCGATGCCGGTCTCTACCGAGCGCGCCAGCGCCTCGGCGTTCATGTGCGCGAGCATCAGGACTTCGCCGGTGTCGGCGTCCGTGGCGACGCATGTGACGAGCCCGTCCGCCCCGAATTTCGGGGTGAACCGGTCACCGGCTTCGAGCTCGGTTTTGTCGCCTGGCGGCGGAAACTGGGACGTCGGGTTCATGGACCGCAGACAAAGCGCTCCGGCCGGCCGGTTGTCAAATGTGGCGGGACATCAGTTGTCGCGGACGAGGCGCAGAAAGCGCTCCTGCTCGACGGGATCGTCACGGAACTGGCCGGTGAACTGCGTCGTCACCGTCGAGACACCCTGTTTCTGCACGCCGCGCAAGCTCATGCAGGAATGCTCGGCCTCGATCAGCAGCGCGACGCCGCGCGGCTGCAGGACCTCGTCGATCGTGGTGGCGATCTGCGCCGTCAGGTTTTCCTGCGTCTGAAGGCGACGGGCGTAGATCTCGATGACGCGGGCAAGCTTGGAAAGTCCGACGACGCGGCCTTCGGGATAGTAGGCGACATGCGCGGTGCCGGTGAACGGCAGCATGTGATGTTCGCAATGGGACACGAAGGGGATGTTGCGCAGAAGGACGATGTCGTCGTAGCCGCCGACTTCCTCGAAGGTGCGCGACAGCGCCTCGATCGGGCATTCGAAATAGCCGCCGTAGAGTTCCTCGAACGCACGCGCGACGCGGGACGGCGTGTCGATCAGGCCCTCCCGTTTGGGATCGTCACCGGTCCAGGCGATCAGCGTATGCACCGCGGCCTCGACCTGCTCACGGGTCGGACGGCCCGAGCGGTCGCGGGCGCGCGCCTCGACAGACCCGGTCGACAAATTGCGGATGATCGCGTCCATCGAATTGTTTCCTGAACCGTCGGACATGGCAGATTGATACCTTTGGTGCGTTTGTATCGAAAACGTTCGGCCGCATCGATCGGATCATATCCTACGGCAAAAGTGTGTGATTCCCGAAACGGGTTGCCATATAGGCCTTCGGTTTCGATATATAGGTGCGCATCCGGCCCGGCAAGCTGACGGGTCGCATGGATGCCTTGCGTCACCATCGCGGTCTGCGGAAATCTGGCGGACCCGCGCGTTCGGGGAAACCCGCGATCTGGATTTCCGGTCATGCTGGACGAGATTTACAACAAGCGTATTCTGGAGCTGGCGGGCAATATTCCGCGTCTTGGCCGGCTGGCCGATCCCGACGGAACAGCGACCGCGCACAGCAAGCTATGCGGCTCGACCGTGACCGTCGATGTCAGGATGGACGGCGACAAGGTGTGCGACTTCGCCCATGAGGTCAAAGCCTGTGCGCTTGGCCAGTCGTCTTCCGCGATCATGGCGCAAACCGTGATCGGCTCGACGCTCGACGAGCTGCGCGAGGTTCGCGACACGATGCAAGCGATGCTGAAGGAGAACGGGCCGCCGCCCGGCGGGCGTTGGGCCGACTGCGCGGTGCTGGAGCCGGTGCGCGATTTCAAGGCGCGGCATACCTCGACCATGCTGACCTTCAACGCGACGGTCGAAGCCGTCGAAAAGGCGCTGGCGCGTCAGCGGGAGAGCGTGGCCTGAACGGCAAACCGGCCGGTGCCCGCCCCGATGCCCGGCGAGGCTTCGTCTCGCGTGTCGCCGGCGGATTCCTGATCGGGCTGATCCGCCTCTACCGCTATACGCTGTCGATGCTGATCGGCCGGAGCTGCCGCTATCTGCCGACCTGCTCGGAGTATACGGAAGACGCGATCCGGCGCTTCGGCGCCTGGCCGGGGCTGTGGATGGGGATCGCCCGTTTTTCGCGCTGCAATCCGCTCGGCGCATCCGGTTTCGATCCGGTGCCCGACGGCTTGCCCGACGATTCCCGCTGGTATAAGCCGTGGCGCTACGGCCGCTGGAGCGGCCGGCACATCACGCTTCGTCCCGACGCCGACTAGACCCGGCGCGGGCCGGTACAGCCCGGCACGGCGGAGCCCCAACAAGCCGCTTACCTGCGTTGGTATGCAGGAGTTGAGCAGGAGAAAACGATGGTTACGCTTACCTTCCCCGACGAGTCCAAGCGCGAATTCGAATCCGGCATCACGGGCGCCGAGGTCGCCGCGGGCATTTCCAAATCACTCGCCAAGAAGGCGATGGTGGTGAAGCTCGATGGCGAGCTCGCCGATCTGGCCGAGCCGATCACCGGCGACGCGCGGATCGAGATCGTCACCCGCGACCAGGACGATGCGCTGGAAATCATTCGGCACGACTGCGCCCATGTGCTGGCCGAAGCCGTGCAGGAGCTGTTTCCCGGCACGCAGGTCACCATCGGGCCGGTGATCGACAACGGATTCTACTACGACTTCGCGCGCGAAGAGCCGTTCACGCCCGAGGATTTCCCGAAGATCGAAGCGAAGATGCGCGAGATCATCGGCCGCGATGCGCCGTTCACCAAGAAGGTGTGGGACCGCGAGGAGGCGCGCCGTTACTTCGGCGAGAAGGGCGAGCGCTACAAGGTCGAGCTGATCGACGCGATCCCCGAGGGCGATGACATCCGCTTCTACAGCCAGGGCGAATGGACCGACCTGTGCAGAGGGCCGCACGGGCCGTCGACGGGCAAGGTCGGCAATGCCTTCAAGCTCCTGAAGCTGGCCGGAGCGTACTGGCGCGGCGACTCCAACAATCCGATGCTTCAGCGCATCTACGGCACAGCCTGGGCCAACGACAATGACCTGAAGGCCCACCTGACCATGCTGGAGGAGGCCGAGAAGCGCGACCATCGCCGCCTCGGCCGGGAGATGGACCTGTTCCACTTCCAGGAAGAGGCGCCGGGCGCGGTATTCTGGCACGCCAATGGCTGGACGCTGTTCCAGGAGCTGATCGCCTATATGCGCCGGCGCCAGCACGAGGCGGACTTCGTCGAGGTGAACACGCCGGACATGATGGAACGGACGCTTTGGGAGACGTCCGGCCACTGGGAGAAGTTCGGCGAGAACATGTTCACGACGATCACGCCGGACGAGCGGGTGCATTGCTGCAAGCCGATGAACTGCCCGGGTCACGTGCAGATCTTCAAGAACGGCCTGAAGAGCTATCGCGACCTGCCGCTGCGGATCGCCGAGTTCGGCAAGGTGCACCGCTACGAGCCGTCCGGCGCGTTGCACGGGCTGATGCGTGTGCGCCATTTTACCCAGGACGACGCGCATATCTTCTGCACCGAGGACCAGATCACCGAAGAGTGCATCTCGGTCAACGCCCTGATCCTGTCGATCTACCGCGATTTCGGCTTCGACGACGTGGTGATCAAGTTCTCCGATCGGCCCGAGAAGCGGGTCGGCTCGGATGCGGTCTGGGACAAGGCCGAGGACGCGCTAAAGCAGGCCTGTGAGGCCGCAGGTATCGCCTGGGAGCTCAATCCGGGGGAGGGCGCCTTCTATGGTCCGAAGCTCGAATACGTGTTGCGCGATGCCATCGGCCGCGACTGGCAGTGCGGTACGCTGCAGGTCGACTTCAACCTGCCGGACCGGCTCGGCGCCTTCTATATCGGCGCGGATGGCGAGAAGCACGTTCCGGTCATGCTGCACCGGGCGATGTTCGGCTCGCTCGAGCGGTTCACCGGCATCCTGATCGAGAACTACGCCGGTCACCTGCCGCTCTGGCTGTCGCCGGTGCAGGTGGTGGTCACCACGATCACCTCGGATGCCGACGACTATGCCAGAAAGGTCCAGGCCGATCTCGAGGCCGCCGGCCTGCGCACGGAAATCGATCTTCGCAACGAGAAGATCAACTACAAGATCCGCGAGCATTCGCTGGCCAAGACGCCGATCATCGTTGTGTGCGGCAAGCGGGAGGCCGAGGAGGGCACGGTGAACGTGCGCCGGCTCGGTTCCAAGGACCAGGCGGTGCTGCCGCTGGACCAGGCAATCGCGGATTTCAGGTCCGAAGCGCTGCCGCCGGACGTGCGCCGGAAGGCCCCGTCGCTGGCCGCCTGAATGCTGATTTACGCTGGGGCAGTTTATCGCCCCGGCGTCAGGTTGCGATTCTTGTGACGTTACGTCATATATTCAAATTCGACTTCAATAATAGAGGCTTATATAGTTAAACGTATTGTTTACTTCCGGCCTCGACTTTTGGCGAAGACGTTTTTTTGCGCCAAGGGGTGGGGCAGTGAAAATCAACATTCTTCCGCGTTCGCTCGCGGGCAAGACCATCGCCATGACCATCGGGTCTCTTCTGGTGCTCGGTGTTCTCGTCATTTCGACCATGGCCTGGATGGTCCGCGACTATGCCGAGCGCCAGGGACTCGAGCGTCTCGACACGAACATGCGCGTCGCCTGGGAACTGGTGAACGCGCACGGCACCGAATTCTCGATCGTCGACGACAAACTGATGGCCGGCGACACCGCGCTGGACGGCTTCTTTGCCCCGGTCGACAAGGTGCAGGAACTGGTCGGCGGGACGGCGACCGTGTTCAACGGCGATACCCGCGTTGCCACCAATGTCATGAAGCCGGATGGCTCGGGCCGTGCGGTCGGTACCAAGCTTGCCCGCAACGCGGCCTTCGCGGCCGTCTTCGACAAGGGCGTGCCCTATCGCGGCGAGGCCGACATCCTCGGGACCGCGTTCTACACCGCCTACGATCCGATCAAGGACGCATCGGGCAAGACCATCGGCGTGCTTTATGTCGGCGTGAAGAAAGCCGAGTTCTTCGCCGACGTCGACCGCACCGTGAACACGGCGATCCTGCTGGCCGCGGCTTTGCTCGTAGTGATGGGCGTCATCAGCTACATCGTCCTGCGCCGCATGTTCGCGCCGCTCGACGGGCTGCGCGGTGCGATGAACGCGCTCGCCGACGGCGATCTCGATGCCGAGGTGCCCGCCCGCGAGCGCGGCGACGAGATCGGCGGCATGGCGCAGGCCGTTCAGGTGTTCAAGGAGAACGCGGCACGGGTACGCGAAATGGAGACCGAGTCGAGCAACACGCGTGAACAGGCCGAGGCCGAAAAGCGCGAAGCGATGTCGGCGATGGCGAGTACCTTCGAACAGACGGTCGGTGCCGTCATCGATCAGGTCTCCGGCAGCGCAACGCGGGTCGAGGAGTCGGCGCGGCTGCTGTCCTCGTCGGCCGATCACGCACAGGAGCGCTCGTCAGTCGTTTCCGCAGCGTCCGACAAGGCATCCGCCAACGTGCAGACGGTGGCATCCGCTGCCGAGCAGCTCAACGCTTCGATCGACGAAATCTCCCAGCAGGTCGCATTGTCATCGCGCAAGGCCGGCGAGGCGGTGACCGAGGCGCAGAACACCAACGATCAGGTGCGCGGCCTCTCGGATGCCGCACAGCGGATCGGCGACGTTATCGAACTGATCAACAACATCGCCAGCCAGACCAACCTTCTGGCCCTGAACGCCACGATTGAGGCGGCGCGGGCGGGCGAGGCCGGGCGCGGGTTTGCGGTCGTGGCCGCCGAGGTCAAGACGCTGGCCGAGCAGACCGCCAAGGCGACCGAGGAGATTTCCGAGCAGATCTCGGCGATCCAGAGCGCCACGGATGGCGCCGTATCGGCGATCGGCGGGATCGGCAGTACGATCGTCGACCTGAGCGAGATCGCGTCCACGGTGGCGGCTGCCGTCGAGCAGCAGGGCGCTGCAACCCGCGAGATCGCCCAGAACATCCAGCTCGCAGCCAGCGGCACCCGCGAGGTGTCCGAAAACATTTCGGAAGTGACCCAGGCAGCGTCGGAAACCGGCTCCTCGGCGAGTGACATGCTGTCGGCTGCTGCGGATCTCGGCAGCAGCGCCGACAAGCTCAGCAACGAGGTCGGACAGTTCCTGAATCAGCTACGCGTCGCGTGATCCCCGGCGAACCGGATTCCGGTCCGGTACCGCCCGCGCCCCAGGACAGGGTGCGGGCGGTCGTGTTTCCGGCGGGGCGACAGCGCCCGCCTAGATCGAAACCGGCTTGCCGGCAGCCTTTGCCCGCGCCAGAAGGCGCTCCGCCCGGCGCTGATGAGGCCGGTCGATCATCCTGCCGGCAAGGCTCGCCACACCGGCGTCGCCGGCATCCCGCAAGGCGCGCATGACGGCTTCGGCCTCGCCGATCGCCTCGTCGGACGGGGTGAAGATCTCGTTGATCGGTCCGACCTGTGCGGGATGGATCGCCATCTTGGAGACGAATCCGTCGCGCACCGCGTCCCGACAATCGGCGCGCAGGCCGTCCTCGTCGCGGAAGTCGGTGAAAACGGAATCCATCGCCATCACGCCGGCGCCGGCCGCCGCGGCGAGGCAGAGCGACCGGGCGATGCGATAGAGGTCGGTGTAGCCGCCATCGGCGTTGCGGTTGTCGAGTGCGCCGACATCGGCGGACAGGTCCTCTGCGCCCCAGGTCAACGCCTCCAGACGGGCGCTGCAGCCGGCATAGCTGCCCATTTCGAAAAGCGAGCCGCCGGTCTCCGTCGCGATGGCAACGATCCTGGTGGCGCCATCGTCGATCCCGCCGAGCGCTTCGGCCGTGGTGATCTTGGCGTCGATCAGCATGACGTCGGCGCCGCAGGTCGACTTGGGCAAGAAGATGCCGTCGGGCGTGTGCGGGATGACGGCATCCAGATCGTCATCCGTCAGGCCGGTGTCGAGCGCATTGACCCGGACATAGAGACGCGGGCGTTCGGCCTTCGGCCTATATTCGTCCAGAAAGGCGGCGGTCACCTCCCGCGCCTGTGCCTTAACGGCGGGCGCGACGGAGTCTTCCAGATCGAGGATCAATGCGTCGGCGCCGCAGTCGAACGCCTTGGCGAGTTTCTTCGGGCTGTCGCCCGGGACGAAAAGCAGGGATCTCACGAAGTCACTCCGCGGGCCGTTTGCGCATGAATGCCTGCCGGGTGCAGATCCCGACCAGGTCGCCGTTCTGGTTGAAGGCGCGATGCTCGAATTCGACGATTCCCGCATCCGGCCGCGACTTCGATTCGCGCTGCGCCTTCACCTCCGTCTCGACGCGGATGGTGTCGCCGTGGAAGACGGGCTTGGGAAACTTCACGTCGCTCATGCCGAGATTGGCGATGGTCGTCCCGAGCGTGGTATCGTTCACCGAGATCCCGATCATAAGTCCCAGGGTGAACAGGCTGTTGACCAGCGGGCGGCCGAATTCGCTGTGCTTCTCGGCGAAATCGAAGTCGATGTGCAGCGGCTGGGGATTGTGTGTCAGGCAGGAGAACAGCACGTTGTCGGACTCCGTGACGGTCCGTCGTATCGCATGTTCGAGGACCCGGCCGGTTTCGAACTCCTCAAACCACAATCCGCCCATATGTCTCTCCTGGATGTTGCCGGTTCGTTAAGCCCGCATGACGCCGTTAACAGGCCGTTTACCATGTTTCGCCAAGCTGTCGCCTGTTCGAAATACGACTGCGAATTCACGGACTTTCCCAGCGGCGATGTTCCTGTTCAGCTCACTCGACAAGCCCGGCGACGTCAATTCTGCATTGCAGAATGCCAGCCGCCGGACGGGAATCGGGTTCGACTATCTCCAGACGACCGCGAAACGCGAGTCGAACCTTGATCCGAATGCCAGGGCAGGGACGTCATCGGCAAGCGGACTGTTCCAGTTCGTCGAAAAGACATGGCTTGCCGTGCTGAAGGAGGCAGGACCGCGGCACGGCTACGGGGATCTCGCCGACAAGATACAGCCATCACAGAAGGGCGGGTACCGCGTTGCGGATGCCGGGGCGCGCCAGGAAATCCTCGCATTGCGGCAGGATCCGAAGGCCGCCGCGCTGATGGCCGGGGAGTTCACTGCCAGCAACGCCGACAGCCTGCGTACGTCGCTCGGCCGGCCGGCGACCGAGGGCGAACTCTATGCGGCGCATTTTCTCGGCGCCCGGGGCGCGGTCGAACTGGTGCGACTGACCGAGACGGCGCCGGATACGCCGGCGGCGCAGCGCTTTCCCGCCGCCGCGGCCGCCAATCGCAATATCTTCTACAAATCGGGCGGCGTTCCACGAACAGCAGCCGAGGTCTATGAAAAACTGGTGTCGGGCTATGACGCGACACCGGCTGTTCCGGAAAAGGCCGAGTATCTGGCCTTCGCGCCCGGCCGGGCGCGCGAAGACCATGTCTTTCACGGCATGTATCGCTCGCAGGGGACCGGGCTCGGGCCGATCGGCAAGGCGGTGGCCGGTTTCTGGTCCAGTTTCACCGGATCGCCTTCGTCATTCGGGTTCACCGATGCCACCACCCGGATCACCAGCGTCGAAGCCGAAGGCAAGTCCGGCAATGTCGTGATCACGGCGCAGGAAGAGGACAGGTCCGTGGTCGAACCGGTCAACAGCCGAACTGTTGCCGTCACGCGGGAATACGGCCGCTTCGCCAACGACCCGTCCCGCCTCGTACGCTGACCGGTCTGCCTCCCCGAAGCCCCGGAAACCGGGGATTTTTATGGTGAACGCTTCTTTAAACCTTTGAGACGAGCATCCTTGTACAGGCAACGTGCGCCGCGACGGCGACCGGCCGGTGTCAGGATTGGAGTTTATGCTCGTAAAGCGTTTCCTCGACAGGCTTTCTCAAGGCAGCCCGAGTGAACGGGCGGAGATCGTCAAGGTACTGGTCCGGGTCTATCTCGAAGTCCCGCTGGATGAGGAAAACCGCACCGCGGCTGCCACTGCGCTGATGGCCATTCTCGACGATCCGGCGCCGCGCGTCCGCCGGGCCGTGGCCGAGGCGCTGGCATGGTCGCCGGAGGCTCCGCGTCCGGTGATCCGGGCGCTTGCCGACGACCAGCCGGACATCGCCCATCTGATCCTGTCGCGGTCACCGGTTCTGAGCGAAGCCGAACTCGTCGACATGGTCGGCATCGGTTGCCCGCATGCCCATGTTTCGATCGCCTCGCGTCCGGTGGTGGGAGTCGGGTTGTCGGCTGCGATCGTCGAGGTTTCCGGGCCTGAGGCCTGTGTCGTGCTGCTCGACAATCCCGGCGCCACGATCGCGATGTCGAGCCTTCGGCGGATGGTCGAGCGCCATCGCACCGATCCGGCGGTCCGCAACGCGCTGCTTGAGCGTACCGATCTGCCCGTCACGCTTCGCCAGAAGCTCATCGACGGCCTGTCCGACGCGCTCGGCGAGCTCGTCTCCCTGCGCGACTGGCTGTCGCCGGAGCGTACGCAGCGCGTGGTGGCCGATGCCCGCGACCGGGCTGTCGTCGAACTGGCGCTGACCTGTCCGGAAGAGAAGCTTCGGCCGCTGGTCGAGATGCTCGTGGCCGAGAAAAGGATCACCCCGGCGCTGCTGATCCGAGCGCTCAGCCAGGGGAACGTGCGTTTCCTCGAAGAAGCCCTGTCCGTGCTGTCGCGCACGCCGGTCCGCCGGGTGCTGGCGCTGCTGGAGGATCGCACCGGGCGCGGACTGAGTGCACTCTACAAGCGTACAAGCCTGCCACAGGCTTCGCTGCCAGCGCTCAGGGCGGTCATCGAGGTGTTGCGGGAAGAGGCGCCCGATGGAACGTGGCGCCAGCAGAGCCGCATGGGCCAGCGGATGCTGGAGCGGGCGCTGACGCGCCATCAGGCCTTCACCGCCGGCGAGGTCGACGAATTCTTCGGATTGCTGGGCCGGCTCGCCGCGGACGCTGCGCGCGAGGAAGCGCGAAGCGAGACCGGCGGCTATTTCCGCGCGGCCTGACGGAGCGTTCGCGAGCGGGCGCCCGTTCCTGCAAAGGCGTCAGCTGTTGATGGCGGCGCGCAGTTCGGCGATCTGCTCATTGAGATCGGCTGCACCATCGGGATCCCTGAACAGCCCGTCCTCGTTGCACTGTTTCAGCCGGTTCGCGATCTCGACGACCTGCGGATAGCCGAGCATGTCCGCCTGATGGGCGAGACGGTCGGTCAGATCGCGGATTTCGGCCGTCGTGTGGGCGGGCTGGGATTCGTCGCCGGCCTCACAGACGGACTCGGCCAGTTCCTCGATCTCGTCCGCCATCCAGCGGCGAAATTCCTGCGCCAACGCTGCTACCATTGCAGAAGATGCCTGTGCCGTGGCCGGATGGACCCGGACGTCCGCATGGTCTCCTGTGGCCTCATTTGGCTGTCCGGCCGGGATATCGGCGCGGTTTTCAGCCTCGTCGCTACTCATCACATTGCGCCCCTTCGAGACGCGACCCCTTGAGCCACCTCTAGAGGGTTGCAATTAACGAAGGCTGAAACTGTGTCGGCAAAACCTAATCAGCCGCGAAAGTCGCTCCGCAATTCGTCGGATGGTGGTTATCGGCAGGTTCAGTAGCCGAACTGCTCGGCGAGAATGCGTTCGTCGAGGTTGTGACCCGGATCGAACATCATCAGCGCCTCGGCTTTTGCCGCTTCTTCTACATGCACGTGGACGACCGAACGGATTTCCTCGTGGTCGGCGACTGCGCTGACGGGCCGCTTGTCGGCTTCGAGGATCTCGATATCGATCTGGGCCGCATTCGAGAGCAGGGCACCGCGCCAGCGGCGCGGCCGAAACGGGCTGATCGGGGTGAGCGCGAGCAGCGGTGAGTTGATCGGAATGATCGGGCCGTGCGCCGAGAGGTTGTAGGCGGTCGATCCGGCAGGCGTCGAGACCAGGATACCGTCGCAGATCAGTTCCTCCAGCCGCACCTTGCCGTCGATCAGCACGCGCAGCTTGGCGGCCTGATGGGTCTGGCGCAGCAGCGATACCTCATTGATCGCGAGCGCTTCGTGCCTGTTTCCCTCGCTGTCGGTCGCGCGCATGGACAGCGGATGGATGACTGCGGTTTCGGCCTCGGCCAGCCGTTCGGGCAGGTCTTCCTCGGCATACTCGTTCATCAGGAAGCCGACCGATCCCCGGTTCATGCCGTAGATCGGCTTTCCCGAGTTCATGAACCGGTGCAGCACCTGAAGCATCAGGCCGTCGCCGCCGAGGGCGACGATCACGTCGGCGTCTTCCGGATCAACGCCGTTGTAGCGTTCGGCCAGACGGTCGCGCGCGGACTCCGCCTCCTCGATCGGGCTCGCCAGAAAGGCGATCGAGCGAAAGGTGTGGCGTGTGGTCATCTTGGTCCCGGCTGCATGGCTAATTCCCGGCGAACGGAGGCGGCACTATACCGATCCGACGGTCCAAGCCAACGGAAAGGGTGCTGGCGAGCAGCGAGACGATTCTGTCCGCTGTGTGCAGACTGTCTGCGGGAACCGATTTCGGACGTCAGTTCGGACGCTGCGGGTTGTATTCCGGGACGAGCGCCGCCAGCCGCGACAGCATGGCGGCGTCGTCGGCGTCCTTGGTGGTCGCCTGCAGACGCTTGATTTCCTCGATGAACACTTCGGGCACGACGCTGCGCGGTTCGGCGGACAAAATGCCCTCCAGTTCCGTCGGATGGAGCGGCTCGCTCTGGTCGAACAGTTCCTCGTGCAGCTTTTCGCCCTCGCGGACGCCGGTGAACTCGATGCCGATGTCGCGGCCGGGCTCGAAGCCGGCCAGCCGTATCATCCGCTCGGCCAGGTCGACGATGCGGACCGGCTCGCCCATGTCGAGTACGAAGATGGAGATTCTGTCGCGCGACTTCACTCCAAGCGCGGAGGCCATCAGGACGAGGCTTACCGCCTCCTTGATGGTCATGAAGTAGCGGGTCATGTCCGCATGCGTGACGGTAATGGGGCCGCCCTGTTCGAGCTGCTCCTGGAACAGCGGCACGACCGAGCCGCTGGAGCCCAGCACGTTGCCGAACCGGACCGACATGAAGCGGGTCTCGTGACTGCCGTTGCCGTTGACGCGGTTGCCGGCGGCGTGGCTCAGCGCGTCCAGCACCTCGCAGTAGCTCTCCGCGGCGCGCTTTGTCGCGCCCATGACGGAAATCGGCTGAACGGCCTTGTCGGTCGAGATCATCACCATGGCCTTGGCGCCGACCTTGCGGGCGGCATCGGCGACATTCACCGTGCCGACCGTATTGGTCAGGATGCCCTCGGCGATGTGACGCTCGACAATCGGCACATGCTTCAGCGCCGCGGCATGGAAGACGATGTCGGGCTTGAACTGCTCGATGACGGCGGTGATCTTCTTGCGTTCGCGGACATCGCAAAGGCGGCCCTCGACCGGGACACCCGGGAAATCGCGATTCAGGTCCTTGGTGATGCCGTACAGCGAGAACTCCGCGTTCTCGACGATCATAAGGCGCCTGCAGCTCATCGAGGCGATCTGCCGGCACAGCTCGCTGCCGACGGTGCCGCCGCCGCCGGTCACCAGCACGCGCTGGCCGTCGATCAGCTTGCGGATAATCGTGTAGTCGAGTTCGCGGGTGGACCGGCCCAGCAGGTCCTCGATGTTGATCGGGGCCAGCTTGATGCGGCCGTCACCGTCCGGGCCCTCGATGGCCGGACGCAGCAGGCGCTCGACGCTCAGCCCCAGTTTGCGCGCCTGGACGATGACCGTCTCGATGTCGCGTTCCTTGGTCAGCGCCTCGTTGGTCAGGATGAGACGGCGCGGCGGCTGTCCGCGCTGGGCGAGCCGTTGAACGACGCGTTCCAGATCGGAAGAATGGCCGAGTACCGGGACGTTGCGGATGCGCTGACCGATATGGGCCTGTTTGGTCGACAGCATGCCGACCGGCGACATCAGCTCCGATCCGTTGGTCTCGAGCGAGCGGATGATGATCTCGGCCTCGTTTCCCGAGCCGAGGATCAGAACGGGGATCGCCGCGCGGCCGGTGCGGTGGCCGCGCTTGAGCAGGCGCTGGTCGCGATAGACCCGGTACAGCATGCGCGGGCCGCCGAGCAGCGCGGTCAGGATGAACCAGTCCGTGAAGACGATCGTGCGCGGGACAACGATCGCGCCGCGCGATGCGAAATCGATGACCACCATGAACACGGTCACCGACGTCACCGCCTTGACGATGTTCACGAGGTCGGGAATCGAGGCGAAGCGCCAAATGCCGGCATACAGCCCGAACGCCCAGTAGGCGATCGCGGCGAACGGCAGGATGGCCGCCAGCAGGATGCCGATCTCGTCGGCACGATAAGTGAAAGCGTCGGTTCCGAAACGGATGTAGTAGCCGATCAGGATCGCGGCCACGGTCATCAACAGATCGTGGACGAAAGCGGCAAGCCGTTTGGGGGTCAACGGACTCGGGGCAAAACGCATTCGATTCCGTGCGTCGCGATTTCGGATATGGGAATGTCCTTACACCTTACAGCGCGCCTGTCCAACCTCATTGTTGGTGCGGCGCACCAAAGTTGCAATAAACGCATATTGCGACCATTTCGAGAAATTACGCCGGTTTCGTAGTTTCCGGCGTTACTTGCGCGGATTCCCCAGCCGTATTTTCCGCGTCCGAAGGATATTCCTCGCGAATATTGAAAAGCGCGACAAGCAGAAGGAGCAGGCAGATCCACCAGGACTGCCAGGCGCCGTGGCTGACCGTCGAGATCGCCAGGGTCGCCGTGGCCGCGCCATAGGCGTAGGGGCGGCGCGATGCCGGCATGTGGCCGATACCGAGAATCATCCCGATCATCGCAATTGCCGCGAGCGCAACGCCGATGGCACCGAGTTCGACCCATATCTGCAGAATCGGATTGTGCGGATGGTGGACGGGACCGATTGTCCAGTCGACGCCGGGAAGGTCGCGGAGCCCGAAGTACCGTGAGGCCTCGAGCCCCCAGCCGAAGATTGGCCGCTCGAGCGCGGCCCTGGAGAAGGCTTCCCAGATTTCCAGGCGACGCTCCGTGCTGATGTCGACCATCGTATCGACGCCGGTTTCGAAAGCGAGGTCCGAAACCAGCTTGGCGGTCATCGGCATCGCGACGAAGGCGGCTGCGGTCACGGCCAGGACGCCGAGCGCGGCGAGGCGATTGCTGACAAAGGCCAGCGCCATCACCAGAAGTCCGGCGGCGAGCGCCAGCATCGAAGACAGGCTGCTCGACACGATGACCGCGGCGGCGACGAGAGCGACGAGGCCGAACTTCTGCGCTGTGGCGAATCGTCCGCTGGTCAGGGCCAGCGCGGGCCACATCAGCAGGCTGACGGTCACCATAGAACGGTTCAGATAGGCGGGATTGGAGCCATAGATAAGCGGCCGGAGAATCCCGGGCGTCGCCAGTTCGACGATCAGGATGGTAGAGGCGAGCGCGATACCGAACGGCGCGGTGTAGCGCAGCCGGTCCTCGTCAAGCGGCGGCAGAAGGCGCAGGATCACCACGACGACAAGAAACGAGATGAGCATCTGAAGCGCCTGTTCGGCGGCGAACTCGGGTTCGATCGCCCAGTAGCTGGAGGCGCCCGCATAAAGGATCAGTGCCAGCACGCTCACGCCCCAGTAGGGCAAGGAGAACGGGTTCAGCGCGAAGGCCGTGCCTTCCGCAATCGTCACCCCGCGACCCTCGAAGGCGAAGGTGACGCCGTACAGGATTGTGAACAGCAGGGCGATCAGCAGGACGACAGGCAGAGCCCGGCCCGAATAGACAACCACGACCGGCGCAGCGATCAGAAGCGTGAACAGAAGAGCGTCAGAGAAGAATCGTATCCCGATCGCCAGCGCGAAACGTCTGAAGGATTGCCGCAAGCCATCCACGTCCTGCACGAGATGGCGCCAGATCAGTCGCACGGTGAGGTATTTCCTTCGGGGAGTCAGGGAGTACCGGTAAGCTTTTGCGCTTATACGGCGGGCGCCGCGGCGGGAAAAGTGTTGATCGCGCCGTGCGGGGGCGGTTAGGTGCCGGCCAACGCCGGCCGGCTCTGAACGGGGGCTGCAGTTACCTGCCGCCAGTAAGGTCAATGAGCGAAAAGATCACGGTTCCTTTCTTCCGACCGTCCATCGGCGAGGACGAAATCGAGGAAGTCGTTGCGACGCTGCGCAGCGGCTGGCTGACCACCGGCGACCGCGCGCGGCGATTCGAAGACAGCTTTCGCGACTATCTCGGCGGTGGCGTCGAAGCGATCGCAGTCAACTCGGCGACGGCCGGCATGCATCTCGCCCTCGAAGCGCTTGGAATCGGGCCCGGCGACGAGGTCGTGGTCCCCGACCTGACCTTTACGTCGACCGCGGAAGTGGTGCGCTATCTGGGTGCAGAGGTGAAACTGGTCGATGTGGATCCAGATACGTTGTGCATCGACCCCGGCCTCTTCGAAGCGGCGATCGGCTCGAAAACCCGCGCCGTGATGCCGGTTCACTACGGTGGGCTGTCCTGCGACCTCGACGCGATCGCGCAGATCGCCGCGGCGAACGGCATCGAAATCGTCGAGGACGCGGCCCATGCCCTGCCGACCCGGTGGAACGGCGGTCTGGTCGGTACGCACGGCACGGCGGCGACCGTCTACAGCTTCTATGCCAACAAGACGATCACGACAGGAGAGGGCGGCATGCTGGTCACGCCGCGCCCCGAGATCGCGGAGCGGGCACGCATCATGCGCCTGCACGGAATCGACCGCGATGCCTTCGACCGGTACCGGACGCCGGGCGCCGGCTGGCGCTACGACATCGTTGCGCCGGGGTTCAAGTACAATATGTCGGATCTCGCGGCTGCCGTCGGACTGCGCCAGCTCGACAAGGCGGATCGGTTCCGTGATCAGCGTGAGGCGGTTGCCGAGCGATACTTCGACGCGTTTTCGGATCTGCCGGTCAGGTTGCCGGCACGGGGGGAGCAGGGCGGCCATTCCTGGCACCTGTATCCGCTGAGGCTCGACCCGGACGCTCCGGTCGACCGCGATGCCTTCATCGCCCGGCTTGCCGATCTTGGGATCGGTTGCAGCGTCCACTACGCGCCGCTGCACCGGATGACGTACTGGAAGGACCGCTACGACCTGAATCCGGACGACTTTCCCGTCTCGGAGGACGCCTACCGGTCGCTTGTCACCATTCCGCTGTTCCCAGCGATGACGGATGCGGAGATCGATACCGTGATTTCCGCCGTGCGTGGAACGCTTTCGGCGGGGCGGCAAGCGGCCGCCGGAGCCTGAGCGCGCCGTGCCGGTGTCCGCGCAACCGCGTTTCGTCGTCGTGCTCGGCGCTGCCCGGTCCGGGACGACGCTTCTGCGCGACCTGATTTCGGCGCATCCGGCGGTGGCCGCCGTACCCTTCGACGTCAATCACGTCTGGCGCATCGGCAATGAACAGCAGCCTGACGACGTGCTTGTGCCGGAATCGGCGACGCCGGAGGTCGCCGAGCGGATCCGCAGCCGCTTGACTGCATTCGCCCGGCGAAACGCGGGGGCCGCCGACTGGTCGAACGTCCGTTTCATCGCCGAGAAAACGGTCGGCAATGCGTTGCGGCCGGCATTCGTCGAAAAGGTGCTGCCCGGCACGCTCTACGTACGGATTGTGCGCGATCCGCGCCGGACCATCGCGTCGACGATTGCCGCCTGGAAGGCGCCGCCGGACGCCGGCTATCTCGTCCGCAAGGCGCGCTACTTCGGCCTGGCGGATCTCGGATATGCGGCGTGGTATGCGGCAAACGCCGTTCGCGGACGTTTGAGTCACGGCCGCGGCCTGAAGGTCTGGGGCGCCCGATACGCAGGAATCCGGGAAGATCTGGAGGCGCTCGGCCTGGAAACGGTCTGTGCACGCCAGTGGCTCGCCTCGGTTAGGTCGATCGATGCGTTTTTCCAGGACTTGCCCGCCGACCGCGGCGTATCGGTTTCCTATGAGGACCTGACAGCCGATCCGGCGGCGCTTGCACGGATTTGGTCGTTTCTCGGCATCGCCGACGAGGCGAGGGCCGCCGAAGTCTTCCGGGATACGGTCGTATCCAACGCCTCCGGCTGTCCCGAACTGCCGGGTTCGATCAACGGCGAGACCCTCCGGGCCGTCGAAGACCTCGTTGCCCGGTACGGCTACGCGTGACCGCGATGGGACGGGATGTCGTCAAACGGTCGTTCGATATAGCCGCAAGCCTTTTGGGGCTGGTCGTGTTGTCGCCGGTCCTGGTGGTGCTGGCGATCGCGATCCTGATCGATTCCGGTGCGCCGGTGCTGTTTACGCAGGAGCGCGTCGGACGAGGCGGCATTCCTTTTCGGATCCACAAGTTCCGGACCATGCGGCCGGCCGGCGGGCCGCAGATCACCGCCGGCGGCGATCCCCGCATCACCCGCATCGGCGGCTTTCTCCGGCGCACCAAGCTCGACGAGCTTCCGCAGCTCTGGGACATCCTGCGCGGCAAGATGTCGTTCGTCGGCCCCCGGCCCGAAGTGCCGGCAATGTTTGAACACTATCCGGCCGGTGCCCGAGACCGCATCGTCTCGGTCCGGCCGGGCATCACGGATCTCGCGACGCTCGAGTTCCGCCATGAAGAAGACCTGCTGGCGGATGCCGACGATCCGGTGCGGACCTACATCGAGGACATCGTCCCGCAGAAGGTCGCGCTCTATCTGGAATACCTGGACCGGCGCAGCTTTGGACTGGACCTTTCGATCATCGGGCGGACGATCGCGGCCCTGTTTAAATAGACGTTTCGGGCATCTCCGGGCGGCCTGTCATCACGTGGCGCCGCGGGTCACTTGATGAACGTGCCGTCGTTCAGTTCGGCAATCGCTTTTTGCAACTGCTCCTGCGTGTTCATCACGATCGGGCCGTACCAGGCGACCGGCTCCTCGATCGGCCGGCCGGAGACCAGCAGGAAACGGATGCCTTGCTCACCGGCCTGCACCGTCACCTCGTCGCCGCTGTCGAAAACTACCAGCGACCTGTCGCCGGTCTGCTCGCGCACCAGGATCTCGGCGTCGGGCGGTCCCTTTTCGGTCAGCACACCGAAGGGCTCGGAGGCGTCGCGAAACGTTCCCGATCCCTCGAAGACATAGGCGAAGGCGCGCCGATACGTCTCCACCGGCAACGTCTTGCGACGTCCGGGGGGAACATAAATGTCGAGATAGCGGGGATCGGCGGCGATCCCGTCGACCGGACCGGTCTTGCCCCAGAAGTCACCGCAGATGATCCGGACCGTAGTGCCGTCATCGTCGATCACTTCGGGAATTTCGGCGGCGCCGATGTCCTGGTAGCGCGGCGCGGTCATCTTCAGCGAGGAAGGCAGGTTGGCCCAGAGCTGGAAGCCGTGGTTGCGGCCGAGAACGTCGCCCTTCGGCATTTCCTGATGGAGGATACCGCTGCCCGCCGTCATCCATTGCACGTCTCCGGCTCCGAGCGTTCCGCGGTTGCCGAGGCTGTCGCCGTGGTCGACGGTGCCCGCCAGCACATAGGTGATCGTCTCGATGCCCCGGTGCGGATGCCACGGGAACCCCCTGAGATAATCGGCGGGGTGGTCGTTGCGGAAGTCGTCGAGCAGCAGGAAGGGATCGGTCTCGTCGGTCTCGCCGAAGCCGAATGCGCGGTTCAGCTTGACGCCGGCGCCTTCCAGCGTGGGTTGCGATCTGGTGATGCGCTTGACGGGTCGGATGGACATGGAACCATATTCCTGTATAACCCTCATTTCAATGTTAAACGCATTTATCTAACGCATCGTGTCGTGTATATATGCATGCTATTCAATATGTTTTTTGTGAATATCGACACTTAAGTAATTTTATATATTTCCTAGAATGGCTTCTCGTAATATATGTCTTTATCTTTTGAATATTCTAGAATTTTTCGAGACGGGCATGCTCTTATCCCCGAAATTTGATTCGATCTAAGCTTGCTTCCTGTGCATTGGCAATTTTTGTCTGCAAATTCACTAAAATCTATTTCACTTAACTGGTCTTTCGTAGAAATACCATTTTCAATAAGTCCATATTTGTATCTATCATATATTATTTTTATAGACCTTTGAAGGTTGGTGTCATCATTTAGTCTTTTAAAAAGATCAGCAGAAGTAAATAAATGGCAGGAGTTTGCAAATACGCTTTCAATTCCGACTACAAAATGCTCCCTTGACCGGCCTATATCTCCTATTCTGTAATAAAACAAAGCATTAGAAAGATTGGATAAACTGCTATCTTTGTCGACGGAAATTGCTATTCTGCATTCATCGGATACCACTTCGGAAAAATAATCCAACGATATGCGTTCTATTTCGGACTTATTCGGAGATTCCAGATCAGTGTTAGGGTGTAAGCGCTTAGTGATTGCATGTATATCATTATAATCCCAGTATTCTGATATATGCATACAGTATAGTGGATAATATAATTTCGATTCATCATTCTCTGAATAGTAGAGCATATAAGCGCTTTGCGGTTTAATATTATTAAATACAAAATTATTAAACGCGTCCCAAGATCTATTTTTCGAGTATAAATACATAATTAAATTTTTCTTACTTAGACCGAAGTATATAAACTCAGAAATCTTTTCACCAAGATCTCTACTATAATCACCAATCATTATATTTGTAAAACTTGTACTATATCTATATGTTCCAGACATAAATATTTTTATTTGAGTTCTTGAATCATTTTCACATTCCTCTTTTGTGCAATAAATATATATTTTGATAGAGGTGGGCATAATTCCGAAAAATGTAAAAAATTCTTTGAGTGTCGGGCTGCTTATACCAGAAATGCTAAACGTTAGCGCAGGAACGACGAAATTGGAATCTCGCAACCTTATGTCGGACTTATTGACATTTTGAATTTCGGTTTGAATTTGCTGAATATGTGAAAGTATTTCATTTTCAATGTTGTTTAAGTCGAATTTATTTTTAACCCAATTCGATACTATTGGTTTTTCTATAACAAACGCGTTTTTGTAATAGTTCGCAGAATAATAGACAAACGAGATCGATATAATAATAATTAAATAAATAATCTTAATATTCTTAATGGCATTATATAATATCGTTCCAGAATGTTTTCCGATATTTTTAATATTCATTATCTAGCTCACATAATCGTGATTAACGGTATTGTTGTATTTATCAATTACATAGTATTGACCATTCTCTTCAACCAACACGAGGCCTAAACGGCTGCCAGTTTGTCCATTTGCGTATAACTCGTGAAGATAAGCGCAATCTGTAATTGTTGTAGCGAACTGTCTCCCGTCATAGTGAACAATAAAATCCAATTTTCGTTTTGGAAAAAGGTGACTACTTGGATGTACAACGCCATCCACGGCATTTATTAATAATAGGTAGCATACAGGGCAAACGCGAATATGTCCGGCATTAGCGGAATCGAAAACGCCCCATTCTCTATCTAAATGGATTAATATATTGGACGGATATCCGCACATATGATTTGCAATATCATTGATGTTTTGTTGGACAATCAAATTGGTTTCTAGTCCGTCAAAATTTGCTGCTACAATATGTCTTAATATTTGTCTATTATTTAATGCTTGGGAGCGCTGTTGCGATCCAAGGAGGGCTAAGCTTGCTAGGCCTGCAATCACGAATCCTCTGCGATTGGGGGTATTAACTTCTCGGAATGAATACATAATATATATCCGAAAATTGTGCTTATAACAAAAGGATACAATTTTAGCGGGATTGTGTCAACGAATTTGGTGTGGGGGAGTAGATTGCAATTATTGGTTGATCTGGTTTGCCTGATGACCTATAGTATATATATTTCTCATATTAATATTTTTATTGAGAAAAGATATATAAATTTGATTAATTATAATCGTTTCCGAATAGAAAAAGGCATTTCAAATATTCGTGTCTAGTTTTAACTATAGATTTAATCGTCAACAAGCAAAAAATTGCTCTTACTCCACCCCCAGCTCCGCGCGGATCTCCGGCAACTCCCGTAGCAGCGCGATGGTGCCGTCCAGGTCGAGGCGCTCGGTGTTGTGGGAGGTGTAGTCGTCGAGCCGCGCCACGTCCGGATTTCCCTCCGAATAGTAGGCGGCATAGTCGAGTTCGCGGCCGTCCATGCGGATGCGCCAGTAGTCGCCCTGATCTTCGGCGCCGGCCAGTTCGTCGGCGGTCGCCAGCGTCTCGTAGAGCTTCTCGCCGTGACGGACGCCGATGGTGCGGATCTCGGCATCGGCCTCAAACAGGGTGCGCAGAGCCTCGGCCAGGGTCTGGATGGTGCAAGCGGGCGCCTTCTTGATAAAGACGTCGCCGGGACCAGCATTGGTCAGGGCGTGTTCGACCAGCGCGACCGAGGCGCTGAGCGGCATCAGGAACCGGGTCATGTCGGGATTGGTGACGGTGATCGGCCCGCCGCCCCGCATCTGCTCGATGAACAGCGGGATCACCGAGCCGCGGGAATACATGACGTTGCCGTACCGCACGCAGGCGACGATCGTGCCCTCGCCATTTCGCCGGCGCGAGGCGGCCTGAACGAGCTTTTCCATCAGCGCCTTGGACATGCCCATGGCATTGATCGGCAGCACGGCCTTGTCGGTCGACAGGCAGACGACGCGGTCGACGCCGTGTCTGATCGCCGACTCGATCACGTTCGAGGAGCCGACGACGTTGGTGCGCACGGCTTCCATCGGGAAGAACTCGCAGGAGGGAACCTGCTTCAGGGCGGCGGCGTGGAACACCATGTCGACGCCGCCCATCGCGCCGTCGACGCTGCCGATGTCGCGCACGTCGCCGATATAGAAGGACAGCCGCGGCTCGCGCAGGCGGTTGCGCATGGTGTCCTGCTTTTCCTCGTCGCGCGACAGGATGCGGATCTCGCGCGCGCCGCGCTCCAGCGCATGGCGCACCATGACTCCGCCGAAGGATCCGGTGCCGCCGGTGATGAGGATGGTCTTGTCTTGCATGTCCGCGCCTTCAGGAGCCTGCTCATGTGCCACAGGCTGAGAAGACGCGCAATTCATGCGCCGAAGGAACGACGTTACGACGGCTGCGGCCACCCGAATTGCGGAAGGAGACGGGCCGTCTGGAGGTTTCGCCCGGAATCACGCCGAACATGCAGGGACCTGCTTGACTTCCCGTGCCCCAAAGCCTCCTGTTCAGGCCATGAACAGGATCGCGGTCACAGGGGTCAACGGGCTCATCGGCTGGCACACCCATGCCTGGCTTTCGGTGCAGCCGGAAACCGAGGTCGTGCCGGTGCCGATGTCGGCGTGGG
>Ga0207814_100426_pt1 | contig 24939 bp, 12 predicted proteins | sample TtaePargueraPR_7_FD_187755 | JGI IMG/M metagenome (GOLD analysis project Ga0207814, IMG submission 187755) | Aerobic enrichment media microbial communities from Bioluminiscent Bay, La Parguera, Puerto Rico - Tt and P1 (2) (SPAdes) | ecosystem: Environmental > Aquatic > Marine > Unclassified ... | reverse complement strand
CTGACCCGCCAGTCGCGCCTGCTGTCCGGCTTCTACGACTTTCTCGCCGACCCGGGCATCCCCTTCGAGCGGCTGCTGGTTCCGACGCGCCTCGAGACCTTCTCGCTGGTGGCCTCCGGCCAGGCCAGCGACTACGAGGTCGGGGGCGCGCCGACCGGCGCCCACCTGCCGCGCGTGCGGAGCTTCCTGCGCACGGTCGAGGCACGCGGCTTCGACCTGTGCCTGATCGACACCCCGGCGGGCCTGTTCGGGCTGACCGCCGACGTGATCTGCTCGTCCGACGCGGTGCTGGTGCCGCAGCAGTCCGAGCCGCTGGGGATTCGCTCGGTGCCGAAGATGCTCGAGGGATTGAACCGCCTGCGGGTGATCCACCCGCGGATGACGGTGCTCGGCGTGGTGCTGACGATGGTCCAGCAGGAGATGGCGGAGAGCCGCGAGTCGGCGGCCGCCCTGAGGGAGCTGCTGCCCCCGGAACTGGTCCTGCGGACGGCGGTTCCGCGCGACCCGCTGTTCGTGAAGGCCAGCGCCCGCGGCCTGCCGGTGGGCGTGATGGAGGAGGGTGCCGGCGCGCAGGCGGTGTTCGACGCGCTGCGCGCGGAAATCGAGGCCAAGCTGCGGATGCCCACGCAGCAGGCCCAACTCGGCTAGCCGATGGACCCGGTGGAACCATGGATCGATGCGGACGCCGTGCGACGCATGGCGGCGCAGCTGCTTTCGCGATCCGACACGCCGGAACTCGGGGAACGCCCCGATGCCGGTTTCGGACCGGGATTCGAGGGTTTCGTGGGATCCTCGGCGCCGCCCCCGGCCCCGGAGAGGATCGCCGATGAGTCCGCCCGCGGGCCCTCCGAAGTCACCCCGGTCGAACCGCCGGAGCGAGCCCGTCCCGAGCCGGTCCCGGTCGAGGAACAGGAGCAAGCCCGTCCCGAGCCGGTCCCGATCGAGGAGCCGGCGGTTGCCGCGGAGGCTTCGCCGCATCCGGTCGGGCCGCCGCCGCTCCCGCCGTCCCGCCTGGCCCCGGAGGCCGCTTCCCCGGAGGCGCCGGCGCCCGCGCGCGAATCGGACCGGAAGCCGGAGCCGCAGCGGGCTGCCGCCGAGCCCGAGCCGCCACCGGACGCGCCGGCGGCGGCGTCCCCGGAGCGACGCGAGACTCAGGAGCAGGTCGCCCCTTCGAAGGCCGAGTCGCCCTTCCGCCGGGTGGAGACCGAGTCGGCCGGCCGGCCCGCCGCTGCCGACCCCGGACGCGAGCGATTGCTGGCGCGGCTGGAGCACTTCCGCGACTCGCTCTGCCGTCACGCCCAGGCGAAGGGCGTGTTCATCCTCGACCGCGAGGGCGAGCCGATCCTCGACGACCCGACCTTCGGCAAGCTCCACTTCCTCGCACGCAGCCTCGCCCAGGCCTACCGGCCGGTCGAGGGACAGGCCGGCAACGTCCACGTGAAGGTCGGGGCCGAGGCCTTCCTGGTGGTGGTGCCGGTCGACACCCGGGCCGGGTGCATGGTGCTGGGCACGGTGCTCCGCCAGCCGCTCGATGCCGCCGCGGTGGAGGTGGTCTCCAAGGCGCTGGTCAAGGTCGTCGACGGCTGAGCACCGCTCGCGCTCGTCAGCGGACGCGCCGGCTCTGGAGGACCAGCGCGACCGCGGTCAGGCCGCAGGCCGCGAGATTGATCAGAAGCAGCACCGCGCCGTTGACCTGCAGCGTCGGCAGGTCGCGCTCGCCGATCGGCTTCTTCTCGGCCAGGAAGATCGCGCTGCGTCGCCCCAGCGCCTCGTTGCGGTAGTCGTTGCGGAAGGTCTCGGCCTGGCGGACCAGCAGGTCGATCCGCTCGTTGACGAAGAAGTTCGAGATCGGCTGGGCGTCGGGGGCGTCGGGCCGGACGTCGAGCGAGATCAGCTCGAGCCGGGTCCCGCCGCGGGCGAGCGCGGTGAGCCGGGAGGCGGTGGTGGCGGCGGCCTCGGCGTCGGCCGCCTCGCCGCCGACCAGCATCTGGAGGGCGATCTTGAGCAGGTCGAGGCGTTCCTCGACGACGGGATCGAGCGGCGAGGGCATCCGCTTGATGGTGTCGATGCGCCGCTGGATGCGGATCCGCTCGACGTCGAAGGGGTTGCGCGTCGACTGGGTGATGACCATCGCTTCGTACGAGAAACGTAGTGGCATGTAGCGCGCGGGCACCGGGATCCCGCCCCGCTCGCGCTCGATCGAGGCGTTGGTGAACAGCCCGCGGTTCATCTCCTGGTAGGGCACCAGCGCCCCGGCGAGCAGCATCTGCGGCACCAGCAGCAGCGGCACCGCGGTGAGGGCCGCCCGCTCGGTGCGGACCAGCGCCGAGACGAACAGCGAGAGCGAGGTGCCGGTGCACGCGGTCAGCGTCATCCACGCCCACTGGTCGACCAGCGTGCCCCGGATCTCGAGCAGGGCGTGGCCGACGGTGGTGTAGATCATGCACTGGACCGCGGCGACCAGCGCCAGCGCCCCGAACTTGGCCATGACGTAGAGGAAGGGGCTGCGGCGGCAGTTTCGCTCGCGGCGAAGCACCGGGCGGTCGCGCAGGATCTCGGTCGCCGAGTTGGTCAGGCCGAGGAACATCGCCACGGTGGCCGAGAGGAACAGGTAGGCGGGGACGTGCAGCGCCTCGGAGAAGCGGTAGGAGCCCTCCGGTGCGGCCCGCAGGGTGATCGCGATCAGCGCGGCCAGCAGCGGGGCCTCGATCAGCGTGGCGTAGATTGTGCCGCGGTTGCGGACCTTGGAGAGCAGCGAGCGACGCAGCTGGGTGTGGAACACCCGGAACGCCTCGGAGAACCCGCGGCGCGAGCGCGGCACGCCGACCGCCGAGACCGGCACCGTGCCCGGGAGGCTGTCGAGCCGCGCCCCCCCGCGCGCGCCCTCCAGCGAGTCCATCAGCATCTGGCGCTCGAAGCGCTGCTGCCAGAAGGCCGAGGGAAAGCGCCGTGCGGCGACCGGGTTCTGGCCGACCCCGAGCTGGGCCAGCGGGGTTTCCAGCACGTCGAACACGAAGTCGGCCCCGAGCGGGGCGCGGGTGTCGACGCCGGGGTGCGAGATCCGCAGCTCGCCGCAGGCGGTCCGGAAGTAGTCGATCATCGCGGCCGGCGATCCGAAGAAGGCGGGGCGGCCGCCGTTGTCGAGCAGCAGCACCTTGTCGAAGAGGCGCAGCACGTTGGCCCCCGGCCGATGGAGCGAGGCGATCACGATCTTGTCGCGGGCCAGCGAGCGAAGGGTCTCGGCGACGTGCTCCGAGTCCTTGGAGGACAGCCCGGAGATCGGCTCGTCGAAGAGGAACACCTCGGCCGGGCTGCCGAGGTCGAGGCCCAGGTTCAGGCGGCTGCGCTCGCCGCCGCTGAGGGTCTTCTCGCCCGGCGATCCGACCCGGCGGCGGGCGATGGCCTGCAGCCCGAGCTCGGCGAGGATGGCGTCGGTCCGCCGCTCGAGTTCCGCCGAGGACAGCGAGGCCCGCCGGATCGCGGTGGCGTGGCGGAGGTGCTCGCGCACCGTGAGCTGCGGGTTGAGCGCCTCCTCCTGGGGCATGTTGGCGATGAAGCGGATCAGCTCCTCGCGATGGTGGTAGAGCGAGGTCTCGTTGAGGCGGATCCGTCCGCGGGTCGGGGCCAGCTGTCCGGCGAGCACGGCCAGCAGGGTGCTCTTGCCACTGCCGCTGGGGCCGATGATGCACATCATCTCGCCGCGCCGCACCTCGAAGGAGACGTTGTCGAGCGCACGGGCGTCGGGGCCGAAGTCGTGGATCAGGTCCTCGACCCGGAGTCCCTCGATGAGGTTGCGTTCCTCGTCGATGATGCCCTCGCCGAAGCGGCAGCGGAGGGCCTGCGTCTGGGAGATCCGGATCAGCGAGCCCTCCCGCAGGGTCGCCGAGCTGCGGACCGGGATCCCGTCGGCCAGCACGGTGCCGGCGGCGTCGCGGACGAACAGGTCGCCCTCGCGCTTCTCGGGGTCGAAGCGGACGCGCAGCACCACCCGCGGCGCGAGGCCCGGGCTGAGCAGCAGGTCGCCGCGGTCGAGGGCCGCGGGGTCGTTGGAGACCCGGAAGTCGCGCTGGTCGGGCTTGAGGCGGAAGCGCCCGCCGGCCTCCGCGGCCCGGCGCCGGAGGACGTCGAGCGAGGCCGAGAATCCGTTCCCCCCGGTCAATCGGGCGTGGTGGGGGCAGCGCCGCGGGCTGCCCGGGGTGAGGGGGGGCTGGCCGGCGACGGTGATCGGCGTCGGGCGCAGCGCCTCGACCTCGGCTTGAAGCCCGAAGCGGATCCGGATGCTGGAGTGGCGGCTGCGGGCGCGCTCGCTGACCAGGCCGCTCTCGGTGGTGGCGAGGAAGATCGTCGAGGGATTGCCGGTCAGCGCGGTGTTGAGGAAGAAGACGAGGTCCTCGCAGGTCAGGGTCCAGCCGGGGACCACCAGCTGCTGGCGCTCGCGCATGCGCAGGAAGTTTCCGGCCTCGAGCGAATGGCCGCGCACCCACAGCGGCGCCGAGCCGGTGTTGCGCACCAGCACCAGGTCGGCCGCCCGGTAGACGCGGAAGCGATGCTCGGCCGCGTCGGGTGGAAGCTGCACGTCGCTGTCGGCCTCGCTGCCGAAGATGATCCGCTCGAAGGCCAGCGGCTTCTCCAGCGGCTCGCCCCCCATCTCGGCGAGGATCTGGCGCGCCTGGTCGGGGCGGCCGAGGCGGCGCATGAAGACCTCGAAGGCGTTGCGGCTGCGCTCGCTCCGTCCGACGGCGTCGACCAGGGTGTAGAGCTGGAGGCCGACGGCGGTCTTCTGGGCGTCGTCGAGCACCTCGCGAAGGTCGGCGGCGGTGCTCGCCAGCGGCTTGGGCGCGCGCACCGCCCGGTGCACCCGCCGCGCGAGCCAGCTGTGGTCGGCCTCCGGGAAGGCGCTGCGGAGCAGGTCGAGGATCAGGTCGGCCTCCTCCGGGTCGAGCCGGCCGTCCATGGTGGCGAAACCGGCGAAGGCGTCGACCATCATCCCGAGCACCCGGCCGCCGGTCGAGTGGCTTGCCGGAGCCCGCAGCCATCGGGGTCGACGCAGCAGGCGTCGGGCGCCCACACGGGTGTCGGGGTCGCGGGATCCGGACGGCATTCGCGGCATGCTCCCCGATCGATGGTTCCGGGGCAAGCGTCGGCGCGCGCGCCGCGCCGGGCGGCGGAAAAATGGGGTTTCCTTTCCCGGCGCTGGGGCTACCCTGCGGGGGCCCCCCGTTGCCGGGTCTTGCAAGCGTGCTACGCTTGTTTCGACGGCACGACAACGGAAGCCGAACAGAGATCATGCCTGAATCGCCTCAGAACCGACCGCCCCAGGGACCGGGCCAGCGTGGCCCGAACGAACCTCCGGGCTTCAACTGGCGCCTGGCCATCCTTTTGGGGGCCGCCTTTGCCATCCTCGCCGTCGCCCTCTTCACCAACACGGGGGACAAGCCCGAACCGATCACCTATCGCGAGTTCCGCGAGCTGTGGGACAAGGGGCGGATCGTCACCGACGATCCGCAGAACCGGCCGCTGAAGGTGCTGACCGGGGAGGCCAGCCTCGATGCCAAGGTGACCGGCTGGGTCAAGCCGGAGCGCGAGGTGGACCCCTCGCAGCCGCCGACGGTCCAGCCGTTCCGCGTGGAGTTCGTCCGCAGCCAGGAGCCCGAGGTGCTGGAGATCCTCGGCGACACGCTGCCGCGCCGCCAGCGCACCGAGGTCCTGCCCGAGTCGGTCACCGAGTCCGCGACGGGCCCGGAATCGATGGGCGGGGTCGAAGTCTACACGCTGCCGGAATTCCGTCGCCAGGTGGCCCTCGGCCACCTCGATCCGAGCGCCGGCGAGCAGCCGCTGACCCTTCACACCACCGACTCGGACGCGGTGCTTACGGGGGTCATGAAGGTGCCGGTGCTCAAGCCGCTGGAGGCGGGCGCGGACGGCGAGAAGCCGAAGGGCCGGCGCTTTCTGGTCGAGACCTCGATGATGCTCCAGAGCGAGGAGCTCAACCGCTTGCTGAAGGGAACCGACGCCAAGTTCATCCGCCAGACCGACTTCGTCGGCAAGGTGCTGTTCGCGCTGCTGCCGGTGCTGCTGATCGTGCTGCTGCTGTTCTTCCTGTTCCGCCAGCAGATGAAGGCGGCCGGCCGCGGGGCGATGTCCTTCGGCAAGAGCAAGGCGCGGCTGCTCACCCGCGACCACAACAAGGTCACCTTCAAGGACGTCGCCGGCATCCAGGAGGCCAAGGAGGAACTGTGGGAGATCGTCGACTTCCTGCGCGATCCCCGGAAGTTCCAGAAGCTCGGCGGCTCGATCCCCAAGGGGGTGCTGATGGTCGGCCCCCCGGGCACCGGCAAGACGCTGCTCGCCCGGGCGATCGCCGGTGAGGCCGACGTGCCCTTCTTCTCGATCTCCGGCTCCGACTTCGTCGAGATGTTCGTCGGCGTCGGCGCCTCGCGGGTGCGCGACATGTTCGAGCAGGGCAAGAAGCACGCGCCCTGCCTGATCTTCATCGACGAGATCGACGCGGTCGGCCGCCACCGCGGCCACGGCCTCGGCGGCGGTCACGACGAGCGCGAGCAGACGCTCAACCAGCTGCTGGTCGAGATGGACGGCTTCGACACCCAGGAGGGCATCATCATCATCGCCGCCACCAACCGCCCCGACGTGCTCGACCCGGCGCTGCTGCGCCCGGGCCGCTTCGACCGCCAGGTGACCGTCTCGCTGCCCGACGTCAAGGGCCGCGAGGAGATCCTCGGGGTGCACGCCAAGAAGATCAAGCTGGCGCCGGGCACCGACCTGCAGGTGATCGCCCGCGGCACGCCGGGCTTCTCGGGCGCCGAGCTCGCCAACCTGATCAACGAGGCCGCCCTGCTGGCCGCCCGCAAGGGGCTCAACGCGGTCACCCTTCCCGAGCTCGAGGAGGCCCGCGACAAGGTCCGCTGGGGCCGCGAGCGCCGCAGCCTGGCGCTCAGCGAGGAGGAGAAGAAGACCACCGCCTACCACGAGGCCGGTCACGCGCTGCTGCTGGCGACCCTCGAGCACACCGACCCGCTGCACAAGGTCACCATCATCCCGCGCGGCCCCTACCTGGGGGCGGCCTTCCACCTCCCGAAGGAGGACAAGTATCACTTCCACAAGCTGCAGGGCCTCGAGCAGCTGGTGGTCACCATGGGCGGACGGGTCGCCGAGGAGATCGTCTTCGGCGACGTCACCAGCGGTGCCTCGGGCGACATCCGCCAGGCCACCAGCCTGGCCCGCAAGATGGTCTGCGAGTGGGGCATGAGCGACGAGCTCGGGATGGTCGAGTACGGCGAGAACCAGGGCGAGGTGTTCCTCGCGCGGGACATCTCGCGCGACCGCAACTACTCCGAGGCCACCGCCCAGAAGATCGACGGCGAGATCAAGCGGGTGATCGACCGCGCCTACGCCGACGCCAAGCGGATCCTGCTCGAGAAGCGGGACAAGCTGGAGCTCATCGCCCAGGCGCTGCTCGAGTACGAGACGCTCGACGCGAGCCACATCATGGACCTCATCGAGTATGGGGAGATGCGCAATCCGCCGACCTCACCGCGGCCCCCGAGCCTGCCCGACGAGCCGCCGCAGAAGGCCAAGGCCCCGAAGGCCGACGGCGCCCAGGAGGACGACGACGGCCCGCTTCCCGGCGAGGTGGTCGGAGCCCCCGCCTGACCCGCCGGAGCCGGGGGTTTCAACGCTCCCCGGGGTGGCGCTTTCCGGTTGCAATTCCGGGGGCGTCTCCCTAGTTTCCGCCCGCCGACGGCACCGGAGCCCCTTAGTGTAATTGGTAACACACCTGATTTTGGTTCAGTATTTCCAGGTTCGAGTCCTGGGGGGGCTGCCAGTCCGCTTCCAAAGTCCCGTAGTGTAATGGTAGCACAGCAGATTCTGACTCTGCTAGTTTAGGTTCGAATCCTAGCGGGACTGCCACTCGGAAAGCCCTGGTTACCAGGGCCTTTTGTTGAATAGGTGGCGGATCACTCAAGCTGCTAAGGATAGAGGAAAACCCTGCCGGATCACCGCGGATCAATTGTTGATCCGCTGGGCTACAGTCCGAGTCCCATCAGCTTGGCCACCACCCGGTCAATCGACCGTCGATTACTCAGATCGTCGACCCCTGCCCAACGGCAGAGGAGCGGCATGAGCACCCCGACCGAACGCCGGAAGGTATCCGCCTCGAACTCGACTGGATCCTCTCCCTCGGTCGTCGGCTCCAGGGATGCCCCATCGGCGCGCTTTAGGATGTCGAAGGCGAGCTGGGTAAGCCTCGCCATCTTGCGGAAGTTCAGTCGGTCGGGAGTGTCGGTCGGCTCGTGGTAATGCTGCCAGCGACCGCAGGAGAAGAACAGGTAGGGCACGCCGTTCTTCCGGAAAACCCCGTGGTCGCTCATGTCGCCGACGTATCGATTCAACGTTGCAATCAATTTGAGTCGGCCGGGCAGGGGGGTGCCAGCAATCAGGGAGGGGAGCCCGGGGTGGCTCTCGGCTCCCGTGGCAAAGACCAGATCCTTGAAGGAGGGCACCCCGATATCACCAGGCAGCGGCAGCGAGATGTCGTGCCCCACGAGGTCGTAGATCAGTGCAAAGTGGACGCCTCGCTCGTCGAGCTGGTCCTCGTAGAAGCGATTACTGCCCATGGAGGGCATCTGGAAGTGGGGAGGCTCCTCGGCATCAAAAATCGCCACGATGAGGTCCCGCTCGAAGCCCCCCGCCGTCATTGCCAGGTCTCCGAGAGCGAGACAGATGGCGACGGCCGCCCCGTTGTCGTCCGCGCAGTGAGCCGGAATGGCGCTGTCGTAGTGAGCACCCACCAGCAGAGGAGGCAGCGAGCGGTTCCGGCCGGGGACAACCCCGGCGAAGTTGGTGAAGCTCTCGCCATATTCACGGTAGGGCAGGGCGAAGGAGTCACCCTGATACGGCTCCAGGCCGATCTCGCTGAGGCGTCGCTCGACGAAACGTTCGGCGACGGCATGGCCCTTGGTTCCGACCACTCGCCCTTCGGGCTGGCAGAGTGTGTAGGTGTCGGTTTTGAGAACAGCAGCTACGGCTTTGATGTCGATGGGATTCATCGTGTGAATTGGCGACGATTGCGCCTCTACCAAGCTATGAGGAGCGCCCGCCCGTGTGCGGGAGCGATTCAGTCAACCCCTGTCCCCGGCTTCAGCCCTACTACCCATTCGAAGGCATTCCGAGGCGCGCTTCCCTACAGGTCATCCAGCGGGCTGCTCGCCCGTCCCGCCATCGCATGGACGACATGGGTGTAAATCTCCGTCGTCTTGACGCTCGAATGCCCTAGGAGCCTGTTGAAGAACCCCGCACGGCCCCGCCGCCTGAGGATTTGGGATGAAGAGCTTGCGCTTCGCGGAGAGCGAAGGGCGGCGGCCCCGACGGGCGGAGCCCCTTGAAAACCCTGGCAGCGTTGCTCGTCGGCCGAGGATCCCGATCCACTCCCTCCTCGCGCCTTGCCAGCCTTTCCAAGGGGCCCCGCGGGACCCTCCGTTGTTCTTCAACAGGCTCCTAGGGCCTCCTGGATCGATCTCAGGTCGGTGCCTCTCTGGAGCAGGTGGGTTGCGAAGCTGTGGCGCAGGGTGTGAGCTGAGACCTTCTTCTCGATGCCCGCAGCCTTCACTGCCTTTGCCAGCCACTGACTCACCGCGCCTTCGAGCAGGTGGTGACGCTTCAGAACCTTGTCCCTTGGGTCCTCCGCCCGCTGGGCCGTGGGGAACACCCAGAACCACTCCCAGCTCCGGGACAGCTTTCCTCCGTAGCGTCTGTCGAGCGCAGGATCCACGAAGACCAGTGAACCACCGTTCGCCTGATCCTCCTCGAACATGATCCTGGCTCGTGCGATCTGCCGCCGCAGGCTTTCCGCGAGGCGCTTGGGCATCGCGACGCAGCGGTCTTTTGCTCCCTTGGCCTGCCGGACCCAGACCAATTCGTTGTCGAAATCGACGTCCTTCACCCGCAGGCGGAGGCCCTCAGACACCCGCAGTCCGCAGCCGTAGAGCAGACCCAGAAGGCACCGCGGGGTTCCCTCAGGCACGTTCGTCAGCAGCGACGTGATCTCCTCACGGCTCAGAACCACCGGCAGGCGACGGGGTTGCTTTGCCCGCACCGCATCCACTCCCTCCAGCGGCAGCTTGAGGACCTGGCGGTAAAGGAAGACCAAGGCATTGAAGGCTTGGGACTGCGTCGCTGCGGCCACGTTTCGCTCCAAGGCCAAATGGTTCAAGAATGCCTCGACCTCCTTATTCCCTGTCCAGCTTCTCAGGGGTACGCTCCACGAGCGCGGATGCGCGATCCTGCTCATGCAACTATTCGAACCAAGCGGGGAAGGCAGGAGGGTGACCCAGCTAAGGCCCGAGCATTCCGCAAGAAGCTCCCGACGTTACCGGTCGCCCCTCCTGCTTTCCTCGTGAATTCTACCACGGGTTCGACACACACGACGTTCGCTCAGGACAAGAAGTGCACATCTTTTGAAGAATTCCGCGTAGCCAATGCGCTGCCGCTTTCTCATCATTAAGAAGACTGAGTCTGAAACCTAAAATGGGCCAAGGGGTTTCAACCCATTGATCAAAAGGGAATTGAACAACCAATAAGTCGCATGATCATGAATCGCTACTCGTGCCAAGCCTTGTGCGCGGTCCTCTTCGTCGTTGCTCTGAGCGCGCATGCGCAGCAGACAACTTCAGAGCCCGGCTCACCCAGCGCTACAACCACCTTGGATGGCCGCTACCTACCGAATCCACCGGAGCCATTCGGCGGCGTCATCAACCTCGACGCATTGAACTCGAAACCCTATTGGCCGCCGACGGTGGTGCCGCCCATGGGGGCACCCAACGTTCTGCTGATCCTCACCGATGATGTCGGTTTCGGGGCGCCGAGCACTTTCGGGGGGCTGGTCCCCACACCTGCTCTCGACCGCGTGGCGAAGGCTGGGCTTCGCTTCACGCAATTCCATACAACGGCCCTGTGCTCGCCGACCCGCGCCTCCTTGATCACCGGTCGCAACCACCATTCCGCAGGCTTCGGCGTGATCACCGAAATGTCGACGGGTTATCCCGGCTACAACAGCGTCATCACCAAGGACAAGGCGACCATCGGGACCATGCTGAAGGAGAACGGCTTCGCGACCTCATGGTTCGGGAAAAACCATAACACGCCGGCGTTCCGGGCTTCGCAGGTCGGCCCGTTTGACCAGTGGCCCATCGGAATGGGCTTTGACTACTTCTACGGCTTCATGGGTGGGGAAACCACCCAGTGGCAACCGGGCAACCTGTTTCGCAACACCACGCTGATCCATCCGAACGTGGGCAAACCGGGCTGGAACCTGACCACGGCGATGGCGGATGACGCCATCAGCTACCTGAACGAGATCAATGCACTCGATCCGAAGAAGCCGTTCTTTCTTTATTACGCGCCGGGCGGAACCCATGCCCCGCACCACCCCACGCCGGAGTGGATCGCCAAGTTCAAGGGCAAGTTCGACATGGGCTGGAACGCGGCACGCGAGCAGATCTTCGCCAATCAAAAACGGCTCGGGGTCATCCCGCAGAGCGCCAAACTTACCCCATGGCCCGAGGACATCCTGAGGAAGTGGGACGATTTGAATGCGGACGAAAAGCGATTATATGCGCACCAGATGGAAGTCTATGCGGCTTATCTTGCCTACACCGATCATGAGATCGGCCGGGTGATCCAGACCGTGGAAGACATGGGCAAACTCGACGACACGCTCATCATCTACATCAGCGGCGACAACGGTTCCAGTGCCGAAGGCACACCTAACGGCACGCCCAACGAGATGACAACGTTCAACGGCATTGACGTGCCGGTGGCCGACCAACTGAAAGTGATCGACGAGTGGGGTTCGGACCAGACCTATCCCCACATGGCGGTGGGCTGGACCTGGGCCATGGACACGCCCTTCAAATGGACCAAGCAGATTGCGTCGCATTTCGGTGGCACCCGCAACGGCATGGCCATGAGCTGGCCCGCAAGAATCAAGGACGCGGGAGGCATCCGCCATCAATTCCACCATGTGATCGACATCGTGCCCACAATACTTGAGGCCACCAGTCTCCCGGCACCAATCGAGGTGAATGGCGTCCAGCAAAGTCCGATCGAGGGCGTGAGCATGACCTATACATGGGACAAGGCTAATGCAGACGCTCCCTCGACGCGCACCACACAGTATTTCGAGATGATGGGCATGCGGGCGATTTACCACGAAGGCTGGATCGCCTCGACAACCCCCTTCCGGCCGCCATGGAACATCACCGCGCCGACCCCCAAGGACGTCGTCAACGACGTGAAATGGGAGCTTTACGACCTCACTAAAGACTGGACCCAGTCGGATGATGTGGCGGCGGCCAATCCAACCAAGCTCGCGGAGCTTCAGGACTTGTTCTGGGTGGAAGCGAGCAAATACCAGGTGCTGCCGTTGGATGCCTCCGCCTTCACCCGTTCGAGCGCGATACGCCCAAGCATCACGGCGGGGCGCAACGAATTCACCTATGTTGCGCCGGTAACCGGCATTCTTGCGGGCAACGAACCGAACATCCGCAACAGATCCTACTCGATCATTGCCGACATCACGGTCCCCGAGGGCGGCGGCGAAGGCGTGCTCGTGACCGACGGCGGAAGGTTTGGCGGTTGGGCCCTCTACTTGAAGAACGGCAAGCCGGTGCTGAACTACAACCTGGAGGGCGTGGCGCGATTCCGCTGGGAAGGCCAGGAGGCTCTTTCCGTCGGCAAGCACGCGGTCACCTTTGACTTCGATTACGACGGGCCGGGATTCGGCAAGGGTGGCACGGGAATACTGTCGGTGGATGGCAAGGAAGTGGCAAAGCATACGGTACCGAGCACCGTCCCGTTCATCTTCGGAGTGGATGAGAGCTTCGATGTCGGGTCGGACACAGGCACGCCCGTTGAAGACGCGGAATACCAAGTGCCGTTTGCCTTCAACGGCACGCTGCACAAGCTCACCGTCAAGCTCGAGCCGCTGCAACTGAGCGCTGAGGCGAAGAAGGAGGCACAGGATAAGGTTGGGAATAAGGACTAGCTGGCTTCGCGGGTTGTCTCCCGCCGGGCGGTCCGCCGACTGTTAAACAACGGAAGCGAACAAGGCGCGGCAGATCAACAGCCAGCCCGCCGCGAGTTGAAACCGCATTGAACGTGCGAAACCGTTCACTGTTCACCTCCCGCGTTGTCGGCTGGCTGTGACTGCGCCTTGACGTTCGCCCACAAAATGTCCTTCCGAAGAACGCGCATCACAGGTGAGGACGTTGAGGAATTCGGAGGTGGCGATCGCCCTCTCCGGGTCGGGGTAGGAGATGGGACAATCGACCCTGGTGTCCCCGTCTTCCCGGGGCGCAGCATGAGGGGCTGCCCGGCCATGCGGACGAGCGCGATTCGCCGGGCACTCAGAGCGGGGTCCTGCCTCAATCCGGGACCGATTCTCCGGATGCCATGAGGATCCCAACCCCTCCGCCAGCGTGCCCGGGCGGGATGCCGAATGGCGAAGGGCGAGCGCATCCGAGCGACTGCTTCAAGTCGGTCCTGAGCCCGGCCGGTTCGGGATTCGGTTGGAGGATGGCGGTTTCTCCGGTAGAGGAGTTCGCGAACGCCATGAGAGTCTCCCGCACCCGTCGCCTGTTGCTGTGCCTCTGCGCACTGGCGTCACTCGGGTTGCCCGTCGCGGGCGGAGCCGAGGAGGAGCCGGCTCCCACCCCGGACATCGCCATGGCGATCGCGCGCTCCGACATCGAGGAGGTGCGCCGGCACCTCGCCGTCGACCCCGGCTGCCTCAACCCGAAGGACCCGAAGGTCCGGGCTCCCCTCGACCTGGCCATTCTGCGGAAGAACACCCCGATCGCCCTGCTGCTGATCCAGGCCAAGGCGGACCCCAACCGGGCGGACCGCTCCGGCGCGACGCCGCTTCACCATGCCATCACCCGCAACAACCCACAGGTCGTCGCCGCGCTGCTGAAGGCGGGAGCCCGCCCCGACCGGCGCGACAAGTCCGGCTGGACCCCGCTGCATCACGCGGCGGCGAAGAACCAGCTCAAGACCACCCGGGCGCTGCTGGACGGCGGGGCGAACCCGATGACCCTGAGTGCGCTCGGCGGCACGCCACTGCACGAGGCCGCCACCGGGGGGAGCAGGGAGCTCATCCGGCTGCTGCTCAAGGCGAAGGTCGACCCGACGGTGCGCTCCAAGCAGGGCGTGACCGCGCTCGACCTCGCCCGAAAGCACGGGAACAAGGACGCGATCGAACTGCTCTCGTCCCCGCCCGCCGATGCCGCCGAAGACGCGAACGGGGAGGCCGCAGGGTAGCGGAGGGGGCCGCGAGGCTCCGGCCCGCTCAGTCGTCCCGGCGCTTGGCGGCCAGCTTCCCCAGCGCCCGGGTCGCCCGCTGGCCCCTCGTCGCCCCGCAGCTCAGCCGCAGGCATCTCCTCAGCCGGCAGCTGGCCGAGAACCCGGATCCGGGAATCAAGCCGATGCCACGCTCGAGGGCCATCGGTGTCGAAGTGCGCGACCGCCTTGGGCCTCCCGCCCGAGTGGATCCGTCGGTAGCCTTCACGGGCGCTCCATGGCGACGCGGAAGAAGGTTGCCGGTGAAGCGATGTCGACCGGGTGGGACAGCGGCGCCGCGGTGTCGTCGCCGAGGATCGTGGCTTCGGGAGTCCACGGGGTGGCCAGGGTCGCGGAGGACTCGACGGTGAAGCTCACGCCCGGCGCGTTGGGCCATTGCAGGAGGGCGCTCGAAGGGCCGCTGCGTGAGATGCTCACCGCGAAGGCCGAGTTCGGGTCCTTGGGGTCGAGCCCGAGCAGGCGCTCGGCCCAGTTCGGGGTGTGGTCGCCATCGGGATCCGCGTCGTCGGCCGCCTCGCCGGAATCCTCGGTGGTTCCAAAGTGCTCGAGCCGCCATTGCTGCTCGGGGGTGAGGGCGGCCTGGACGGCGTCGAGGGTGAGGACGGCGAAGGCGTTGCGCTGGACGAGGTTGCCGAAGGTGTTCGCGCGGAGGCCGCCGGCCGGGACCGTTCCGTGGAGGTGGAGGTGGCCGCTGGTGTCGATCAGGACCGGCGCGAGGAGCTCCTGGGTGGCGTCGCCCGAGAGGTGCGAGGGCGCCGGGCGCGAGCCGAAGGCGTTGTTCGCCGCGGCGGCGAGCACGTGGCCGCCCGAGTCGGTGGCGGCGTCGAGCACCACCGTGCCCGAGTCGGCGGTGTTGCCGACCGAGGCGCTGTCGGCGACCCGGTCGACGTTGGCCAACGCGAGGGCGCTGTAGGCGAGGTCGATCGCATCGGCGCCCGCCGAGCGGATTTCGAAGCTGCCGGTGGGGGTCGCCGGGTCGATGAGGTGGAAGATCGCCGCCTGCTGGATGCCGGGGCCGCTGTCGGCCGCCGCGGCGCCCCGGATCATGTCCTGCCCGGCGAAGCGGACGTCGATCGGGTCGTCCGCGGCCCCCTCGACGGTCAGCAGCAGGACCACGGCATTGCCGCCGGCGAGGTCGAAGTCGGGGGACGTGGCGAGCACCGGGCCGCTGCGGTCGGCGAGCGTGACGCCGGGCAGGCTGGCGGTGACCTCGACCGGCAGCGGGCCGGGCAGGGTGGTGGCGCTGGCGGGCTCCGAGGGCGGCGAGCTGCCGCCGGTGTTGTAGGCGCGAATGCGGTAGTGGAAGGCGGTGGCCGGGCTGAGGCCGGTGTCGGTGAAGGCCTCGCGGTCGCGGTCGACCACCGCGACCTCGCTGAAGTCGGCACCGTTCTCGGAGCGCTCGATGCGGAACCCGAGCTCGGTGTCGGAGTCGTCGTTCCATGACAGCTCGACGCTGCTGGCCGAGGCCGGGACCGCCTGGAGGCCCTGCGGCACGGGGGGAACCTCCTGCGCGCCGACGTAGGCGATGTCCGGCGTGGGCGGCGGGGCCATGCCCTCGCCGAGGTAGAAGCCGGGATGGGGGGGCTGGTTGTAGCCGACGTTCTGCCAGGCGATGGCCACCCGGTACTGCGGGTCGTGCATCAGCGTGGGGATCCGCGCGGCGGTGGGCGCGGTGGTCGAGAAGATCCGCAGGTGGGTGTTGTCGGCGGTGTGGTAGATGACTTCCTCGCGCCAGTCGCCGATCAGGTCGCCCGACAGGCAGGGGTTGGCCTTGGTTCCGTTGATGCTCTTGGTGTCGTACTGGGCGGGAATGCTGTAGAGGCTGAGCAGCCGGGAACTGCCGTTGCCGTTCCACTTCTCCATCACCGGCGAGCGGCCCGCGCCGTCCGCGGCGCTGAGGAACTCGCGCTGGAGGTCGCCGGTCCACCACACGAGGAAGTTCATCATGTGACCGCTGGTGTTCGGGCTGATCAGGCCGCCATCCGTCCCGAAGACCCCGCCGGTGGCATAGGACCAGACCTGGTAGCCGGGATGGGCGGCGTCGATGTGGGCGGCGACGCCGCGGCCGATGTCGCCGGTGTTCAGGTGCTCGACGAGGATCTCGCCGGTGGCGGCGTCCCGCAGCGTGGCCCCGCTGGCCGAGCCCTCGTGCGGCATCCAGGCCTCGAGCCCCGGGCGGGTCGGGTCCATGTCGGACACGTGCAGCGCATCGCCGTGGCCGCGGCCGGTCGAGTGCATGCCGGTGCCGTCGTGGTCGATGGTGCAGGCGCCGAAGATGACCTCGTCGAAGCCGTCGGCATCGACGTCGGCCACGCTCAGGCTGTGGCAGCCCTGTCCGGCGAAGGCGGAGTTGCCGGGCTCATCGCTGTCGAAGACCCAGCGCGGGACGAGTTTGCCGGCCACCAGGTCCCAGGCCGCCAGCACGGTGCGGGTGTAGTAGCCCCGGCTCATGACCACGCTGGGCCGCTGCCCGTCGAGGTAGGCCACGCCGGCGAGGAAGCGGTCGACGCGGTTGCCGTAGGTGTCACCCCAGTCGCCGACGTTTCCGCGGGCGGGAACGTAGTCGACGGTGTCGATGAACCCGCCGGTCGAGCCGTCGAAGGCGCTGAGGAACTCCGGCCCCTCGAGGATGCGGCCGGAGGCGTTGCGCCAGTCGGCGGAGGGATCTCCGAGCACGGCACCCAGCCCGTCGGTGGTGCCGTCGGCGGTCTTGCAGACGATCTCGGCGCGACCGTCCCCGTCGAAGTCGTAGACCATGAACTGGGTGTAGTGCGCGCCGGCGCGGATGTTGACGCCGAGGTCGATCCGCCAGAGGAAGGTGCCGTCCATCTCGTAGCCGTCGAGGAAGACCTTGCCGGTATGGCCGGAGTGGGAGTTGTCCTTGGAATTGGAGGGGTCCCACTTGAGCACGAGCTCGTAGTCGCCGTCGCCGTCGAGGTCGCCGACGCTGGCGTCGTTGGGACTGTAGGTGTAGTCGACCCCGTCCGGGGTGGTGCCGCCGGCCGGTCGCTGCAGGGGGATGTCGTGGGAGTAGTGGTCCCACACGGCGGCGGACTTGGAGGGATCCTGCTCGACGCCGCCGACCACCGGCCGCACGTGGTAGCGGGTGGGCTGCGATAGGTCGGCGGTGGTGTCGTTGAAATGGGTGCCTCCGGTGAGCGGGGCGGGGTTGAGCCGGCTCCAGGCCCCGCCGTCCGTGGAGCGGTAGACGTTGAAGCCGGTTCCCGCGGGATCGAGCCCGAGCAGTCGCCAGCTCAGGAAGGCCTCGCTCGGGCTCATGCGGATCGCGACCACGCCCCGGTCGAGATTCTCCATCAGCCGCTGCGCGGTGGCCGCGGATGACAGCAGGAGGGCAAGCGTGCCGACGCGTAAAAGGTGACTCCGGAGCATGGGAAGGGCGGGTGAACCTGGAGATCGTGGCGGGGACCGGTCAATACCTTGACCAGGGTAGGCGCCCTGCCGGGCGCGGTCCCGCGCTTCGCCGGCGGCAGGTAGTGCTTGCGGACGGCTCGTTGCCCGCGTCATGCATGGGGCGGCGACAGTTCGCCGGTTCATGAGGCCATTTCGCAATCCATTCGGTTCGGACAAGGACGACGGGGAAGGGTCGTCGGGACAGGCGGGTCCCGGCGATGGCGAAGCCGATGCGGCCGGTGGCGCGGCGGAAGGCCCCCGGCCGATCGAGGCCTATGACAAGTTCGGAAGGAAGATGAGCATCACCCGCGAAGACTGGCGTCGGCACGTCATGCTCCCCCAGCTCCGCCAGGCGTGGAACCTCCCGGACGAGCTGGCGGCCCAGATCGCCCGCGGGCTCCAGGACGGGTATGCGGCGGAACTCGAGGAGGCGGCCCGGCACCTGCGGGCCACCGACCCCTTGCCGGCCCGCGGAGCGACCCTGCTGGCGGTGGTCCATCTCGAGACCGGGCGCCCGCAGGAGGCGGAAGCGCTGCTCCGGGAGCATCTGGAGCGGCATGGCGAGGAGCCGCTGGTGCTGGTGAACCTGGCCAAGGCACTGACCGCGCTGGAGCGCGGCGGGGAAGCGGACGCCGTCCTGTGGCGGGCCCTGGAACTCGACCCGAACCAGCCCCAGGCGGTGGAGTGGTATGGCATCGAGCATCGCGAGCGGGAGGGCGACGAAGCCGGGGAGGCGGCGCTCCGTCGCATCGCGGCCCTTCCCGGAAGCTGGCGCGCGCAGCTGATGATGGCGCGGATCGCGCTGCAGCAAAAGGACCTCGAACAGGCGCTCTCGCTGTATGGCCAGAGCCTCGCGGTCGCCGGCAAGCCGGTGCCCACCGACCTGTTGGTGGAAATGACGGGGTATCTCGGCAACTACGGGCACCTGCCGGAGCTGCTGGACCTGGCCGGCCCCCGCTTCGACCTCGAGCTTCACGGGCTCCAGGTCGGCAACAACCTGATCAAGGCCTGCATCGACTGCGGCCAACTCGACCAGGCCCACGAACTGCTTCGCCGGCACCAGGCGAAGCAGCGGCCGGACTGGAAGGAGACGCTGTCGTTCTGGGAGAACGAACTGGCGAAGGCCTACGCCTCGACCGCGAGCCCGCGCCCGCCCGGGCAGTGGAAGGCAACGCTGCTCCCCTTCCCGGGGCCGCTGTGGCTGCGATCCGAGAGCCCGCTGGCGGCCGCCTTTCCGGTGCCCGCGGCCGGCGCTCCCCGGATCACGGTGAGTGGCAGCACGGTCGAGGGCCGGCCGATGGCCGACACCGGGGTGCCGGAGCCGAGCGATGCGGCCGGCCGGTTGAGCCGGGCGATTCCCCTGTGGCTCGGCGAGCACCTTTTCCTGCGCTGCGGCGCCCGCAGCCTGACCCAGATCCCGTGGGTGCTGACCGGTGGCGGCTTCATTCTCTCCGGCACCGCCAACTCGGACGCCGACGCCGTCACCCAGGGACGCCTGGTGAAGGAGGGCGAGGAGCCCGACTACGTGGCCTCGTGCCACCTGATGCTGCGGGGCGAGAACTGGAGGCTTCGGGTGCGGCTGGTGCGCTGCATCGACGGGAGCTGCGTCGCCGAGATCCTCCAGGACTTCGCCGAGGGGGCCTTCCACGTGGCCGCCGGGGAGGTCCTGCGGCAACTCGACGAGGCGATCGGGCGCGAAACCGAACTGAGGTCGCGGGCTTCGGATCCGGACCCGGGGGGCGTTGCCCTGGATGCCTACCTGTTCCGGCTCGAGCAGTGCCTGGCGCTCTGTTGCAGCTGTGTCGAGGGGGTCGGCGAGGCCTTCCTCAACAATCCGGCGGAGATCCTCGACGGCATCATCGACCTCTGCCTCGAGCTGCCGACCCACGGGCCATCCCGCATGCTGTTGTGGCGGGGCCTGCGGGCGTTGAGGCAGAGCGAACCGGAACTCGTGAGATCGTTGAAGCCCAAGGTGGAGGCCCTGATGAGCGAGCATCCGCTCCCCGGCGTGTTGCAGGGCCTGCTCGAGGACGAGATCGGCGCGCTGCTGGGGGACTGATCCCGGTTCGGGCGCCGCAGGCCCGGCTCGACGCGGCTCGGAAGCTGGGACAGGCTGGGGACGAGTGACGTCCCTGCCCTCCAAGCTCAGCCGGTTCGCCCTTCGGGTGCTGCGGGACTTCTTCCTGCGCAACAACGGCCTCCTGCTGACCAGCGCGGTGGCCTACAATGCGCTGCTCTCCCTGATCCCGCTCGCCACCGTTTTGGTGGTGATCTTCTCGCAGTTCTTCGACGAGGAACTACTCATCGAATCGATCACCCGCGAGGCGGCGCTGCTGGCCCCGGACGTGAAGCCGATGCTGACCGAGGTGGTGCAGGCCTTCATCGACAGCCGCCGGCTGGCCGGCGGGATCGGGGTGCTGGTGCTGCTGTTCTTCAGCACGGTCGGGTTCCGGGTGCTGGAGAACGCCATCGCGATCATCTTCCACCGCCCGCTTCCCGCGCTCCGGCGCAAGTTCTGGGTCTCGGCGCTGATTCCCTACCTGTTCATCGCGCTGATCGCGGTCGGGCTCATCGTGCTGACGGTCCTGACCGCCTGGCTCGAGCGTTCGCAGAGCTTCGGCTACGAGCTCGCCGGCTTCGAACTCGCCGCGCAGCGGGTGGTCGGCCTGCTGCTCTACCTGGCCGGCTTGCTCGGCCTGGTGCTGCTGTTCACGACGCTCTACAAGGTCATGCCGATGACCCGCATCTCCTTCCGCCTGGCCCTCGCCGGCGGGGCGACCGCGGCGGTGTTGTGGGAGCTGCTGAGGCACCTGATCACGCGCTACTTCGACTCCATCTCGTATGTCGGCGCGATCTACGGGTCGATGGCGACCACGGTGATCGTGCTGCTGACGATGGAGGCGGCGGCGCTGATCGTGCTGCTCGGTGCCCAGGTCATCGCCGACCTCCAGCGCAGCTTGTCCGAGGGCAAGCCCTGGCATGAGGATCCGGACTGATTTGGAAACGGGATGCCGGTCCTGCGAATGAACGGAGCAACCGATGAAACGCACGCTGTTCCTGCTGCTGCTGCTGCCGGCCTCCCTGGTCCGGGGGGACGACCTGTCGCTGCTGAGCGACGAGTTCGACGATGCCGCCACCCTCCCGAGCTGGCAGGATCTCGGCGTGGTGGAGGGCTGGAACACCCCGTCCTTCGAGGCGGCGGACATCGACACCACCGAGCCCGGACGCTTCCACATCGTCCCCGGGGCGCTGACCTGGTTCGACCACCTGCGGGGCCTGCTCCTCTTCAAGGAGGTGACGGGTGACTTCGTGGTGACGACCCGGCTGCGGGTGCTCAGCCGCCACAATCCGTCGGACCCGACCGAGGTGCCCAACCGTTCGTTCTCGCTGACCGGGATCTTCGTCCACGGGCCGCGTCCGGTCACCCAGGCGGCTCCCAGTCCCTACACCACGGCGGCGGTGTGGCCGCCCGGCGACTTCGGCAGCGACTACCTGCCGGACACCGAGAACTACATCTTCCTCAGCTACGGCAGCGCGGGGAACCCGGGGACCCGGCAGTTCGAGATCAAGGCGACCCGGAACAGCGACTCGCGGCTCTACTACGCCTCGACCGGGATCGACCCGGCCGAGACCGAGGCGTGGTTGCAACTGGTGCGGGTCGGCGACACCGTGGTCTGCCTGCGGCGACACGGCGAGGCCGGCCCCTGGATCGTGGAGAACCGCTACCCGAACGCGGACCATCCGTTTCCGGACTTCGGCGACACGCTGCAGGTGGGGATCACCGCCTACACCGACTGGCCGACGGCGGCTCCCTTCGCCGGGAACGTCGAGGATGCCTTCCATTTCAACTACGCCCCTCCCTCGGACGGACTGCCCGACCTGGTGTCGCAGGTCGACTACTACCGCTTCCGTCGTCCCGATCCGGCGCTGACCGAGGCGGTGCTCGAGGGCATGAGCGTGAGCTACGATCCGGCATCGAACACCACCGCCGACCCGCCGGTGCTGCTCGACGCCTCGCCGGGGGCGGCTCCCTATCTCGGGGAGAATGCCAATCTCCCGTACGATCCCTTCGCCGACTGGCAGGTCGCCGAGTTCGGCGAGGATGCGGGGGAATCCTTCGCCGAGGCCGGGGCGGACGGCGAGGGCGACGGCCTGGGCAACCTGATCGAGTTCATCCTCGGCGGCGACCCCCATGCCAGCTCGACGCAGCTGCTGCCCCGGGCATCCGCGGCAAGCGGCGGGTTCGTCCTGACCTTCACCCCGGTCATCGACCACGGGGCCGGGATCGCGGTCGAGTTCTCCGACGGTCTGGGCTCATGGGGCACGGTGGCCTCGCGTCCGAAGCGCGGAGGGGACTGGGTGGTGGAGATGCCCGGTGCCGCGGTGGAGGTCGACGAGCCGTCCGGCGAGGTCCGGGTGACGGTTCCCTCCGGCTCGGCCCACGGCTTCGCCCGACTGGTGGGAAGCTTGTGATGCCCGCCGGTGCGGGAACGGGGGGTCACGGAATTGGCACACGGTCGACCTCCCGGTGGGGGCGGGTGCGGCCTGTGATGCGAGCGGGTCGTGTGACTCTCGCACGATCCCACCCCCTGAGAACACATGAAACACAACCCGCTGAACCCCTGGACGGCGCGCTTGCTCCGCTCCCTCAGTCCCATCGTTGCCCTGGCGATCGCCACCTCGAGCGGCTTAGCCAAGGAGAAGCTGCGTGCCCGTGGCGAAGATCGTGGAGGCTCGCTTCGTGCGGCCAAAGCCCAGGGCCCGAGCAAGCGCGGCATCAAGGCCCGCTCGAGTTATTTCCAGCGCATCGCCACCTTCCCGATCTTCGAGAACACCGACATCGACAACGAGACGGTGGCCGAGATCGTGGCCGCCTCGCAGGACGGCAAGACCCTGATCTACACCGACAGCGAACTGGAGATGCTCGGTTTCGTCGACATCGGCGATCCGGCCAACCCGCAGCCAGGCGGCGTCTTCCCGCTGGATGGCGAGCCGACCTCGGTGGGCGTTGCCGGCCGCTACGCCCTGGCCGCGGTCGTCACCGACGACACCTTCACCGCCCCTGACGGCCAACTGGAGGTCATCGACATCGAGAAGCGCGAGCGCGTGGCGGTCATCGATCTCGACGGCCAGCCGGACGCGGTCGCGGTCAGCCATGACAAGCGCTACGCCGCGGTGGTCATCGAGAACGAGCGCGACGAGGATTCCGGCGATGGCGAACCGGGGCAGCCGGGCAACCCGCCGGGTCGCCTGGTGATCGTCGATCTCAAGGGCCATCCCGGAAAGTGGACGACCCGTGACGTCGACCTCACCGGCCTGGCCGACGACGAGCTCTTCCCCGAGGACCCGGAGCCGGAGTTCGTGGACATCAACAAGGCCAACATCGCGGCCGTCAGCCTGCAGGAGAACAACCACATCGTGCTGGTGAACCTGCGCAACGGGAAGGTGATCAAGCACTTCCCGGCCGGCACCGTCGACCTGGACGGCATCGACGCGACCGAGGACGACGTGATCGACCAGACCGAGTCGCTCGCCGCCGTGCCGCGCGAGCCGGACGCGCTCACCTGGATCAACGACTGGCAGATCGGCACCGCCGACGAGGGCGACCTGTTCGGGGGCAGCCGCGGCTTCACGATCTTCAGCCCGAACGGGGGCGTGGTCTTCAACTCCGGCAACGGCGACGACCAGCTCACCGCCCAGATCGGCCACTACCCGGAGGGACGCTCGGAGAACAAGGGCAACGAGCCGGAGGCCATCGAGTACGCCAGGTTCGGTCCCGAGAAACTCGTGATCGTCGGCTCCGAGCGCTCGAGCGTGCTCTCGGTCTATGCCCTCGACTTCTGGGGCCAGCCGGTCTTCAAGCAGGTCCTTCCCGCCGGCCTCGGCCCGGAGGGCGTGCTCGCCATCCCGCACCGCGGCCTGCTGGTGGCCGCCAGCGAGAACGACAGCCGGGGTGACGGGTTCCGCGCCACGATCACGATCTATCAGAACGGCTTCGACGAGCCGTCCTACCCGACCCTGGTCTCGACCGACCGTCCCGACGGGTCACCGATCCCGTGGGCGGCGCAGTCCGCGCTGGCGGCCGACCCCCTCAACAACGGCCGTGGCTGGAGCGTGGAGGACAGCTTCTACAAGAAGAGCCGGATCTTCGCGATGGACGTCTCGACGAGCCCGGCGGTGATCGACGGAGAGATCCGGATCACCGACCCGAACGAGGTCTTCCTGAATGCCGCGCAGGCCGCCGCCGCCGCGCTGAACGACGGCTTTTACGTCGACATCGACCCGTCCGATCTTCGCAACGAGGACGGCACGGTCAACCTCGATCCCGAAGGCCTCGCCCGCAGCGCCGACGGCTGCTTCTGGCTTGCCTCGGAAGGTTCCGGCACGGTGTTCAGCGAGGTCGAGGACGGCGAGCCGACCCGCGTGGTGAGCTCGCTCAACTGGTTGTTCAAGATCGACGACGGCGGCGTGATCCTCGACGCGGTCGCGCTTCCGGACGACACCAACGCCCGCCAGCGCCGCTTCGGCTTCGAGGGCGTGGCCTCCGTGGGATCGGGCGAGGCCGAGGTGCTCTACGCCTGCTTCCAGCGCGAGTGGGGCCGGGAGGCGGTGAACGCCCCCGCGCCGCTGGGCGAGGACCCGAGCGGCCTGGTCCGCATCGGGCGCTACCAGGTGGCGACCGGCGAGTGGACCTTCTACTACTACCCGCTCGACGCGCGGGAGTCGCCCAATGGGGGCTGGGTCGGCCTGTCGGAGATCGTGGCCCTCGACGACGAGAATTTCGCCGTCGTCGAGCGCGACAACCAGGCGGGGCCGGACGCGCGCATCAAGCGGATCTACCGCTTCTCGACCGCGGGCCTGACGCCGCTGCCGGAGGCGCCGGTGGGCTCCGAGCCGAGCTTCCCGGTGGTCAGCAAGGAACTCGTGACCGATCTGATCCCGGCCCTCGAGGCGCCCAACGGGCTGGTCATCGAGAAGGTCGAGGGCTTCATGCTGCTGCCCGACGGCGACTCGGTCATCGTGACGGACAACGACGGGGTCGACGACTCCTCCGGCGAGACCCAGCTGATCCACCTCGGCGAGCTGTTCGAGTAAGGCGCGATGCGCGCGGCCCGGCGAGGGCCATGCCGACACGAGCCCTCCATCAAGGCG
>Ga0207814_100424_pt1 | contig 25019 bp, 20 predicted proteins | sample TtaePargueraPR_7_FD_187755 | JGI IMG/M metagenome (GOLD analysis project Ga0207814, IMG submission 187755) | Aerobic enrichment media microbial communities from Bioluminiscent Bay, La Parguera, Puerto Rico - Tt and P1 (2) (SPAdes) | ecosystem: Environmental > Aquatic > Marine > Unclassified ... | reverse complement strand
CGACCTGCGGCGCTTGCCCGACTCGGACGGGGACGGCTACCCCGACGCGATCGACCGCTTTCCCGGCGATGGCGGGCGCTGGGCGGACGCCGACGGAGACGGAATCGACGATGCCGAGGACTCCGACGACGACAACGATGGCCTGAGCGACACGCAGGAGCGGGTGCAGGGCACCAGCACGATCCTCGCCGACACCGACCGGGACGGGTCGGACGACGGTGAGGAAAGGGCGCTCGGGACGGATCCCCTCGACCGGGATTCGGATGGCGACGGGAGCCTCGACGGGGCGGATGCCTTTCCCCGCGACCCGGACGAGAGTGTCGACACCGATGGCGACGGGACGGGAAACGAAGCCGACCCCGACGATGATGGTGACGGACTGAGCGATCTCGAGGAGCAGGCCTTGGGAACCGGTCCGCTTGTGGTGGACACCGATGGGGACGGTCTCGACGACCGGGCAGAGGTTCGCGACCACGGAACCAGTGCGCTGCTTGGCGACAGCGACGGCGACGACCTCTCGGACGATGCGGAGATCGGTCGGACTGGGACGGATCCGTTGGATCCTGACAGCGACGGCGACGGCGTGCCGGACGGCGACGAGGACGCGGACCTGGACGGATTCACCCATCGTGAGGAGGTGGAGCTTCTCGAGACCGATCCCCAGGACTTCCGTTCCCGTTTTGCCACGAATCTCGAGTGGGAGGGCGAAGAGCTCTATCTCAAGTTCCCGACGCTTCCTGGACGAACCTATCAGGTTTGGTCGCGACGCGCGAACCCGCTGGATCGCCACTGGGTGCCGACCGCACCGACATCGGGGGACGGCGGGGTCACACGATACCGGGTCCACGTCAGCAGCGACATCCGGGCGAGGATCTACCGGGTGACCGTGGAGATGACGGATGAGCCCTGAAAACTCCGTTCTAGTCCCTCGGCGGCGGGGCGAAGCACCGCATCAGGTGGCGGATCTCCTCGTCGATCTCCGCCTCGCTCGACACCGTTTCGGCCACGCATTGGCGGAGGCACTCGCGAAAACGTCCGCGTAGGCGGTGGGCGGCGACCTTGACGGCATCCTCGCTCATCCCGAGTCGCTGGGCGATGGCGGCATACCGGTCGGTCGCCCGGTCCAGCGAGATCATGCCCTTGAGTTCCTCGAACAAGGCGCCCCGGCCCTCGGCCGTCTCGCGCTTCCGCGTCTGACCGAGCGCCTGGTCGAGGAGACGCACCGTCCACTGCCGCTCGAACTCGAGATCGGGCGTCACCGCGTGGCCGGGGTCCGGGATGAAGCCCTCCTCCGCGAGGCCGCAGTCGAGCGGGAGGGGCTTCTGCCCGCCGCCCCGCTTGCGGGCGCAGTCCCTCTCGTGGACGCTGGCCATGTGCCGGGTGACGGCGGTCAGCAGGAAGGTGCGGAGCTTTCCCTTCTCCGCGGCGACCGAGCGAAGGGAGTCCCGGTGGAAGAGCTCGGCGAAGAAGCCCTGGGTCAGGTCCTCGGCGTCGGCGGGGGCATTGCCCCGGCGCCGGATGTAGCCGTAGACCGGTTGCCAATAGATCCGGCACAATTCCTCCAGTGCCTGGTCGGACTGCGGGTTGCCGGGTTCCTTGAACGACTGCACCAGCGTCCAGCGCGTCTTGGGAAAGAAGCTGCCGGTTCCCGGGCCGTCGTCGCTCGTTGCCATACCCGACCGTGAAGCTAGCCGACCCGCGCGCGCCGACAATCCGAATCACCCCGCCCGCCCGGCCCCGAACTGTCGTTTGAGGGGGCGGACGAAGCCACGGGGGATCAGCGTCGCGGTCCGCTCCGGCGGAGCGTGGCGCGTGGCCTCGGGAGGTAGCGGTGGGAGACCGAAGGCTGGAGCTTCGGCCGGGCGCGGACCGCCGGAGTGCGCAGGACCCGATACTCATCCTGGAGCGCGGCCAGGGCCGCCTCGGCGACTGCATACTGGGCGGCGGTGGTCGGATGCACCGCGTCCCAGAACAGGAACTCGTCCGGATCGACCGCGCCGAACAGGAATGAGGCGGGGACCTGGACATTGGTGAAGCCGTAGCCGCCCGGGTTCGACACCATGTCGTTGATCAACCCGAAGGAGTCGAGCCTGACGATTCGCAGCCGGCGGTCCCGCTCGAGGCGGTCCAACTGGGAGGCGAGCAGGTTGTTGTAACTCATGCACAACTGGGTCAGCACCAGGTCGATGCCGGGATACTGGGCGGTCAGCGCGGCGGCGGCCGGCGTCTTGCCGAGGTCGGGGACGTTGACCACCAGGAAGCGGCGGGCGCCCTTTTCGACCAGTCGCTCGATCCCGGCCACGGTGTTGCCGACCCCGTTGGTGATGAGCGGCGTCGGATCCGTCTCGCCACTCTCGAGCCAGGCGAAGAAGTCGTTGGCGCCGACCCAGACCGTGTAGAGGGAGCGGGGGTCGACCCGGCCCCAGCGGCCGTCCGCGATCACCTCGTCGACCTGCTGCTGGAAGCCGGGGAGCAGCTCGCTCTGGTAGTTCATGTCCGAGGTCATCGATCCGCCGAGCGCATACTGGGTCTGGGGGTCGAGATGAGTGTGGAGCGACTCGGCGAGGTATTCGATCCACACCGGACCGTTGGAGAAACGGTCCTCGTCGGGTGGCGTGTCGGGGTAGATGTCGCCGAACAGGCCGTGGATTCGGCCGACATCCGAGAGACTGTCTCCGAGGCTGGTGATGCCGGAGAAGATCGGAATAGCCGAGGCGGTTGAACTTGTCCAGGCGAGAGCGAGGGCTCCCGCGACGAGGCGGCGGTGCTTGCGCAGTGAGTACATGATATCAGTGGGATTGGGGTTCTGGTCGGGGCTGGGCGTCGGGCCTTTTCCCGCTCCTGTCTTCCGGATCGAATCCGGGGGGTTACGCGGTTCGCGAGAATTCTCGAGGAGGTAACCCGGGGTCGTTCGTCCGGATGAACGGGATGCCATGAAAACGAGCATCCGAATCCGTGGTCTGGCCGTGTTCTCGGCGGTCACCTGCCTCGCATCCTGTGGGCAGTTCTGTGCCGGTCCGGTGGATCACCGGCAGTACGAGAAGACTCCGGATCCCCTGTCGACCCGGGTCTGGAAGACGCTCGCCAAGAGCAACCCCGTCACGGCCGAGCGAGCCTTGTACGGAAGGTGGGGTGGTCCGGGAAACGATGGAGGCCGACCGATCGACGCCGTGGACGAGGCGTGTCGCAAGCACGACATCGCCTACCACGGGGCACGCAGCGGGTGCAGCCTCCGGGCGGCCGACCGGGCACTGGTCGAGGCGCTGGAGGCGATCGACGAGCACCAGCTCGACGAGGCCGGCCAGGCGTATCGCCGCCGCGCGATCGGATTCTTCCGCTCGCCGTGGTCGCGGGTCATCGGCAAGCCCCTGAGCTCGCATTTCCGCCTCAGGGAACCCACGTGGAGCCTCTTCCACGGACCGCGGGACGTGACGGAGTTCTTCGATCCCTCGCACGCGGGCTTCCCGGAGGAGCCTCCGGAATTCGGCACCCTCCTGTATCGGGTCGACCGCCGCCTGACCCGGTTCCGGAGCCGGCTGGAGGCGGCTGCGAAATAGCCCGGAGTTTGCAGCTGCGCGGGCAAGCGGAGCCCGTTAGAAGAGGGGGCGATGAAGGTGACGCGAGTTTGCTGCCAGGGCTGCGGGGCGGATCTCGAGCTGAGCGAGGACGTCCGCTTCGTGACCTGCAACTTCTGTGGCTCGAGGCTCGAGATCGTCCACGACGAGACGGTGACCCACTCGAAGTTGCTGGAGAAGATCGGGCGGCAGACCGACGAGATGGCGGACGACCTGAAGGTGATTCGGCTTCAGAACGAACTCGAGCAGCTGGACCGCGAGTGGGAGTCGACCCGCCAGAGCCTGATGGTCGCCGACAAGCATGGCAACCGGTCCGAGCCCAGCGCGGCGGGCTCGGTGGTGGGGGGCGTGGTGATGATCGTCGCGGGGATCGCCTGGACCGGCTTCGCCGCGTCGATGGGAGCGCCGGGCTTCTTTCCGCTGTTCGGCCTGCTGTTCATCGGCTTCGCCCTCTTCACCATGATCCGGGGCGCCAGCAATGCCACGCAGCTGGGCAGTTCCCGCAGCCAGATGCAGCAGCGCAGGGGGCGTTTGCTCGCCGAACTCGAGCGGGCGAAGCGGGGCCGCTGATCAGGCACCCGGCCCGGCCAGCGCGGCGGCGGCCCGGGTGGCAAGGTAGCGGCGCTGGGCCTCGGCCTCGGGATTGTGCGCGATCGCCTCATTCTCCGGCCTGGTGTCGGCCAGCAGTTCCTCGCGGAACTTGGCGATGATCGCCTCGACCGGCCACGACGAGGCCTCGCCGAAGGCGCAGATCGTCTTGCCGTCGATCTGGTAGGCGACGCTCTCGAGGGTCTCGATGTCGGAGGGTGCGGCCTCGCCGGCGACCAGCCGGTCGGAGATCTTGCGCATCCAGGTCGAGCCCTCGCGGCAGGGCGTGCACTGGCCGCAGGACTCGTGGGCGTAGAACTGGTTGATGTTGTTGAGCACCCACGACATCTTGCGCGAGTCGTCCATCACGATCACGCCCCCCGAGCCGGCCATCGAGCCGCAGGCGGCGAGGGAATCGAAGTCCATCGGGATGTCCCAGAAGCCGAGTTCCCTGTCGGCGCCGTCCGGGCCCTGGCCCTTGAGGGTGTAGGTCTCGTCACAGCGGAGGATCTTGGCCGACGAGCCGCCGGGGATCACCGCCTTGAACTCGCGGCCGTCCCTGGGGCCGCCGCACATGTCGTAGAGCAGCTCGCGCATCGTCACCTTGCCGACCTCGACCTCGAAGTAGCCCGGCTTCTTCACGTCGCCCGACACGCAGAGGATCCGGGTGCCGGTGTTGCGCGGCACGCCGAGCTTCGCGTACTCGTCGCCGCCCATCTGGATGATGTGCTTCACGTGGCACAGCGACTCGACGTTGTTGACGATCGTCGGGCACATGTAGAGCCCGAGCGCGGCGGGGAAGTAGGGCGGCTTGATCCGCGGGTAGGCGCGCTTGCCCTCGAGCGACTCGATCAGGCCGGTCTCCTCGCCGCAGATGTAGGCCGCGGCGCCGCGGTGGACGTAGATCTCGACGTCGAAGCCGGAGCCGAGGACGTTGGCGCCGCAGAAGTTCTTCGCCTTCGCCTCCTCGATCGCGTTCTCGAGGATCCTCGCGGCCTCGGGAAACTCCTCGCGGATGTAGATGTAGGCGACCTTGGCGCCCACCGCGAAGCAGGAGATCACCATCCCCTCGATCAGCTGGTGGGGATCCTGGTGGACGATGTAGCGGTCCTTGAAGGTGCCGGGCTCGGACTCGTCGCAGTTGCAGATCAGGTAGACCGGCTTGGTGTTGTTCGGGGGGATGAAGCCCCACTTCACGCCGGTCGGGAAGCCGGCGCCGCCGCGGCCGCGGAGGCCGGACTTCTTCACCTCGTCGGTGATCGCCTTCGGCTCCATGGTCATCGCCCTGCGGAGCTGCTCGTAGCCGCCGTCGCCGAGATAGGTGTCGATCGACGGGTCCCAGCCGACTCGGTCGACATTGCGGAAGATCATCCGACGCTCGCGCGGGTCGGGCTGCTTGCCTTCGAGGTATTGGACGTCGCTCACGATCGAAAGGGGAGGCGGTTCAGGCGTTCTTCGAGTAGCGGTCGAGCAGGCCCTGGGCCTGATCGGCAGCGACGCCCTCGTGGAAGTCGTCGTTGACCAGGCACACCGGCGCGGTGCCGCAGGACGCCAGGCACTCGGCGAACTCGACCGACCAGGTCCCGCAGGGCGAGACCGCGATCGGGTGGTGGTGCGGGTCGAGCGACTCGCGGTCGATCCCGGTGATCTCGCAGAGCCGGTCCATCAGCTCGTAGGAGCCGCCCATCGCGCAGGACAGGGTCCGGCAGACCCGGATGTGGAACTTGCCGGGGGCCGACTGGCGGAAGCCGGGGTAGAAGGTGACGACCTCGAGCACCTTGACCGGCTCGATGCCGATGCGCCCGGCGGTCCAATCGATCGCCTCGGCGTTGAGGAAGCCGTGGTGGTGCTGGATGTAGTGGAGGATCGGAAGCACCGCGGACCGCTTCTGCTCCTCCGGGAACTGGGCGATGCGGCGGGCGGCTTCCTGTTCCAGGCCCTCGCTCGGGGCGAAGGGCGGGAAGTGCTTCGTCCCCGGCGTTTCCGGGGACGCGATGTTCTCCTCGAGCAGGCCTTTCGACATGTCAGTTCACCAGTTTCTTGAGGGCGTTGAGGTCCCGGTAATTGCCCAGCACCTTGCCGTCGAGCTCGCAGACGATGACCGACGGGATGCCGGTGACGCCGTGTTTGAAGTCCTTCTTGAAGTCCTCGACCTTGCGGAGTTTCAGCTGCGGCCAGGGCATCTCCTTGTTCTTGGCATACTCCTCCATGGCGTCCTCGTCGCTGTCGGAGGAGATCAGCACGATCTCGAACTTGTCGTTCTTGTTCTCGTTGTAGAACTCGACGAGGCTGGGGGTGAACTGCTGGCAGGGGCCGCACCAGGAGGCCGTGTAGTAGAACACGTAATACTTGGTCGGCTTGGTGGCGTCCTTGCAACGCTTCAGCGAGCGGCCGTCGAGCTTGACCAGGTTGCCCTCGAGAATCTTGTCGAAGGTGCTTTCCTTGGGCGCGCCGGCCTCGTCGGGCGCGGCCTCCGACTCGGTCCACTCGGCGAGACGCTTGGCGTCCTCCTCCGAGAGCTGGGAGGACTTGAGGGTGGTCGTGCGCCCGTTCCGCATGCGGAACTCGCCGACCTTCTCGCCGTCGACCTCGGTGACCTTGATCAGGTCAAGGTCGGCGGTCCGGCCCTCGGAATTCGTCCAGGTTTCGAAGTCCGCCAGGGCGAGGCCCGTGGCGGCAAGGCTGATGAGGAGGCATGTTTTCATAGCGATGGCAACATACGCTAGCGGTCGCATTCGCCCATCACGAAATCGAGAGAGCCGAGAATCGCCGGAATGTCCGAGACCATGTGGCCGGGGAGCAGCTTCGAGCAGATCGAGAGGTTGCAGAAGGAGGGGCTGCGGATCTTGAGGCGGTGGGGCACCCCGCCGCCGGTCGAGTGGATGTAGAATCCGAGCTCGCCCTTGGGGTTCTCGGCGCCGAAGTAGACCTCGCCGGCCGGGGCGTCGATCCCCTGGGTGGCGACGATGAAGTGCTGGATCAGCTCCTCCATCGACATCAGCACGCTCTCCTTGTCCGGCAGCATGCTCTTGGTCCCGGCCAGGTTGACCGGGCCGTCGGGCATGGTGTCGAGGACCTGGCGGCAGATCCGGATCGACTGCCGGATCTCCTCCATGCGGATCTGGTAGCGGGCGTAGCAGTCGCCCTCCTCGGCGACCGGGACGTCGAAATCATACTGCTCGTAGCCGAGGTAGGGCCGGTCCTTGCGCAGGTCGCGGGCGATCCCGGACCCGCGGAGATTCGGTCCGGTGAGGCCCCAGGCGACGGCGTGCTCGGCGCGGATCACGCCGATGTCGCACATCCGGTCCTGGAAAATCCGGTTCTTGTCGAGCAGCCGCGAGACCTCGTCGAGGGTCACCGCGCACTCGTCGAGGAACCGGCGGACCGCCTTCTCGAAGCCCTCGGGCATGTCGCGGAGCTGGCCGCCGACGCGGGTGTAGGAGGTGGTGAAGCGCGCGCCGGTCAGCTGCTCGCAGAGGTTGTAGACCTTCTCGCGCTCGGTGAAGGTGTAGAGGAAGACGGTCATCGCGCCGACGTCCATGGCGCACACGCCGACCCCGAGCAGGTGGGACGAGATCCGGGCGAGCTCGCAGCAGAGCACGCGCAGGGCCTGGCCGCGGGGCGGCAGGGTCCAGTCCATCAGCTTCTCGACCGCGCAGGCGTAGGCCACGTTGTTGGCGAGCGGGGCGAGGTAGTCCAACCGGTCCGTGTAGGGCACGAACTGGTTGTAGTGCATGTTCTCGGCGATCTTCTCGTCGCCGCGGTGGAGGAAGCCGACGTCGGGGTCGGCCTTCTGGATCACCTCGCCGTCGAGCTCGAGCACCAGGCGCAGCACCCCGTGCGTCGCCGGGTGGGAGGGTCCCATGTTGAGGACCATCTTCTCACCCATCAGGTCGAGCGTCTCGGCCTGGTAGTCGTGGGCCTTCGAGGCGGTGTCGGCGGCCTGGTATTCGGTCGTGGAGGGGCTGCTCATGAGACTTCCCGGCGGCGGGAATCAGGCCCCAAGACCGGGCGACGGGCAAGGGGTTTGTGAAAAATTTCACAAAGTCGCCGGCGCCGGTGCAAGGCCCGTGGCGGCTAGAAGTTGACCTCGAACCAGAGCCCGCCGAACAGGCGGTCGGAGCCCGCGGAGTCGAGCGCGAACGAGGAACCGAGGAAGGGGGTGACCGCGACGCTGCGGTTGAAGGCGTAGGTCCAGGAGGCCCGGGCGTAGAGGTCGTTGGCGCCGTTGCGACCGTAGTAGCCGGACGCGCCGCTGGCGCCGGCGAGCAGGCTGAGGAACGAATCCCTGCCGGTCGGCTGGCTCCACTCCGCCTCGAAGCGCCCGTACCAGCCGTCCGGGCCGGTGTCGTAGCTGAGGGCGGCGCCGATCCGCCAGTCCTCGTTCGGCCGCCAGTTGGCGAAGGGGCCGAAGTCGACTCCGTCGCGGAACAGCGAGTGATCGAAGCCGTGCCAGGCGGCCTGGAAGCCCGCGTCCCAGCGCTCGGCGTCGTAGCGCAGCGCGGCGAAGGCGGCGAGCTCGTCGAAGGAGCCCGAGCCGGTCCCGGTGCCGTACCAGCCGCCGAGGCCGAGCAGCCAGTGCTCGGAGAGCGCGATCTCGGTCTCGAGTTGGACGTCGATCAGGTCGTCGGCGAGGGCGAATCCCCGGTAGACGTATTCGCTGCGGTATCCGGTGACGACCTCGATGCCGAGCGGGATCTCGACATCCTGGGCGAGGGCCGGCAGCGGGAGGAGGAGGGGAATCAGGCGCCGCATTCGGGGGATTCAAGCGGCTTGTCCCGGCGACACAAGGCGGAAGACCGGGCGGCCGCCCGGGCCGCCGGGTCCCGCCGCGTGGCTGCTCACCCGTTGGTCGGGTCGGCCTGCGCGGCGAGGGTCGTGTCGAGCACCTCCTTGCGCAGGCTCTGGCCCTTGCGGCGGCTCCACCAGAGCACCACCGGGGCGGCGACGAAGATCGACGAGTAGGTGCCGATCACCAGGCCGACCAGGATCATCACCGAGAAGTCGCGCAGCGCCGAACCGCCGAGCAGGGCCAGGATCGCGACCGAGAGGATGGTGGTGGCGGAGGTCAGCAAGGTCCGCGACAGGGTCGCGTTGATCGCCTCGTTCATCAGGTCCTTGACCTTTCCGGTGGAGGTCAGCAGGGCCTCACGGATGCGGTCGAAGACGATGATGGTGTCGTTCACCGAGTAGCCGGCGATGGTCAGGATGGCGCCGACGTGGATCAGCGAGAGTTCGCCGCCGAAGAGGACCACCAGGCCGGTGGCGAGCACCACGTCGTGGACCACCGCGACGATCGCGCCCAGTGCGAAGGAGAACTCGAAGCGGATGCTGATGTAGATCAGGATCGCCAGCATCCCGAAGCCGATCGCCCACAGCGAGTTCTCGAGGAACACCTTGCCGGCGGTGGCGGAGACCGCCTCCTGGTTGGCCTGGATCGCCCAGGTGGTCTCGCCGGTGTCGGCCCCGGTGGCGTCGACCTTCGGGACCCGCTTACCGAGGATCTCGAAAGAGGAGCGGAGGGTCTCGATGATCGTCTCGGCGTCCGCGCTGTCGCAGCGGACGCTCAGCAGCTCGCCGGTTCCGGGGATGACCTCCTCCTGGGCGACGGGATTGGCCACCGTGTCGAGGTCCTTGAGCGCGTCGTTGACCTGGGCGACGGTGATCTCCGGGTCATCGGGCTGGAACTGGAACTTGATCTGCGTGCCGCCGGTGAAGTCGACCCCGAGCGCCTGCTTCTGGCGCAGGGCGAAGCCGCTGATGGCGGCCAGCAGGAGCAGCGACGAGATCCCGAAAGCGATGCGGCGCTTGCTGAGGAAGTCGAACTGGGTCGAGCGGAACAGGTTGAGCAGCGACACCTTCTTGAGCATCCCCAGGTCGTGGCCCCAGCGGAAGAAGACCCGGGTCACCAGGATGGCGGAGAACATCGAGCCGAGCAGGCCGACCGTCAGGGTGACGGCGAAGCCCTGCACCGTGCCGCTGGCGCGCCAGAAGAGGATCACGGCGACCAGCAACGAGGTGATGTTCGAGTCGAAGATCGCCGAGAAGGCCTTCTCATAGGCGGTGTTGACGGCGTTGTTGAAGGACTTTCCGGCGTCGAGCTCCTCGCGCAATCGTTCGTAGATGAGCACGTTGGCGTCGACCGCCATGCCGATCGTCAGGATGATGCCCGCGATCCCCGGCAGGGTGAACGAGAACTCGAACATCGCCATCGCGCCGAAGATGATCAGCGCGTTGACCAGCAGCGCGACCAGCGCGATCAGGCCGGCGGTGCGGTAGTAGACGAGGATGAACACCCCGGTGATCACCAGGCCGATCAGGCCGGCGGTGACGCCCTGTTCGACGATCGCCGCGCCGAGGGTCGGCGAGACGGTGGACTTCTGGTCGACCTTGAGGGCGTTCTTGAGCGGGTTCTTCAGCGCGCTGGCGAGTGCGCGGGACTCCTCGAGGCTCTCCTGGCCCGAGATGATGAAATTGCGGCCGAGCGACTCCGCCTGCAGCACCGGCGCGACCAGCACCTCGTCGTCGAGCAGCGCCGCCATCCGGTCGCGGCCGGGGGTCATCGGCTCGGTCAGCGCCCGCATCTTCTCGCCGCCCTCGCCGGTGAGCTCGATGGCGACGATGCTCTCGGCGCCCTGGAGCTGGGGGTAGGCGTCCTTGACGTCGCTGCCGTCGACCGCCACCCGGTCGTCGAGCAGCAGGTATTCGATGGAAGTCTCGCCGTCGCGGTTGGTCCGCTCGTTCTTGTAGCCGCCGAATCCCGGCTCGATCTCCTCGCCCTTGTAGACCAGCTCGGCGAGGGAGCCGACGCCGCCGGAGCCCTCGATGTTGACCGCCTTGAGCTCGAGCTTGGCGACCTGCTGCAGGGTGTCCTCGATGACGTCGGCGGTTTCCGGCGACATCCCGGGCATCTGGACCTGGATCGAGTCGCTGCCCAGCTTGGCGATCTGCATGTCCGTGGTGCCGAAGGCGTTGAGGCGCTTCTCGATCACCCGCACGGCCTCGTCCATGTCGTCGGGGCGCAGCGGAATCGCCTCGCCGGTGGCCGGGTCGACGTTGGGCACGACCTTGAGGGTGAAGGAGGAGCCGCCGACGATGTCGATGCCGCCCTTGAGGGTCTTGTCCGGCGGGTAGAGCGCGGTGGCGCACATCGCGCACAGGCCGAGGATCAGGATCGTGCCGATGTTCCGCTTGAGCCGGTCGGACTCGGTGGCGAAGTACCAGATGAAGAGGACCAGCAGCGACAGGCCGCAGAGGAACAGGACCAGCGGGTCATCGAGGATGGCGAGGGCGAGGGTCGACGGAATCATGGGTAGAGTGGATGGGCGGCTAAGGGGCCGCGGGCGGAACATGCTCGAAGCGTTTCACCTCGAGCGGAGCCGGGAGGGGATGTTTCAGGCTGGCGGCGACGGCCCTCGATTCCACGAGGTCGTCCTGGCCGGAGATGACGAAATTGCCGCCGAGGGGCGTGGCCATGACCACCGGGGCGACGAGCACCTCGTCGTCGAGCAGGACGGCGATCCGGTCGCGGCCCGCCTGCATCGGTGCGGTGAAGGCCCGCATCTTCTTGGCCCCCGCCGCGGTGAGTTCGACGGCGACGATGTTTTCGGCACCCTGGAGCTGGGGATAGGCGTCCTCGACGTCCGCGCCGCTGACTGGAACGCGGTTGTCCAGCAGCAGGAACTCGGTGGAGACCTTTCCGTCGCGATCCTCACGGTCGTGCTTGTAGCCGCCGAAGCCGGGTTCGATCTGCTCGCCCTTGTAGACCAGCTCGGCGAGGGAGCCGCCGCCGCCGGAGCCTTGGAGACTGACCGACCTGAGCTCCAGCTTGCCCCGGCGCAGGACCTGCTCCTCGAGTTCGGTGCGCCGATCGGCCGCCATCCCCGGAAAGCGGAGGGTGAAGGTGGCTCCCGAGGCATCGAGGGAGAAAGCCTCGATGCCGGCGGTGGCGAGGCGATCGCGGATGCCCGTTCCGATCGCCGCGCGCTCCTCGTCGGACAAGGGCGAGTCCGCCCGGGCCTCGAGCACCAGCACGACGCCGCCCTGCTCCTGGAGCGCCGCCTTGGCCTCGTCGGACCCGATCTCGCCGGACCGGCAGCCGGCGCCCAGCAGCGTGCCGGCGATGGCCAGCAACAGGCTACGCAGCACGGTCGACCGGTGACGGACGGGCGGGAACATTCGGACGGGAAACCTCAGTCCGCCTTGTCGGCGGCGGACCCGGAGGACTTCGATTCCTTCTTGTGGACCTGGACGACGGCGGCCTTGTCGAACTCGATCATCGTGCCCTCGGTGACCTTGAGGACCACCGTCTTGTCCTTGATGTTGTGGACGATGGCGTGGATGCCGGCGGTGGTGACCACCCGGTCGCCGGTCTTGAGGGCGGCGATGCGGGCCTCCTGCTCCTTGCGCTGGCGCTGCTGGGGGCGGATCAGCAGGAAGTAGAACATCACGATCATCAGCACCGGCAACAGCCAGCCGGAGCCGAGGGGATTGCCGCCGCCGGAGGAATTCTGCGCGAGAACGGTCAGGAAGGTGAGCGTCATGGGTCGGTCTTGGTGTAGCGGCGGATGAAGGCCTCCTTGAATGCGAGGAAGCCGCCCGCCTCGATCGCCTCCCTGCTGCGGGCGGCGAGGCCGAGGAGGAAATGCAGGTTGTGAAAGGAAAGCAACCGCAAAGCGAGGATTTCCCGGGCCCGGAAAAGGTGCCGGATGTAGGCCCTCGAGAAGCGCGAAACGTGCGGGTGGGCGGTCTCGCAAAGCGGCCGCTCGTCGCGCTCGAACTCGAGGTTCTTGATGTGGATCGGACCGTCGAGGGTGAAGGCCTGGCCGTGCCGCGCGACGCGGGTCGGCATGACGCAGTCGAACATGTCGACCCCGCGGCCGATCATCTCGAGGATCTGCGGCGGGGTGCCGAGGCCCATCGCGTAGCGGGGCTTGTCGTCGGGCAGGAAGGGCACCGTGTGCTCGATCGCCCGGAACATCTCCTCCTCGGGCTCGCCGACCGAGACCCCGCCGATGGCGTAGCCGTCGAAGCCGAGCTCCACCAGTTCGCGCGCCGACTGCTCCCGCAGGTCGGCCCAGACCGAGCCCTGGACGATGCCGAAGTGGCGCTGGAGGCCGTCGCCGGAGCGGGGCTGGTGCTGCTCCACCCAGTCCTTGCAGCGGCGGGCCCAGCGGGAGGTGAGGCCCAGCGACTGCTCGGCGTAGCGACGCTCGCAGGGATACGGCGGGCACTCGTCGAAGAGCATTGCGATGTCGGAGCCCAGCGCGGCCTGGATCTCCATGCTCAGCTCCGGCGTGAGGAGCATCCGGGCGCCGTCGAAGTGGTTCTGGAAGCGCACGCCCTCCTCGGTGATCTTGCGCAGCTTCGCCAGCGACCAAACTTGGAAGCCTCCGGAGTCGGTCAGGATCGGGCGCTGCCACGAGGCGAAGCGATGGAGCCCGCCGAAGTCGCGGATCAGCTCGTGTCCCGGGCGCAGCCACAGGTGGTAGGTGTTGCCGAGGATGATCTGGGCGCCGAGCAACTCGAGCTCGTCGGGATGGAGGGTCTTGACCGAGCCCTGGGTGCCCACCGGCATGAAAATCGGCGTCTCGACCGTGCCGTGAGCCAGCGACATCCGGCCGCTGCGGGCGGCGGAGGCGGGGTCGCGGTGGAGAACCTCGAACATGGCGAGCCGCGGGGTGTAGGCGATCGGAGCCCGACGGCAAAGGCGAAATCGGGAGGCCGGGGGGCCTGCTCCGAGTCCGGCGGTCAGCGACCCGCCATGGCGCCCCAAGTACGCAGAAAGGGCGCGAATCGGATTCCCCCCGGATTCTCAATTCGCGCCCTGTTTCTGGCCAACCGCTCCAATCTGCCGCCCCTGACCTGGCGTTCCCCCCGGATTGCCGGTACCAGGGACGGGACTTGTTGATTTGGTTGAGTTGATTTTCGTGCTCGCTTGCTATTGCTCCTGAGCACGCCTCTAGAAAAACCGAAAATTTTGGATTAAGAAACCATTTTCTGGACCCAATCCCGGCCAAGCGCTCCCAAAATCGGACATTGTGGTGGGTTTTTTGGGGTGGCGTCGCCGCAGATTGCAAAAGTCCGGGTCTTTCGTTAGAGCAGGCAGCCGTGAAACTCATCCGATTTGGCGAGCCAGGGCGGGAGGAACCCGGAGTGATTCTCGACGATGGCCGCCGCATCGACGCGAGCGCGCAGTTTCACGACTACGACGAGGGGTTCTTCGCCCTGGGCGGTCTCGAGGCCCTCGCGGCCTGGGTCGGGGACGGTTGTCCCGACGGCGAACCGGTCCCGGTCGGCGCTCGCCTCGGACCGCCGGTCGACCGGCCGTCGAAGATCGTGTGCATCGGCAAGAACTACCTCGACCACGCCAAGGAGTTCGGCGAGGGGGTGCCCGCCGAGCCGGTGGTGTTCCTCAAGGCCTCGTCGGCCTGGTCGGGGCCCTTCGACGACGTCGTCCGCCCGTCCGGCTCGCGCAAGCTGGACTACGAGGTGGAGCTGGCGGTGGTGATCGGGCGGACCGTCCGGGACATCGACGAGGCCGGGGCCCTCGACTGCGTGGCCGGCTACGCGGTGTTCTGCGACTACTCGGAGCGGGCCTACCAGAAGGAGATGGGGGGGCAGTGGACCAAGGGCAAGAGCTGCGACAGCTTCGCGCCGATGGGGCCGTGGCTGGTGCCGGCCGGGGAGGTGGCCGATCCGCAGGGGCTGCGGCTGTGGTGCAAGGTGAACGGCGAGCTCCGCCAGAACGGCTGGACCGGCGACATGATCTTCGGGATCCCCGAACTGATCAGCTACGTCAGCCGCTTCATGAGCCTGCTTCCCGGCGACGTGGTCGCGACCGGGACGCCGGGCGGCGTGGGCATGGGGCTCAAGCCCCCGCGCTTCCTCACGCCGGGCGACTGCGTGGAGCTCGGCATCGAGGGCCTGGGTGAGATGCGCCAGCGGGTGGTGGTGGCCGGCCGGTGACGCCGCCGATTGAGGCTTGCTCCGGTGCGGGGTGCTCGCTACCCGGGGGCGCGGGCGGATCGCCGCCCGGCACTTCACCGAACACCGCACCCATGTCCATCCAGCGCGCCCTGCTCTCCGTTTCCGACAAGTCCGGCCTGGTCGAATTCGCCACCGCCCTGCACGGACTGGGCGTCGAGCTGCTCTCGACCGGTGGCACCGCCAAGGCGCTGCGCGAGGCGGACCTGCCGGTGCTCGACGTCTCCGAGTTCACCGGCGCCCCCGAGCTCTTCGAGGGCCGGGTCAAGACCCTCCACCCCAAGGTCCACGGCGGGTTGCTCCACAAGCGCGACGACAAGGAGCACGTCGCGCAGGCCAAGGAGCACGGGATCGCCCCGATCGACCTGGTGGTCGTCAACCTCTACCCCTTCGAGGAGACCGTGGCCAAGCCGGACGTGACCCTGGGCGACGCGATCGAGAACATCGACATCGGGGGGCCCTCGATGCTGCGCAGCGCGGCGAAGAACTACGCCAGCGTGACCGTGGTCTGCGACCCGGGCGACTACGGCCGGGTGATCGAGGAGATGAAGGACCACGAGGGCGAGACCACCCTCAAGCTCCGCGAGCAGCTGGCGGTGAAGGTCTTCCTGCGGACCTCGCAGTACGACACCGCGATCTCCAACTACCTCGGCCAGTGCCAGGAGTCGACCCGCTGCACCTACGCGGTGAGCCTGCCGCTCGACATGGAGCTCCGCTACGGCGACAACCCGCACCAGCGGGCCTCCCTCTACGGTGACTTTCGTAGCTGCTTCAGCCAGCTCCAGGGCAAGGAGCTGAGCTACACCAACATCCTCGACATCGAGGCGGCCGCGGACCTGATCCTCGACTTCGTGCGGCCGACGATCGGGATCCTCAAGCACACCAACCCCTGCGGCGTGGGGCAGGACGACGACGACCTGCGCGAGGCCTGGAAGAAGGCCTTCGAGACCGACCGCCAGGCCCCGTTCGGCGGGGTGATCGTCTGCAACCGCCCGCTGACCGAGGGGGTGGCGCGGATCATCGCCGAGATCTTCACCGACGTCATCATCGCCCCGGACTTCGAGCCCGAGGCCCGCGCCGTGCTGCAGAAGAAGAAGAACCTGCGGCTGATGAAGATGAACGAGGCCTACCTGGTGGCGAAGAAGCAGCCGCTGGTGCGCTCGTGCCCGGGCGGCCTGATGGTCATGGACCGCGACCACACCGCGCTGGGGCTCGACGACCTCGAGAGCAAGGTGGTGACCAAGCGTCCGCCGACCGAGGAGGAGATGCGGGCGATGCGCTTCGCGTGGCGGGTGGTCAAGCACGTGAAGTCGAACGCGATCGTCTACGCCCAGGCCGACCGCACGCTGGGGATCGGCGCGGGGCAGATGAGCCGGGTCGACAGCTCCCGCATCGCCGTCTGGAAGGCCGAGGAGGCAGGGCTCTCGCTCAAGGGTTCGGTGATCGCCTCCGACGCGATGTTCCCCTTCGCCGACGGCCTCGCGGCGGCGATCGAGGCCGGGGCGACCGCCTGCATCCAGCCCGGCGGGTCGATCCGCGACAAGGAGGTGATCGAGGCGGCCGACGAGGCGGGGATGGCGATGGTCTTCACCGAGCACCGCCACTTCCGTCACTGAGCGGAAGTTTCAAGTTTTCAGTTTCAAGTTTTCAGTGAGACTGGCCGCGTGAGCCTGCTCCTGGGAGTGAACATCGACCACGTGGCGACGCTGCGGCAGGCCCGCTACGCGCTGCTGCCGGAGTCGCCGAACGCCGAGCCCTCGCCGCTGCGGGCGGCCCTCGACGCGCGGGATGGCGGGGCGGACTCGATCACCATCCACGTCCGCGGCGATCGCCGGCACATGCAGGACCGCGACGCCTTCGAGATCCGCGACCGGTGCCCGCTGCCGCTGAACCTGGAGATGGGCGTCACGCCCGGGATGCTCCGCTTCGCGCTCGAGGTCGGCCCGGATTTCGTGTGCCTGGTGCCGGAGAGCCGCGAGGAGGTGACGACCGAGGGGGGGCTGGACGTGGTGGCCCGCCTGGACGAGGTGAGTCGCTGCGTGGCGAGCCTGCGCGAGGCGGGGATCAAGGTGTCGCTGTTCATCGACCCGGACGTGGCACAGGTCGAGGCATCGGCGGCGGCCGGCGGGCAGATCGTCGAGCTGCACACCGGTTGCTTCGCCAATGCCACCGGCGGGGAGCTCGAGGCCGAGGTGGACCGCCTCTGCGGGGCGGCCCGCGCGGCGGCGGGCATGGACCTGCAGGTCAACGCGGGACATGGCATCAACTACGGGAACCTGACGCGGCTCTTCGAGGTGCCGCATCTGGTCGAGCTGAACATCGGCCACAGCATCGTGTCGCGGGCGATGCGGGTGGGGATGGCCACGGCGGTGCGGGAGATGAGGGAGGCGATGTCCGGCTATCCCGGCTGAGTCATGCAGCTGTTCGGGATCGGCATCGACGTGGTGGAAGTGGAGCGCATCGAGCACTCGCTGGAGCAGTTCGGCGAGCGCTTCGCCGAGAAGGTCTTCACGGCGGACGAGCGGCGCTACTGCGACTCGCAGCATCGCCCCGGGCTCCACTACGCGGCGCGCTTCGCGGCCAAGGAGGCGGTGGCGAAGGCCTTCGGAACCGGCATCGGCCGGCAGCTCGAGTGGCTCGACATGGAGGTGGTCCGCCGTGAGAGCGGCGAGCCGGAGCTTCGGCTCAGCGGGTCGGGCGCGGCCTTTGCGACCGAGCATGGCATCACCGCGGTGAAGATCAGCCTGACCCACGCCAAGCGGTACGCGGCGGCCAACGCGGTGGCGCTCTGCGGCTGAGCCGGGGTCAGCGGGGGCGGACGCTGCGGTAGCCGGTCATGTAGCCGCGGCCGAAGTCGGACTTGGTGGAGGAGTCGTAGAGGCTGTGGTACTGCATGAAGTTTGCCTCGCGTCCCTGGCGGGCGTCACGCAGCCCGAGGTTGTAGCCGCGCTGGTTGGCCTCGCGGCTCCGGTCCCGGTAGCCCGGAACCGGGGCGGGCGCGTAGCCGGAATCCGGCACGCAGGAGGTGAGACCGAGGAGAGACGCGACGGCGGCGAGGGCAGCGATGTTTCTCTGCATGTCCCGGATACCATTCCCGATCGGTCGCGGGAGGGCAACGAAAACCGGGCTACTGGGTCTCGAAGTAGGTGTAGCCGTTCAGATTGGCCCGGAACAGGTCCATCACCTCGCGTCGCTCCTTCGGGTCGATCCGGCCCTGGGTCACCGCCCGCTCGGCGAAGGCCCGGAAGCGGGTCACCAGCTCCTTGGGGTCGTACTCGACGTAGCTGAGCACGTCGGCGACCGTGTCGCCCTCGACCTCGTGGGTGTAGACCGGCTTGCCGTCCTCGAGGTGGATGCCGACGACGTTGGTGTCGCCCAGCAGGTTGTGGAGGTCGCCGAGGGTCTCCTGGTAGGCGCCGACGAGGAACACGCCGACATAGTACGGCTGGTCCGGCTTGAGGGCGTGGAGCGGGAGCACCTTGGCGACGTCCTCGCGGTCGATGAAGCGGTCGATCTTGCCGTCGCAGTCGCAGGTGATGTCGGCGAGCACCGCGCGCTGGCGGGGGCGCTCCTCGAGGCGGTGGATCGGCATCACCGGGAACAGCTGCTTGATCGCCCAGGAGTCCGGCAGCGACTGGAACAGGCTGAAGTTGCCGTAGTAGAAGTCGACCAGGCTGTCCGAGAGCTCGCGCAGGTCCTCGGGGATCACCTCGAGCTCGTGCAGCAGCTTCGCGATGCGGGTCATGATGTGCCAGAACCAGGCCTCGGCGATGCCGCGTTCGCGCAGCGTCGCCGCGCCGTAGAAGAACTGGGCGCGGACCTGGTCGCGGTAGTAGACGGCGTCGTTGAAGCATTCCTGGAGGTTGCGCTTCGACAGGTCCTTGTTGACGTGGATCAGGTTGACGAGGTTCTGCGGCGCCTGCTCGGGCACCGGGGGCGCCTGGTCGGTGGTCTGGACCGTCGAGACGTCGAGGATGTTGAAGACCAGCACCGAGTAGTAGGCGACCACCGCGCGGCCGGACTCGGAGATCAGGTTGGGGTGGGCCACGCCGGCCTTGTCGCAGACCTGCATGATGGTCTCGGTGACGTCGGTGCAGTACTCGAGGATCGAGTAGTTGCAGGAGGCCTGGAAGTTGGTGTGGGAGCCGTCGTAGTCGACCGCCATCCCGCCGCCGATGTCGAGCACGCCCATCGGGGCGCCCTCCTTGACCAGGTCGCAGTACATCCGGGTGACCTCGGTGGCGCCCTCGCGGATCGCAGCGATGTTCGGGATCTGGCTGCCCTGGTGGTAGTGGAGCATGCGCAGGCAACCGAGGTAGCCGGAGTCCTTGAGGCGGTCGACGACGTCGATCACCTGGGACGCGGACAGGCCGAAGACCGACTTGTCGCCGGCGGACTCCTGCCAATGCCCGGAGCCGCGGGTCGACAGGCGGACCCGGACGCCGAGGTTCGGCAGCACCCCGAGCTTGCGCGAGCGCTCCAGGACGAGGTCGAGCTCGGTCGGCATCTCGAGCACCAGCATGACCTTGAGGCCCATCTTCTGGGCGTGCAGGGCGAGGTCGATGAACTCCTCGTCCTTGTAGCCGTTGCAGACGATGTAGGCCTCGCTGTCGTGCATGTGCGACAGCGCCGCGATCAGCTCGGGCTTCGAGCCGGCCTCGAGGCCGTAGTGGTATCTTTTTCCGAACTCGGCGATCTCCTCGATGACCTGGCGCTGCTGGTTGACCTTGATCGGGTAGACGCCGCGGTACTCGCCCTTGTAGCCGGTGGTCTTGATGGCCTCGCGGAACGACTCGTTGAGCTCGGCGATCCGCGAGTGGAGGAGGTCGCGGAAGCGGAGCAGCACCGGCAGGTCGGTGCCCCGGTCGCGGAGTCCCTCGATGAGGTCGTGGAGCGAGACCTCCTTGGTCGATCGCTTGCCCTTGAGCCGTACGGTGACGTGGCCGCGCTTGTTGACGCCGAAGAAGCCGTGGCCCCAGTCGTCGACCCCGTAGAGGGTGGACGACTGCTCGGGGGACCAGTCGCTCTTGCGCTTCTTCGGCTTCGGATTCTGGGCGCGGGAGGGCGGCGGAACCATGGGCGGAACAAAGGGGGGAATCGCCCGAAAGAAAAGGGAAATGAGGGGGCGGGGTCCCCTCAATTCCGACCGGAGAATCAGGGCCCGTCCCTCAGGCGGAAGAACCGCGGCCCCGGGGCCGCGCCGGGCTCGTGGGGGCTGGTCGCCTCCGGCAGGTCGGTGAAGGAACCGAGGTCGCCGCTTTGCTGCAGGATCACTCCGGGTGCGGAGTCCCAAAGGAGCCGATGGACGCCGGTGACGGGGTCCCGGACGAGGATCAGCTCGGGCAGCCCGGCGGGGACGTCGGCGCCGCCTCGCAGCACCGTGGCGCCGGCACCGACCACGTAGAAGGCGTCGCCGAGGTGGCGGACGTCTCGCAGCTCGAGCGAGGTCAGGGGAGGGACCGCGGTCCAGCTGTCGAGGTCGGGAGACTCGAAGATGCCGCCAAAGTTGCTGACCGCGACGTAGAGGCCGTCATGGTAGGCCACGGCGTTGATCGTGCTGGCGCCGCCGACGTCATGCCGGGTCCAAGTTACGCCGTCGGGGGAAGACAGGACGAGGTTCTGGCCGCCGGCGACGAAGCGGTCGTTGATGAAGTCGACGGAGTCGAGATCCAGCGTATCCTCACCGGCCACCAGCGGACCGGATCGGGGAGTCCAATCGACGCCGTTCGCGGAAGTCAGGATGGTCGATGCATCGACGCCGGGAGCCTGCTCGCCGACCGCGACGAAGGTGTTCGCGCCGTAGGCGATCCCCTTGAGCGAAGCCTGGTGGATGGGCTCGCCGGTCGGGCTGGTGTCGTCCCACATCGAGGCATCGTCGGAGCTGAGGACCAGCGAAGCCGAGAACCCGCCCACCGCGACGTATTTCACCGGCGGGTCCGGCCGGTAGGCGAGGTCGTAGATGACCGTCGAGGCCCCGGCCGGGCCGTGCGGGGTCCAGGTGGTGCCATCCGGCGAGGTCACGATGGTGGTGGAGCTGAAGTTGATGCCCCCTGCCGCGACGAACTGCGTTCCATCGTGGAGGATGCCCTTGAGGACATGAATGTCCGAGCCGGGCTGGGTGCGCCATTCGGTTCCCGTTTCCGAGTCGATGATGCCGAGTCCCTCGGTCACCGCGACGAACCGTCCGCCGCCGGCTTCCACGGCCCAGAGTTGGTGCGGTAGCACGGCGCCCTGGGTGCGCATCGTCCAGTCGGTGCCATCGGGACTGGAAAGGACCTGGCCGAAGGAGCCGACAGCGACGAAGATGTCGTTGCCGTGGGCGATCTTGGCGAGCGGCCGGTTGATCTCGAGGAAGCTGTCGGTCCAGGTTTCCCCGTCGGTCGTGGTCGAGGCATAGGCCGCGCCGCCGAAGGGGATCTGTCCGGGCACGGTGACGAAGGTCCCGTCGCCATAGGCCACGCCCCAGCGGTTGGTGAAGTCGTAGTCGCCGGTCCACGACTTGCCGTCGGTCGAGGTCGCGAAGTAGCTGGAGGGGCCGACGGCGACGTAGCGGCCGCCACCGAACGCGATCGATGAGAAGGGCGACACGACATCGGTCTCTTCGAGGGTCCAATTGAGGCCATCGGGGGAGGTCAGCACCCGGGTTTCGGCGGCGCCGGCGAGCTGGCCGCCGACCACGACGAACTGGTTCTGGGCATGGGTGACGTCGCGCAGCCACACCCGGGTGTTGTCGTCCCCGTCGAGGCGGTAGGACTCCGTCCAGGTCTCGCCGTCCGGGGAGGTGAGGATGATTCCCCTCTGGACGAAGGTCAGGGATCCGCCGACTTCCTCCTGCCCCCTCCAGTAGCCGACGGCGACATAGAGGTCGGCGGCGGCGACCATGCCGAGGATCGTGTAGTCGGGGTCGATGGGGCTCTCCATCCAAGCGGCGCCGTCGTCCGAGTAGAGCATCCGGCCGAAGGAGGGGCAGACGTGCCGCCCGTCGAGCAGGCTGACATCGGTCAGGTTCGGTCCGCCGGGAAGTTGCTGCCAGTTCCAGTCGATGCCGTCGGGTGAGGTGCCGAAACGTCCCTCGGAGCCGACGGCCACGAACTGGTTGTCGAGGAAGCGGACATGGGAGAGGGAGTCGCCGTGGGGCCGGGGATTGACGCGGGTCCAGCTCAGCGACTGGGCGGCGGCGGTCGCGGCGAGGGCGATGCTCAGGAGAAGGGGGAATCGCTTCATGGGCGGTGGACGGGGAGGCAAGCGGTCAGGATAGGACAAGTCCCGGACGCCCGCAAACGGAAGGGGCTTCCGCGGCCGGATTGTCACCGGAAGTCGTGGGATCCCGCGGCGTGGTCGCCGTCGCTGCCGGGGAGCGGGTGGATCGCGGTGGTGTAGACGGTGGGCTGGTCGCCCTCGCTCATCTGCAGGCGGCCCTCGACGAGGAGGAAGCTCTCGGTGGTGATGAGGAGCTTGTAGTGATGGAAGGTGTCGCGGGGGACGAACAGGTTGGCGATGCCGGTCTCGTCCTCGAGGCTGATGAAGCAGTGGCCCTTGGCGGTGCCGGGGCGCTGGCGGCAGATGACCATGCCGGCCGTCCTCACCGCGACCCCGTGCCCGAGCGAGGCAAGGTCACTGGCGCGGTAGGGGCGCTGCGCGCCAGTGCCGAGTGCCGAGTGCCGAGTGTGAAGTGGTGATTGGCGACGCTGCGCGTCGGGGGTAGGGGGCTCGGGTTGTGAAGCGGCTTGGAAAGCCGCTCTCCATAGGGCCATCGGGTGCGGGCCGGTGGTGGCGCCGGTGAGGGCGAGGTCGGTGGCGAGACGCTCGGCGTCGGTCATGGGAGCTAGAGGGCCGCCTGCGGCGGAGTGCCGAGTGGAAAGTGGAAAGTGAAAAGTGGAGGAGTGTGTCGCTTCGCGACAGGGGGGATCGGATGCGGGTTGCAAACCCGCGCTCCATAGGCCCTCGAAGAGGGGGAGTTCGGACTGCCACAGGGCGTCGCGGCGGTGCTCGACCTCGGGGAGGTCGTTGAGGGCGCCGCTGGCGGCGAGCAGGCGGCGCTCCTTCTGGCCGGGGCGGACCCGGCGGAGGAAGTCGGGGAGGGAGTCGAAGGGGCGGATGTCCCTTTCCCGGAGAAGGCGGTCGGCGGTCCTGCGGGAGAGGCCCTTGAGGCGGTGGAGGCCGAGGCGCAGGCGGTGGTCGTCGAGGACGATGGTCTCGTGGCAGCTGTGGACGACGGAGACCGGCCGGGCGCGGACGCGGTGGCGTTTGGCGTCCTGGAGCAGGGTGTTGACGGAGTAGAAGCCCATCGGCTGGTGGTTGATCAGTCCGCAGTAGAACTCGGCGGGATGGTGGACCTTCATCCAGCACGAGAGGTAGGCGATCAGCGCGAAGGAAATGGCGTGACTCTCGGGGAAGCCGTAGAGGGCGAAGGAGCCGATCGACTGGATGACCTTGTGCTGGGCCCCGGCGGGGATGCCGCGCGCAGTCATGCGGTCGGCGAGCTTGCGGGCGATGCCCTCCATCTTCTCGTCGGCGCGCTTGAAGGCCATGGCGCGTCGGAGCTCGTCGGCCTCGGAGCCGTCGAAGTCGGCGAGGACCATCGCCATGCGCAGCACCTGCTCCTGGAACAGCGGCACGCCGAGGGTGCGCTCGAGGATCGGCTCGAGCGAGGGATGGATGCAGTCGGGCGCCTCGCGGCCGTTGCGGCGGTTGAGGTAGGGGTGGACGAGGTCGCCGACGATCGGGCCGGGGCGGATGATCGCGACCTCGATGGCGAGGTCGTAGAAGCTGCGCGGCTTCATGATCGGCAGGGTGGCCATCTGGGCGCGCGACTCGACCTGGAAGGTGCCGATGGTGTCGGCGCGGCAGAGCAGGTCGTAGACCGCGGGGTCGTCCTTGGGCAGGGTCGCGGGGTCGACCGGGTGGCCCCGCGTTTCGCAGATCTCCAGGGAGGTCTCGAGGGCGGCGAGCATGCCGAGGCCGAGCAGGTCGACCTTGACGATGCCGAGGTCCTCGCAGTCGTCCTTGTCCCACTGCACGATGGTGCGACCGGGCATGGTGGCGGGCTGGAGCGGGACGAGGCGGTCGAGGCCGCGGTCGCAGATGATCATCCCGCCGGAGTGCTGGCCGAGGTGGCGCGGCATCGCGAGCACGGCGTGGTAGAGGTGCATCAGGGCGGGGAAGCGCGGGTGGCTCTCCGGGATGCCGGCGGCGGTGATGGCCCGCTGCGCGGGAGTGCCGAGTGGAAAGTGGAAAGTGGAAAGTGAAGAGTGCGCGGCTTCGCCGCGGGGAGGAGGGGGTTCTGCCGGTGATTGCGCATCGCCGCTCCTTGGGGAGGCGTGGATGTCGGAGAAGCGGTCGGCGACCTGGGGCGGGAAGCCGAGGACCTTGGACATCTCTCTGAAGGCCGACCTGGGGCGGTAGGTGATGACGTTGGCGGTCATCGCCGCGCCGCGCGGTCCGTACTTCTCGAAGACGTGCTGGATGACGAGCTCGCGGCGGTCGCCGGAGGGGAAGTCGATGTCGATGTCGGGCCACGAGCGACGGTTCTCGGAGAGGAAGCGCTCGAAGAGCAGGCGGTTGCCGACGGGATCGACGTTGGTGATGCCCAGCGCGTAGCAGACCGCGGAATTGGCGGCGGAGCCGCGGCCCTGGCAGAAGATGCCGTGGGCCTTGGCGAAGCTCGTGATCTCCTCGACGATGAGGAAGTAGCCGGGGAAGCCGAGCCGGTGGATGAGGGCCAGCTCGTGCTCGAGCTGGCGCTTGATTTTCCTACTGAGCTTGTCGTAGCGACGGAAGGCGCCGGCGTAGGTGAGGCGGCGGAGGCGGGTGGACTGCTCGCCGATGCTGAGCGGCCGGCCGGTGTCGTCGCGGGCGTCGGGAAAGCGG